>Ga0102851_10000111_pt1 | contig 33229 bp, 48 predicted proteins | sample Mud3Dept3metaG_FD_79558 | JGI IMG/M metagenome (GOLD analysis project Ga0102851, IMG submission 79558) | Freshwater wetland microbial communities from Ohio, USA, analyzing the effect of biotic and abiotic controls - Mud 3 Core 4 Depth 3... | ecosystem: Environmental > Aquatic > Freshwater >... | reverse complement strand
TTCTGTGAAGTCTTTTGTGTCTGGTCAGTTTTTGTCCTGATGCTTTCATATGACACCCCATCTTTGAAGTCCAGTCATCACCAGTGAAATGACAATGACAACCATGACCCCAAACAAAACCCAGTTCCAGAAGTTGGAATCTTCTTTCTTCTTTTTCAACCTGTCTTCATACCACCTGTCAAGTGCATCCACCATCTTCAGTGCTGGGACTTCCTGTGAAGAATATTTCCCCATGGTTGCATGTCTTAGAAGTTCAAACCCAGCCAAATAAACAAAACTTGCTGGGACAAATCTGATGAAAATTTTTATCATTTATTTTTCCTTTCTGATTAATATTTGATTGCTTTTGCTTCATGCATTCTGTGATAACAAAGTCCCCATGGAACTTTCAGCTGTTGTGCTTTGATGCTGACCAGAAGAATCTTTTCTGGGATTGCAAGTGCTGAAGCAATCTGAAAGTCCTTTCTGTGCATCAGCTTCCTGACTTCTTTGGGGTCATTTTCAATCCTGATCTTGAACAGACAATGATTGACCCATGCATCCCAGTCTGAATCTTTCAGCTTCAGGGAAGATTCATCCAGCCAATAAGACCATTTGTGAAGAAACCTTTCAAAAGCTTTTCCACCATTGACCCTTTTCAGTTCAGCTGAATAAAGCTGGTCAACTTCATCAACCATCATCACATCCTTTGGTAAAAATCTCAAATCAATGTTCAGTGTTTTCATATGACACCACGTTCAAGATTGTTCCTCAACCCTAAATATAAATGAAAGAAAATTTTTTCTGTCAGGTTGATGTCTGTCATTGCATCATGAAGCTGACCATCAGCTGTGATCTTCAGGTGATCAGCAACAGTCCCCAGCTTGAAGTTTGGAAGTGATTGTCTTTCTTTCATCAGCTGGACAATTGCCATGTTCATCACATCCACTGGTGGTGTCCAGAAATATGAACCGAAATAATTGTCATTGAAGTCTTCCCAGAACCTTCTTAAGAAGTCATAGTCAAATCTTGAATTGTAACCAACAAAAAACATCTTGTCTTGTTTGTTGTATTGTTCACAATGTGCATTGAATATTTCCTTCAGCTTTGAGAAAGCAACAGAAGGTGCTGGGAACTTCATGATTTCTTCTTCTGATCTGTTGTTGACCTTCAGTGCTTCAGGTTCAATCACCTTTTTCATGAATGGTCTGACCAGAAAGTTGAATTTCTCTTTTTCAACAGGCGTCCCTTCTTCAAGGAAGACAATCTTTCCACTGATCTGAATGATTGCATTCACCTTTGGGTCAACCCCAGTTGTTTCCAGATCAGCAAAACACAATTTCATTTTCATTTTTTTGTTCCTTTTTGTTTTAGTTTTTCTCTGAACACAATTCCATATTTGAAACCATAATTTCTGTAAGTGCTTTGTGAAATATATCCAGACCTGATGATGATGCACCCTTCAGCTTCAAGTTTGTCCCTGAATTCTTCCATCCTTTCTTTCAGTCTGAACATTTTTCTTTTTTCTTCACTGAAGTTTTTTCTTGACATCTGTCATCCTTTCCTTCCTGTGATTGCTGAAGCAATTTCTGACAAAAGGAATCAGTCTGACTTCACCCCTGATTTCACCCCTTCTTCCAGTTGTGGTGTTGTGGTAAAGCATATGAATTGGATAAATGTCAAAAGCAAAGTCTGAACCATCCTTTGTGATTCTGAACTGGAATTCAGTCAGCTTCTGAATTTTGAAACCAAACTTCTGAAGGTCATAAATGATGGACACCCTTCTGGGAAGTCTTTTCATTCTTCTTTCCTGTTGTTCATTCCTGTGCTGTTTCCAGAAATCAGAAACATCATCTTCAAGTTCAAGGTCTGTCTTGATTTCTTTTTTCTTTTCAAACATCATTCACCCCTTTCTGAACTTGTCCCTGTTCGGACAATCTGCAAAATGATTGATGTGATGCTTCCCATTGAAACCCACCTGAAGACCAGCTTCAAGTCCTTTCTTTTCTTCTTCAGTGATTGTTTCAAGGTTGACAGGAATTGTCTTCCCAGTCTGAAAGTTTTTGAGAAAGACAAATTCCTGACCACACTCACAAGTTTTTTTGACCATTGGATTTTCCTTTCTGGGTCTTCCTTCCCCAGTTTGATTCTTAAAGTTGTCACTTCCTTTGACAGCTGAAGTGCAATTGTCCACCCCAGCATTCCAAAAGCAAAAACAAAAACAACAACAATGGGTGTTGCAAGTCCCCTGACAATTTCAGGTGCAAAATAATCTGGATTCATCTTTCTCCCTTTCAGCAATTTCTTCCAGAAGACTGATCTGGTTTGGATTTGTTTCCTTCTTCTTCCTTTCAAAGAAGAAAACAACATCAAAAGAATATTCATAGTGCTGACACATTTCATTGACCGTTCTGACCATTGACTTGATTCTTTTGACCATGTCATCCTTGATGATTTTCACATCCTGAATTTTATTCCCTATGTAATAACCAGAAGAAGTTGCAACAACTGGTGTTCCCTTTCTTCTTAATGACCTGACCAAATCCATCAGTTCAACCTTGCTGATTCCAAAAAAACTTTCAAGTTTATCAGACACAATGGGTTTCAGCTGTGAAGCACTTGTCAGAAGATGTTGCTTCAGCACTTCCATCTTTTTTTCTTTGTCCAGTGTTTGGAAGATTTCATCCACTGTCATTTCCATCAGGTTTGTCATTTTTTTGTTCCTTTCTGTTTCGGTTCTTCAATAAAGTCTTTGAATGAAGTGAACTTTCCTTCACGTTTGATTCTTTCAGCATTTTCATTGAATTGTTTTTTCAGTTCTCTGTTTTTCTTTTCAGTGAAGTCAGCTGAAGCAAGTATTTTCCTTTCTTCCTTTGGTCTGAATTGCTTCCCCTGATTCATCCACAGGATGACCCTTGCATTCCAGTTTGTGATTCTTCTTCCCTGTCTGTCTTCCCAGCCTATGGATTCAAAGTGTGACCAGAAGTTCTTTCCATCTTCTTCTGTGAACCCACAGCTTTTGAAATATTCCACCACTTCTTCAATGCTGGGAATGTTTGCACTGGACACTGATCTTTCCTTCCCCTGCACCCCTTCCTTTAAGAAAAGATTTCCATTTTCATTTTCATTTTCCATATGACCAGTCATATGTATTGACATATGTTCATTCATATGTCTTGTCATATCTTTGACACCCATTCTGTTCTTTCTTCTTGATTCAGCATATTCCTTCCGTTTTCTCATTTCTTCCTGAAGTCTGGGATTAATGAACACACCTTCATCTGGAATTTCAACAAACTTGTCTTTGAAGGATTCCCAGTGTTGTCCACCAATTGTCTTAATCATATGACTGGTGATATGTCCTTTGTCAGCCTGATGACACAATAGTCTGATATATGCACCCACTTCAGCATCAGTCAGGAAAGATGTTCCCAGAAGAAAGTCTTGAAAGTAAAAAAGGAAAGCTGGGTCTTTCTGTTTCATGGTGACCCCAGCTTCAGATGGAAGGGTTTGATTTTTGTTTTCATAGGTTGTTCCTTTTTAGGTTGTTAAAAACTGGGGTGCTTTGGAACTTCTGACCTGTTCAAGAACCACTAAGTTGAACAGGAAAGCACCCCACCAAAATTTCACTTTATTTTTTTAATAGTCAACAAGCTTCTGTTCCAAATTTTCAAGTCTTTCAGAAACCCTTTTGTATGAAGATGGTTCAAGCTTCTGGATTTCTTTCAGGTTCTTCTTTGCAAACTCCTTCAGCTGTTTCTTTGTCTTCAGCTGGTCAATTTCTTCCATCAGTTTCTGTTCAGCTTGCTGTTCAAACATATTTTCCTGAACCTTTCCTTCAAGAAAGTTTCTTCTTCCAGCAAAGTCATCAGCATATTTGACTTTCAGTTCATGTGAACATCCCAGCTGAAGCTTTGCAAGTTCATCAACAGTCCCAGCAACCTGAATCATCTTCTTCAGGAATTCCCATTCCTTGTTCTGTCTTTGGTTTGGTGACAGTCTGTTCCATAGTTCAAGATATTGTTTGAAGGTCTTGCATTTTCTGAAATCAATTTTGAAAACATCTTCAGGGACATATTTGTTTTCATTTTTTGTTTTGTCCAGAACACCACTTCCACCCTTTGGTTTCAATGGTGGGTCAATGCTGACAGATGCACCTGAATGAACTTGCTTCCCATTGATTTCAACAACAGGTGCTGTGACCATGGGAATCTTGATTGTTCCATCTGATTTGTTTGCTTCCTGAAGGACTTCCATTGAAGATTCAGGTGTGAACATTTTCTGTGCTTCTTTGTTCTGATCTGGAAGCACCTGAACCTGTGTCTGGATTTGTTTTGGTTCAGCAACAGGTGCTTTGATTTCACTGACCACAATGGTTGCAGTTGTTTCAACAGCACTGATGACAGGTTCATCACCCATTTCATCATCACCATATATTTCAGACAGGTCTTCAGGTGCAACCATTCTTAAAACAGATTCTTCAGCACACTTCTTGATCATTGTTTCAGGAAACTGTTTCCAGAAGTGATTCTTTTCACCCTGCTTTGTCCTTTGAACATATTCATCAAAGCAAAGTTCATCATAATATTCACCCCTGTCAGCTGTGATGACCCTGCAAAAACCATAAAGCTTCAACTTCTCTTTCATTGCTGTGATGTCATAGTTGTTTTTGGTGATGACACCACGTTCATATTTCAGAACCTTCACATTCCTTTGTGCAATTGCACGCATGCCATCAATGCTTGCTTGAATAGTATAGGACTTTGAATATGAACCATCATTGTTCTTTTCATTCCTTTCAACCATGTGAATTTGTTTCTGGAATGGGTCAAGTCTTTTTCTTCCACAGACTTCCAAAAAGAATTCAACCTGTGCTGAAGGTGTGTTCTTTGGGATGATTTTGTTTGCAACCAGAAGCTGAATCTGGTCTGGTGTGAATTTCATAAGATGTTCCTTTCTGTTTTTGGTTTTTAATTGGTTGTTTTAATTTCTGTTTTTTTCTGGTCACTGTCAATGACCCTTTTCAATTCCAGTTCATAAAGTCTGACCCTGACCTGACCCCAGTCTGGTGAATCATCATTGAACAAATTCCAGCTGGGAAGCTTTTCAGGAAGTTCACTTCCTGTCAGCTTCTGGATTTTTCTTCTGTGTTCAGCAACAAGTCTGAAGGGGAAGACATGAACACCTTCAAGTCTTTGATATAGGTCACCATACTTCACAACAGATGCTGTGCACACACCAACATTCACAAGGAAATAATATGTGCCATGAACACCAGTCTGTGGTGGGAAAAATCTGGAAACATGTGCTGTGTGCTCAATGTGCTTCAGAAGAATGAAGTTGTCATCAAACCATGACAGTTCCTTGTCCTTTGCACATGATGTGTGGGAAAGGAAGCTGTCAAAATATTCTTTGATTGTTTCTTCAGTCATATTTCAAGTCCTTCAAGTGCACTGGTGACTTCCCCTTCAATTTCTTCCCTTCTTTCTTCCATATATTCATTTTTGATTCCATGTTCTTTATAGTTTTTTCTTGCTTTTTTTACAAAGTGTAATCGTGCCATGGTCAGTTCACCTTCTTCTGGTTTGTCCCCTTGGTCTTGATGACTTCATCAAAATAGAACTCAATTCCATCAATGTGTGACTTGTCTTCAAAGTCAGACTTCTTTCTGATTTCATCAATCAGTGCTTCATTGACAATCATGAACTGTCTGGGGACTTTGTCAATGTCAGCAAGCTTCCACTTCTTGACCCTTTGTGTCTGAAGGAATTCTGATGTTTCAGAAACCTTTTCCTTTTTGAATTCAACCTGTGGGATTTCATCAATGACAGAAACATCATTGAACATTTCAGCTTCATTCAGAATCTGATCTTCCAGTTCCTTCTGTTCCTGTGCTTTGATTTCTTCTTCCAGCTGTCTTTTCTTTTTCAGGTGAAGGTTGCATTCATCTTCAAGTCTTTTTTCTTCTGCTGAATATCTGCTGACAATGTCCTTGAAGAATTCATTGACAGCTTTCACCTTCATATTCAGTGGTGTGACCAGTTCCTTCCTGATTTCTTCTGATGCTTTTGTCAGCTGTCTGAACTTGGTCAGGAAGAACCCAGCCTGTTCCAGTGAAGCATCTGTGGTGACAACCACAGCTGAAGATTGCTGAACAGCTGTGTTGATATTTGCATAAAATTCCAGAACCTTGACCCTGATCTGTTCGGGGACAAGTTCATCTGGAAGCTTTTGAAGTTTTGTTTTTTCTTCTTTCATTGTGTATTCCTTTTTTTGTTGGTTTGGTTTCATGTGTTCTGATCTTGTGTGTCTTGAAGATCACTTGTGTTCTGACAGCTGGGACAATGAATTCATCCAGCTTCTTTTTCGTTTTTTTTTCAATCAGCTGAAGTGTTTCTGGTTTCAGTGAACCACGTTCCCAGAAAGCAACAACAGTTGACTTTGGAAGACCAGTCTTTTCAGCAAGCATTGATCTTGAAATTCTTTCCTTCTGTTCAAACAAAGGAAAATTGAATTGAATCATCTTTGAACCCTTTCAGATAGTTTTGAATAAGTGTGAACATAAAATGACAAAAGTGGTTGACAATGTCAACCACCCTTCCCACTTGAACCAGCTGGTCTTTTGTTTGGAAGAATCCTGATCACCATGGTGGGGTCATATTTTGCATTCAGGAAGTCACAGAATGCTTCAGGTGACCATTTCTGTTCAGTGGTGTGGAATTCATCAAGGAAATGCTGAAGTTCAGCACCACCAAAATATGTGACAAGTTCAGTTCCATCAGATAAGTTGAAGAATTCAATCTTGCTGAATCCATCTGGATATAGTTTTATTTTGTTCATTTGTCAGTTCCTTCAGAAGTTTTTTTTCAATGTGATTGAAGTCAGTGATCTTCTGACCCCTGTTCCAATATGCTGTGTTGAAAAGTCCATAAGCATCAGCACAGACTGTCTGACCATTGTCAGCTGTCACCAGATAAACACAAAGTGGATTAGATGATGAACCATAGAATTTCCCAATTTCAATTTTCATCTTAACTTCCTTTGAACAGCACCAATTGCTTCAACATCCTTTTGATTTGCAATTGCCCTTCCCTGATTGAATCCAAAAGGAAAGTGCAATCCCTTTTCCTTGAAGATAAAAAGGTGATGTTGATTTGATGTGTTCACAAGTCTGGATTCAGCTGGGAACAATTCAACAGCTTCATGTTCAGCACCCACCAGCATGTTCTTGATTCTCTGGAAGTCAACCCAGTCCCTGATGGGTTGTTTGTCAATCCGTTTGATGGACAACCACCACATGTCAGGGAAGCCATCAGCAATCATCCCTGTCTTTTTACAGTCATAGATGATGACCTGATAGGTGTCATTCATCCAGACAGATTCATGTGGACAAATTTTTTCCAGAAGCTTTGTCTTTTCATCATCTGGAAATGTTGCTTGTTGGAATTTGTTCATCTGTGTCCCTTCAAAAAAAAGGACTGGGTTTGACCCCAGTCCATTGTGGTTGAATGTTGTGAATTAGTTTTTTCTGACCATTAAACTGAAAGCAAGTTCATCCAGTTCCCTTTTTCTGTCAGCATCAACATCCTGTGCAACCCTTCCAACACCCTGTGAAAGCTTCAGCAAAGTGTTTCCACCTGTGATTCCATCTTCTGGTCTGGATGCTGTGATGACATTCTTCAGCATTTCAACTTCTGTCTTCATCATCTTTCCAGTGCTGAACAGTCTGGAAAATTCATTGTTCAAATCAATTTCAACAGAAGAAGCTTTCTGAATTTCTGCAATTCTTTCCATCAAATAATTTGGTGACATCACATGACCAAGGATGTCCCTTGTTTCGGTTTCAAGAAGCTTTGTCTGATAGTCCCTTGTGTCATCAGCAAAGTTGATGTCAGCTGGAAGTTCTTTTCCTATGTGAATTTGTGAAAGCACACTTTGTGTTGTTGCCATGTTGTAGCACCACACCTGAAACATGATGCACTGGACTTCATATCTTGAAGCACCAAAGTCTGAATTCTTCACCCTGACACCAAAAGCAAAAATCATTCTTCCATTGTTTGGTGTGTCAACAACAAAAACTTTTGTGTGAACAGCTTCAAGGAAAACCTTGATGTCATTATAATGACCATCAATCAGTTGCATTCCCATTGCTTGTGACTGTCTGATGAATGATTCCAGAAGCTGGACACTGTCATATCTTCTGTATTTTGTTGACAGGACACCCCTGACCTGACCCATTACTGATCTAAGAAGAACCCTTTCACGTTTGTTATGTCCAGAAAATTCATTCAGTGTGTGTGCAATCAGTTCATTCTTCCAAGGTTCATTGCTGTTCATTAAGTCCCTGACATATCCACCATGGATTCCCAGCATCCCTGACAGCTGTGTGATTGCATTGCTGTGAAGTGAATAATGATTTGATGTGATAAGATCATCTTCTGACTTTGGGACAACAAGATCACCCTTTGATTCTGGAAGAACAAGGTTGACACCACCATTTGCAACAAATCTGACTGTCTTCCCCATTTGATTTCCAAAACCTATTGGTGCAACAAAGTCCTGAAGAAGTCTTCCATCCCTTTCATAAGCTGTCAGAATAGGTGCAACCTTCTTCTGACCATCCTGAATCATTGTGTCAAGTTTCTTCTGTTGAAGTTCATGGTTTTCCTGTGGTCTTAAAGCTGGGTCAAATCCGTTCACCTGTGCAAAGTGTCTGTTGTGTTCCAGCATCCAGTTTGTGTTGATAGTCTGTTCCATTTTGAAGTTCCTTTCAGTTTAGTTTGTTGATATGGTTTTTAGTTCATGCAATTTGATCGCATTTGGAAAATTTTTCTGCAATGACAGTGAGCAGTTCCCACAGCAAATTTCTGGATGTTCAGTCCTGACTGTCATGAAGTCTTTCATCTTCAGGACAAAGATTGTTTCAACAGTCTGGACACCACAAAGTGTTTCAAGTGGTGTTCTGTCAGTTGCACAATCATGATTGAGAATATGAAATTTTTTCATGGTTGTTTTTAGTTCCTTTCTTTGGTTGTTGGTTGATTGTTTATTCTTTCAGCAAGCACAATTTCTTTCAGTCCATTCCCTTTTCTGAAAAGGGAAATCATTCTTTCAAACTTGACACCATGAATCTTGACCTTCCCATTGAAGGGTCTTGACCCTTCAGCTGACATAGTGAATCTTTCCCTGAAGATTTCATCACCAGCTGTTGCTGGTGAATTTGTTTCAATGTCCTTCAAATAAGTGTAAGCATCCCACCCTTCCTTCTTTCCATCAAACAAGAAAACAGCATATGTTTTTAATGAAGCAACAACAGCATCCATTGTCATGTTGCAATCAATGAACCTTGCTGAAATTTTATTCCCTTCATATTCTTTCAGGAAAAAGTTTTCATACAAGTTTGGAAAATTTTCTTCAACAAATCTGAATTCAGGGGAAGCTTTGTGATGGTTCTTGTCAATCCATTCAATGAACAGTCTGACAGATTCAGCTTCAGACAAATATAAGTCTTCAACAATGTAGTCATAAGCATGTTCAGACCCACAGGTCTTCAATGCTTTGGAAATCAGACAAGCATTTCTTTCTGATAGTTTTGGAATCAGCTGGGTCTTCATGATCTTTCCCCTTTTCTGATCAGTGGAAGCTGAATGGGTGTGCACTTCAGGACTGGTCTTTTCAGAAGTGGTTTCTTTGGTATTGATGACAGCTTCCTGACTGGAAGAATCAGCTGTCTGTGGGTTAAGTATTTCATAAGAAGTTCCTTTCATTTGGTTTTGGTCTGTCTTTTTTCCACAAACATATGAAAAGAAACGAAAAAAAACAAATTCAGTTCCCAGAACCAGCTGAACTTGTAACCATTCATCACATTATTTGACCATTCATCCTATATATGAACCGATTAAATAAAAAATGGTCAAGGGTGCTTGAAAATGCAAAAAGCTGGGGTCTTGACACCCCAGCTTCAGTGCTGAATCAAACAACCTGACCTGTTTTAGTTGTCTGACCTTGGTGCAATCTGAAACCAGACTGAACCAAACTGAATAAGTTCAACAACATCACCAAGTCCCATTGCAAGGTTTGTGTCACCATTCAGCTGAATGTTCACATCATCATCATTGATGGTGAACCCATATGACCCTGCTGGGTTGCATAGAATTGTCAGCCTGCAACCTTCCTGTGCACCTGTGAAGTTTTGAATGACAGCTGGTGAAGCATTCCCAGAAATCACAATGAAGTTTTTTGTTGGTGCAATAGTTTGCAACCCACCCACAAGTGAAACAGCTTGTGACTTGAAATCAACCTGACCATAAAAATCATGATTCCCAGACCTGAATTCCCTTTTTGAAACCATTGTGTCTTTTGATGTTCCTGATGTTCCATAGTTGAAGACAAGAAAACCAGAACCTTCATTCCCCTTCTGATGTATGCTTCCCTGATTGTTCCCTGTTGCATTATTTGGAAGAATCAGATCAGTGCATGAAGTGAATGTTGCAAGTCCAGAAAATATGGAATTATTTTTCAAAGCATAGGTCTGTCGCAAATAAGCATATGAAGGGATTGTGTCAATCCCACCACCATCATCTTTCCTGTATGCAAGAAGGTCTGTTGCAAGGTCATATCTGAACAGACTTCCACCAAGTGTTCCAGTGTTTGTTCCAAGTCTTAATGAACCAGACCCACCAAAAGTGACAGCACCACCAAAGGTCATTGTTGATGTTGTGATGGTTGTATTTCCAAGTATGACAGTTCCATTGAATGTTGATGAAGCTGAAGCATTTGTCACAACATTCCCAGCAAAAGTTGATGTTGCATAAAGTGTCCTTGGTTGCAAATAGAACTGATTCCATGACACAAGTGTGTCTGTTCTTACTGTTCCAGTATATTTCAGATATTGGTCATATGCTGTCAGTTCCCTTGCATAAAGTGCTGAACCATTTCCAGCAAAAACAAAGTGTGATGATGCACCCATTGTGGTCACCCCATTAAGTGAAACCGCACCACTGAAGACATGAGCACCAGTCCATGTGAAAGTCTGGTCATCAACAAATCCCAGAAGTTCAGTGATTGACATTTTCCAGTAAGCATCAACAGCTGACTGTGAAGTGATGAACAGGTCTGTTCCTGTGATTCCTGATCTTGTGGTCAAGCTTCTGATTGTGAAGTCCTGTGCAAAGATGGTTGATGCTGTCACAATCAAAAAGATTAAAAGAATTTTTTTCATTTTTTCACCTTATTTTTAAGTTTATGAAGTTGTCACATTTTCTGAAATATTGATTTTGTCATTGACACTGATGTTCCAAGCTTCAACCATTGCCTGATCACCAGCTGAAAACCCCTTGAAGACCTTCAGCTTTTTCCCAGAACCATCAACAAGAAAGTCACCCTGTGCATCCACCAAATATCCATAAAGTGAACCAGTCAGGTTCAGTGCTTTCTGACTTTGAAGTTCAATCAAAAGTCTGTCTTGATAGTTTGGTGGTGACACCTGAAGATAAAATGGAAGCATCAGTGAAATGAAAAAGTCAGCATCACTTCCATCAACATCCTGAAACCACAAACCCGAATCCTGATGAAGCATCAACTTCACATATTGATGGTTCAAGACAATCAATTCTTCTAATTTTGCCCTTGGTGATTCATACTTGAAAAGATTCATTGTGATTCTGAAGGAAGCATGATCACCACTTCCTTTGATTCTCCATGACTTGAAAGCATTCATGATGCTTTTGTGTTCAATCAAGTTTGGTTCAGCAAAAGAAGGGTCAACCAGACTTTTCCCCAGTTCATAGATTGTTGTTCCCAGCTTCAGTTTCGGATAAGATGTCCCAAAAATCATTGTGTCAGTCCTTTATTTCATAAGTATAGATGATTTCTTCCCTTCCCATGTCCATGAAGGAAGACTTTGTGTTTGACTGAATTGCATTTCCAGTTGCAATTGCATTGAACCTGATGACTGTCTTTGTAAAACCTGAAACAACACTGTCAATCTTTTCCTGAAGAAAAAGTTCAGCATCAAAAACATAATCTGGATAAGTTGTCCCCAGAACATCACCAGCATCCCCAAAATATTTCCTCAACATATAAACAGTATTGTTGAAGACAGGAATGGTGTTCCTGACATCACCACTTGTCAGTTCATGATCTGTCAGTGCTGTTGGTGTTGATGAATTGTAAGTGGTTCTTGTGGAATTGAATTTCAAGTTTGCTGAATATCCACCAGCTTCACCCACAATCTTGTCCACCCTTTTTTCAAGAATGTATGAATCACCTAAAACAACCGACTGTGTCCCCTGAAGTGACAAGATCAGGAAACCCTTTGTCTGGTTTGACAGTCTGATGTTTGCATTCACATGTGAACAGAATTCAGAAATGAAATCAAAGAATGTGATTCTAAGTTTTTTCTTTTCCAAGTCAGCATCAATCCCAGTTGTGTTCAGTGCATAGTTCTGATTAATTGCATATAACATATTTTCATCCAAAACCAGATGCTTGACCCTGAATTCCCTGAATGTTTCTTCATAGTCAAAACTTTTCAAAATTGTTTCTTCAAGTTCAGTTGAAACAAGAAAAGTTGAATATGGATAAGTTGGAAAAGCAACCACCATCATGCATTTAATAATCCACAAGACCTGTGCATTTGGAAGTGAAAAATTGTCTGAAGCAATCCATTCATTTGCGTTTGTTGTTTGCTGAAGTTGTGTGTGTAGTTCACTATATGAAAGGGTCAATCTGGTCAGCTGAACCAGAATGCTTTTCACTGTGACAAAATAAACTTCACCATCATCACTTGGTTTGACTTCTGTGATTTCACCCATGAAGAAAGGTGTTCCAGATGATGAATCAGAATAAGCATCAATGAAGTGACCCACAGAAAGTGTTGTTGAATAGTTCTGACTGACTTCCATTTCAAATTCACCAATGACCAGTGTTCCATCCCTGTTCTTTTCACAGAACAGGGGAACATCATCACAGCTTCTGATGTAGTTGTTGATTGTTGTGCTGTTGTTGTGTTCAAACCTTGGTGATGACATCAGAATTCCCCAGCATTGATTTTGTTTCTTGTCATGTCGTTTGTGATTTCAAGAACAGCTTCACCCAGCTGTCTTCCTTTGATGACAAGTGGAACTTTGACCACCTGTGGTTTTGAATTCATGTTCACAAGGTTCTGATTCATTGCTTCAATTCTTGTCCCTATGTTTTTCATTGCTTGAACTTCTTCACTGACTTTATTCTGTGGTGTGACCCTGACCCTTTCACCACTGGAAACATACATGGGGAAATTGTCCTGTGTGTGAAATGGTGGGACAATGAAATCACCACCAGAAGCAAAAGAAGCAATCTTCTTTCCACCCTGAAAAGTTCCACCTTTTTTCCCGAACAAAGTTGAAATCAGTCCACCAACACCAAACCCACCAGTGGGTGTGAAGATTGAAATGATTGACAGGATTGATTGTGCAATTTGGTCAGCAAGTGACAGTGCTGAAGCAAGCTGACTGACAAAGGTGTGTGCACCAAGTGAAAGTGCACCTGAAATCATCTGTGCTTGTCCCAGCATGATCTGCATGACATCAGCATTTTGTTCAAGTGAATTCTGGTGTCTTTCATCAGCATCCTTCTGTTCTTCTTCTGTCTTCCTTCTGATTTCATCATCATCTTTTTCTGGAACTTCCTTGATACCAAGTTCACCACCCTTTGCTTCCCTTTTTATTCTTTCAGCAATTGTTTCTTCAGGAATTTCTTCAACCCTTTGGTTGTCAATTTCTGACTGTGTCAGCCCACCCCTTTTTGCTGATTCTTCATTGATCTTCTTCAATGATTCCAGATATGCTTCAGAACTTCTGACCAGTTCAGACATCACCTTCCCACGTTCAATTTCATAAAGAAGAATTGCTTGTGTGTTCCCAGCTGAAGATGCAATTGATTCATCAATTGCTTTGACCTTCTTCAGTGTTTCTTCATATCCATCAGTGATTCCCTTGATGTATTCTGTCATCTTTTCGGCTGACTTCTGTGCATCTTCAAAACTTTTTTTCAAGTCCAGCATTTTTGTGATCTGGTTCAGTTGTTTGAATTCATCTGAACTTTTTGCAACAGTTGGTGTCATTGACTTCATTGCTGTTTCAAGTTCAGTTGCTTTCCTTTCCAGTTCTTCAATTGACATCTTGCTTAAGTCAAAACCATCTGTCATTTTGGTGACAGCATCACCTTCTTCTTTGGTCTTATTGATCAGACCTTCAAGTTCAGTTCTTGATGACTTCAGACCAGAAGTGGTTTCCTGAAGTGCTGTTGTTACTATTTCACTAAAAGTTCCCCACTGGACAATTCCCAGATCACGTTGTTCTGTGAATTTTTGGTTTTGTGGTGTTTTTGTGACAACACTTCCCTTCCCCATTTCAAAGGGTGCACCACCCACCTTCATCAGCGTCTGAACCCATGGTGGAAGGTTGTTGAAAGCATCAACCAGCTTTCCAACATTTTCAACTGCCCTTCCCAGTGTGTTGACCAGCTTGTTTTCAACTGTGACTTTCAGCTTTTCAAGAATGACAGAATAGGATTTTTCCATTTCTTCAAAAGCTTTGTTCAGCATCCCAGTTGAATGTGTGATCTTGTCAAGGTCTTGACTTGCAAGCTTCCCATTCTCTGAAGCAATAGAAAGAACAGCAAGAACACCTTCCTTCCTTCCCATAAGCTTCTGAAGTTCCACTGAAGAATAGTTTGTGGATTTTGCAAGCTTCACCATTGCTTCCTGAAGTGTCATTGTCTTTGACCATCCATCACCAAAGATTTCATTCATTGCAAAGATTGCTGAATTGATTCTGGTGAATGCTTCAGCTGTGGGTGCACCCATTTTTGTCAGGGTTGCAATGGATGCAAATATTTCCTGATAAGAAATTCCTGAAGCTGAAGCAAGTGATGACACCTGTGAAAGTGATGCTGACAGTTCTTCAAAGGTTGTCTGACCAAGGTCAATTGTCCTGAACATCACATCACTGATTTCTGTTGCATCTTCTGTTGACAGTCCCCATGCATTGATCACATTTGTCAGTGCCATGACAGCACTTTCAGTTGATGTGATTCCAGCAATCCCAGCTTTTGTTGCTGTTTCCAGAAACTTCATTGCATCACCAGCTTTGATTCCAGCTGACAGGGTCTGATATAGTGACCAAGTCAGATCACCAGTCCCCACACCCAGTCTGGAAGACAGTTCTGTGACCTGTGCTGTAAGTGAAGCAAGGTCTTTTTCTGAAAGTCTTGCAATGGTGTTGACCTGCCTCATGCCCTTGTCCAGACTGACCAGACCATCAAAAGCTTTCTTCATTGCACCTGCAATTGCAAGACCACCAAAGATTGCACCCATGTTCCTTCCCAGCTTTGAATAGATTCCTTGAATCTTGTCAGCTGAAGTCTTGACTTTCTTTTCAGAAGTTGCAAGTGCTGATTCCAGCTTTGTCAGTCTTCCTTCAATGTCCACATAAAGTTCAGCAAGTTTTTCAGCCATGAATCATTTCCTTTTTATGTTTCTTTGTCCACAAGATGTTCTTCCTGTCTTTTTCAATTTCTGCTTTCCTGTCAACAATTTTTCCTGTCTGTTCAAACACAATCACACCACCAATGTTTTCCAGAAGTTCACTGAAGTGTCTTTGTGTCAGCTTTCCAAGTTCTTCCCTTGACAGACCATAAACTTTCAGCATCAGTGCGTCAGCAAATTCTGTTGACAGTTCAGTCACACTGGTGTCTTTTTTTTTAAGTCCTTCAGGTCTTCAAGTTTGATCAGCATGTCCCTGATGTTTCTTTCCTGACCTTCAATCAGCTGAAAGAATTCTTCACGTTTTATTTTCTGATCACCCAGCTTGAATGAATCCCACAGAACTTCCCTGATTCCTTCCATGCTGTTATATATAAACAAGGAAAGTTCTTCAGGTGAATATTTCCTGTCAAGAATTTTGACCAGCAACATTCCCCTGTCATCTGGGTCTGTTGTGTTTTCCTGAACAAACCTGAATTCTTTTGCCCTGTATTTTTCAGTGATGGAAAGAAGGTCAAGGTCTTCCCTGTTTCGTTCAAAGAAGACCAGTTCCTTCCCACCTATTTTGAATAAAAAACTTTTTCTTCTCACCTTGTTGTTCCTTTGTTAAGTTTAAGAAATTACTTTTTAAGTGTTGGTTTCTACCAGTGCACCATTGATTCTTCCAGTGTATGCAACTTTCACAGCATCATCAATTGTTCCTGTGATTGACTTTGTCAGAAGAAGTGCTGTTCCAGCATAGGTTGCTTTCTTTCCACCAGCATCTTCTGCAACCAGCTGGAATGTTGTTGCTGTCTTCATTGTCAAATCAGCATCTTCAACATCCTTGAACAAGTTGAAACTGATTCCCCTTGTGTTTCTTCCACCAAGGAATTCTGATTCACCCAGTGTTGTTTCAGTGTCAGTGACATCAATTTCAGAAATGTTTTCATCAAGGGTGATGTCAACAATTCCCTTCACATTGCTGGTTGTTGTTCCACCCCAGTAAAGTGTTCCCCTTGCAAATTCTGATTTTGCCATGTTTTATTTCCTTCCTTTTATGTTTGAATTGATTCATTGATGTTCAGTGTGTCACTGACATCAATTGTGATTTTTATTCTTTCAAGCTTCATCCTGATGTCAAAAGAAACCTGCAAAAAATCTTCATCAGGTGTTGTCCTTGCTGGTCTGACTTCATCAACACTGATCAGCTTCCAGTTTGTAAGTCTGAACAGTTTTTCTGATTCATCCATCCTTGAAGCAATTTCATTTGCAAACCTTTCAGCTTCAGTGGGATTGACACTGTTGTCATAGACACTGAACTGAAGAAAAAAAGTGACATATGAATCTTTGGTGTCCTTTGTTCCTTCAGATGCAATCACTTCAAAGACACAGAATGGAATGGGTGCATCAAAAGGTGCTTTTGTATAGAACAACCATGCATCAGTCCTTCCTGATGTCCCCAGAAGAATTCTTTCAATTTCTTTTCTGATTTCTTCATCCATTATTTTAATAGTCCCTTCATTGCTTTGGAATATATCTGACCCAGTTCCTTCCTGTGTGAAAGAACACCAAGTCTTAAGAAGCTTTGTCTTTTTGTTCCCTTCTTGCTGATTGCCCTTGCAACAACAAAAGCAAGTCTGGGATTCCCCAGCACCCTTTTCGCCCACCCCACAAGTGACTTCACTGGTGGGAAGTGTGCTTTTGTTCCATACTCAACATGGGGTGCATAGTCCACAGCTGTTCCAATTTTCAGCCTGTAATGTTCAGAGGGTTGTGAAATCATGTGCTTGTCTTTTGCTGTGACCCTTCCTTCCTGTGTTGGTCTTCCAAGTTCCAGTGCTGTTGCATAGGTGATGGAAGATTTCAGAAGTCCAGTGTCAACAGGTGCAAGTTGTTTACACACACCAGCACCATATGCACCCATGACCAGAAGTGCTTTTTCATTTGCATCCTTCATGGTCTTATAAACATGTTTGCCAAACCAGATCACCCTTCTTTCAGCCATGGTCAGTTGTCAATGATTGTGATGAAAACATTTCCACCTGTGGAAATTTCTTTTGCAATTTGATGATAAATTTTTTCATAAGCTTTTGTTGATTTTTCAATCCTGAATCTTCCTTCTTCAAATTCCACTGGATAAGAACCAACAAGGATGCACCCAGCTGTGTCATCTTCATCATTCCCAGTGTGAATCAGAATGAATTCAAAATTTGGAACATCAGTCAGGTGCAACATACCAACATGAACTTTTGGAAACATCCCTGAATATTTCAGGTGCATTCTTCCTTCTGTTCTTAAATTGATTTTGTATGTCCCAGCTGGGATTCTGGTTTCAGCATAAATTTTCTGTGTTCTTTTTTCATCTTCAAGTGTGAAGCACAGAAATTCATCTGTTCCTTCAATGTGATTTCTGTTGTATAGAATTCCCACTGTTTCATGTCCAGTGTCAATCAGTCTTTCAAGTTTCAATGTCATCATGGATAAACCCTGATTTCAAACGGAACTTCCCACAGTATTCCATCCCTTCCCCACAGTGTTGTGGGTGGTGGGTCATACTCCCCTGATGTAACTTCAATAAAATCATCATTATATCTTTTCATGCTGGAATAACCAACAACAGAAGGAACAGAAGAATGTGCCATCCTCATATAGCACCAAGTTTTTTTGTCCACAAAAGCACCTGCCAATGTTCCACGAAACACCCCAGTGTTGACCCTTGTCCAAACAATTTCACCAATGGTATTTTCCAATATTATGACAGTGGGTGCATCTTGATATAATTGCGACATCAAACCAATATAATATTTGTAAGGTTTTCCACCCCTGAAATGAACAGTGTCAAGGAATGTCACTGGTTTGTGAAATACTTTCACCACATAATTTCTGAAACTATTTACTCCCATTTTTTCACCTTAGTTTTATGACAATGATAAGAACCAGAACCAGAACAACCAGAATCAACCACCACCACTGTTCAATGAATGTTGGTTCTTCAATGATTGTTGTCTGTGTGATTGATGTTGTGTCCTGATATTGGTGGACAACATTCAGTGAATCTTTTGGTTTTTCAAAGATGAAGATTGTGTCCCTTGGAACAAACTTGATTCTGTAAATTGTGTCAACACCTTCCACAATGTTCCCAGTCCAGACCAGACCCAGATCAGACAGTTCCTGTGGTTCTGCAATGACTGTGTCAGTTCTTCCTGCAATATAGACAGTGATGGTGTCTGTTCTTGTTTCAATGACCACCTGATCTGAAACTTGCTGACTTGAAGAACAGTTCCACAGAAGCATCAGTGCACAGACCAGTGCAAACAAATAAAAAGCTTTCAAAATTGTTTTCATCATTCCACCTTCTTCTGAACCTTCCCAAAGACCTTGATGATGATGAACTCAACAAGTTCCTTCCCCTTCAGGTGATAGAATGTCAGTGCAAAAAGGACATTCAGGAAGGTCACAATGATTTTGTCAAACAATGTTGCACACACAGTGGGGAAACCCACAACCAGACCAGCACCCACAACAAAGGATGCACCCAGAAGCATCCACCTTCCCTTGAAAGCATCTGTGGTCAGTGTGTCAATTGCAATGACAACAAAAGACATGACAACACCAGAGAAAACTGGGATTGCAAAAAGTGACCACCCCAGACCAAAGTGTTCAATGAAAAATTTTTCCATGTTCAAATCCTTTCTAATATTTTTAAAACAACCAGAATTCCTGTTGCAATCAGGGTGATGTTCTTGATGATGTCAAGTGTTTTCACCCATCCCTGTTTCCCCACTGATTTCATTTTGTCAAGGACAATTGCTTCCACAGCTGTTCTGTTGATAGGACAACCAGTGGTGTGTGTAGCAACTGACTGAAGAAGTGGAAGAATTTCATTTTTCATTTCCTTGATTTGTCTATGAATCAAAAAGTTTTCCCAGACAGAAGAAACATTTTTTGACAGTTCATCAATGTGCTTTGGATGGATGTCAGCAATTGATGTGTCATATGGGATGAATGAACCATCATTCATCCTGATTCCATTTTGTGTGACCACACACATCATTTTTTCCCTTTCAGTTTGTCATATAAGTCAACAAGTGGAAAAATATATTTCCATTGTCTGTGTTTCGGTTTCATGAAGATGATGTGCATTGAAACATTTCTGAACCACATGTATGTCTGCCAGTAGATGACAACATTCAGGATGACAGAAGCAATGACCCACCAGATTTCCCTTGAAATAATAAAGACCCAGACTTCAATGAAGAAGTCCTGAAACAAATAAAACCAGATCACTTCAGTGATGATGAACAGGATGACAAGAAACCACCACAGTCCATTCATGAAATGGAATGAATCAAACATCCTGAAAATTCCTTTCCCACCTTCCCAGAACTTCAGCCATGTCATTTCCATTGTCCACAGAAGTGCTTTCACAAGGATTTCAACTTCCCTGTGTCCAGCAATCAAAGCAAGCACAAAAAGAAACAAAATGAAATACATTATCCCACCATTGAATTTTTAATCATAAAAGCATTCATTGAATTCCAAAAATCTTTGAAGGGGAAATCCCCAAAACCTTTGAAACATTCACACCCAAAATTTTGAATGTTCCAGTTCCTGTTCCACTTTGAAATTCCAGTGCACCAATAGTCCAGACAGTTCTTTCATTGCCAAGGATGTCAGTGGTGACACCATACTGGGAAACATCAGTCCCTGCAATTTGTTCTGTCGGCATGTATGAAGCAATCACTGAATCCCTTACATCTGCAAGACTTATGTGTCCAGTGTCTGAATTCACATCCACACCTTCAGCTTTCCAGTCACCCCAATTTCTGGAAGTCCCACCATAGATTCTGAACTGTCTGACATTGCTGTTCCAGCTTGGAAACCAATAGTGATTGTAGTCAACATCTTTGAAAGAAGTGTCAAAGTGTGTGTTGCTGTAACCCATTCCCATCACCGCCTGATCAGTAGCACAACCACCTATGAAAAAATTGTTTTTAACTATCATTGAATCAAAGGGGTCAATACTTAGTCCACCATTTGGGGTGATGAAAGTGTTGTTTATCACAGTCCAGTTCAGATGATTTGCATGAATTGTTGCAAGTGACCAAGGTGAACCACTGGGTGGTGTTTCCCCACTCCATCCTTCTGTGCCAAAAAATGTGTCATTGTCATTGCTTGTCACAGTCAGGGTTTCACCAGCACAGGTCAGCCTGCAACCTATGAAGACATCAGTTTCCATGTCAAGGTCTGTGTCTGTCAGGGAAGTGTTGTCTGTTGTCACACCACTTCCAGTTCCATTTGTCACATCAGTATAGTTCTGAATTGCATATTGACCACCACAATTTTCAAGGGGTGTGATTCCTGCTGTTTCAACCACCAGAATGTTGTTTGTGAAAACCATCCTTCCATACTGGGGAAATGCACTGACACTGTAAAATAACATGTTATAAGCATGTGCTTCAGGGGTCAACACCAGCATGAAATTTTTATCAAACACTATCAGATTGAATTCAGGGTCAGTGTTCAAAAACTCACTCCACTGAATAAAGTCCCTGTGCTGTGCTGTGTTGACATACCATGCTGAACCATCTGCTGGTTTCCCACCACCAGTCCATTCCACCCCATAAAATGTGTTGGTTGAATTGCTGTCAACAAATAAATAGGAAGAATCCCCAACTGTTATTGTTCCATGCTTGTGATAGTTTGGGACTAATGCACTACCACCAGTCAACCTTGTGTCAGTCAGTGATGTGTCTGTAAATGTGACAGCACCATTGGAAGTCCCAGAAGTCCCAGAATAAGCACTTCTCTGAATAATGCTGTTGTTCTTGAAAGTTATTCCACCCCTTCCTGTTCCAAAGGTGATGATGTCATAAGCCCTTGCATAAGTGTTCGGCATGGTTTCAATAATACTATTTTGAACTGTGACTTTCTCTGAATATCCCACGTTCAACACTGCTGAAGGATTTCCAATTGTCACAAACCTGCAACTATCCATCACAATCAGACTGTCATATCCAATGGTGCAATTTGAATAATTGCCATTGTCAGTATATACATCAGCAATATTTGAAAACGTGAAACCATTGAACTTCACATTTGCAATTCCATATGCTCTGAATGCTCTTTCTTCAGCCTGATCTTTTATGAACCTGACTGTTCCTGTGTGCCCTGCCTCATAAGACCTTGTCACAACAACCTGTGTGCTGAAATATATTCTTAGTCCGTTATTCAGTTCTTGTGGATTCAACCCACTGACCAGTTCAACCCCAGCATAATCACCAGCATCAACATAAATGGTGTCCCCAGCACTGATGTCAGTTTCCCAAGTGAACTGATCTAAATTAGTCCAAGCATTTTCCCAAGTTGAACCATCTGAATTGTTCCCACTTGGTGAAACATACCACACGTTCTGTGCATTAACAGAAATAATAAAAAGCAAGCTTGTCAAAAAATTTTTCATGTCAGTTTAATTTCTTTTTAAGTGAAACATCATCAATATAAAATTCATAAGCACCACCATTTGACAGAAAGTAAATAGATGAACTTGTCACATCTGAAACAAAAGAAGCAATGACATGAACCCAGCTTCCATCTGTGTAGTCTTCATTGACTATTTCAGCTGAAATGAAATTGCATTTTGCATTCCCACCAACTGTCACAACCTTGACCCAAAAATCAATATAATATGTTTCACCATTTTCCAGTGTGACAGCACTGTTGTAAATTCCAGCACCTGAAACCGCACTGACATACCAGCTGTATGTCCCACCATGTGGTGCTGTTGAACTTTGATAGTTTGTCCCAGCCAAATATGTGACCCATTCACTGTTGGATTCCATGTCGCCATTGGTGATCAGTTCTGCACCAAGTGTGTCACCACCAGAAGCAACTGTGGTCACCAAGAATGTGTCAGCATCATTGCTGACATAAAACACCTGTTCATAAGCTGTTGAATTGGATGCACCTGTGTAAAACTGAACCACAGCTGAATCAACTCCCTTGTAATAGTTTGCGTTTGTTTGCCAGTTGGCAATCCAAGTTGCTGTTTCACTTTCAAACTTATATTTGACTTTGTATTTTCCTGAATCAACATGAACCCAGACAACATCATTTGTGCTGACATCAAAGGTGTCTGATGTGAACAAGGTTGAAACAGCACCATCCTTGACACTGTCAATGCTTACCACTGAACCAGTGGTGTCCAGTTGTAAATAAGCCCACATGAAGGGAACTCTGACATCACCTATATTCAGGATGTTTTCAATGTCTGACTGTAAAGCATCAATGGTGTCCTGCAACCCTATCACCAATGGGACTGTTGTGTAGTGCAAAGTATCTTCACCACCACCTGAACCCCTTTCCAGCCAAATATTTTGAAAGACCACAAGCTTTGTTGTTGAAATTGCCTGACCAATGAACTTCACAATTGTCCCTGTTGCTGTCGGCATGGTTGATGTCCATTGTCCTTCTGTTTCACTCAACCAATACAAACTTCCAGCTGTCAGTCCTGTTGTTGTGTATATTCCAGAAAGAAGAACCTGATTTGAACCCAAATAGATTCCCAGAACACCATCAGCTGTTGATTCAGCTGAAGCATCAGCTTCATTCCATCCTGAAGAAGTAAGTTCACAAACTTCCCCAGCTGTCACAGAACCATCAATGGTCTGACCTTCAAGCTGAAGAATTGCAAAGTCATATGCTGTGACACTTGAATCAACATGTTCCCCTGTGTGAACAGAAGTGAACTGTGCAAACACAGAAACAGCTGACAGCAAAATGACATAAATTATTTTTTTAAGCATTGAAATTCCTTCCTTCATTTTTAATTTCCAAAACCCTGTGTGCTTCCCACCCATCACCAATGATGATGAAATCTGTTTCCCTGAAGACATAAAAAATTCTTTCTTCTGGTGTTGGTGTTGCTGGATAGTCTGTGATGAAAATTTCATCAAACACATCAACATAAAAATCACCACTGAATGCTGTCAGGACTTCATCACCAACTGTCAGCTGGTCAGACACATCAATGACCAGATCACCTTCCAGCTGGACTGTGATGTCTTCAATGATTGTCAACTGTTCAGCAATAGAAATTTCAAGTGCTGAACTTATTTCAATCTGTTCAGAAATGTCCAGTCTGTCATTTACATCAATGACCAGATCACCTTCAAGCTGTGTTGTGACAACATCCTGAATTGTCAGCTGGTCACTGACAATGATTGAAAGTGCTGAAGCTTCCAGAACCTGAATGCTTGCATCATCACCAGCTGTGATGCTGGATGACACAGACAGCTGAAGATCACCCACCAGCTGGACAAAAACAACATCCTGAAGGGTCAGTCTGTCATCAACAGAAAATGGATTGACAATCCCTTCTGGTGAAATAGTTGGAACATCAGAAATTGCAACTGTGTCAGCAACAGACAGTGTCAAATCACCTTCCAGAAGCAAGGAAACCACGTCTGTGATGGTCAAAAGGTCTGGGGTGTCAATTTGTATGTCCCCAGTCATCAAAATGGTCACAGAATCAATCAGTGAAAGAACAGAAGCAACTGAAGCTTCCAGATCACCTGTCAGCTGGATTGTGGGTGAATCAATAGTGTTCAGCTGTTCACTAACTGAAATAATCAGATCAGGAAGGGAAGACAGATCAGCTGAAGCAACATCAGATGCACCCAGAACATCAAAGACAGAAAGTTCCAGATCACCTGTCAGCTGGATTGTAACAACATCAGCAATTGTCAGCTGTGAAGAAACAGAAACTTCACCATCCCCAATTGATTGACCCTGAAAGTCTTCAGACACATTCAGTTTGTCAAAAACATCAATGACCAGATCACCTTCTAACTGAACAACAACAATGTCAGACACATTCAGTTTGTCAAAAACATTGGAAATCAAATCACCTTCCAGCTGAACAACAACAACATCAGACACATTCAACAGATCAGCAACAGAAGCTTCATTGTCACCCAGCACCTGAACAGTGGGTGAATCTGTGATGTCCAGTTGTTCAATAACTGAAATGTTCAAATCAGGGAATGAAGTGATTTCAACTGAAGCACTTTCAGAAACCTGAATCAGATCAGCAAGATCAATAATGCTTTCAAGGGTGACAAAAACTTCAGAAGTTCCAGACCCTGCTGGGTTGTTGTCCCGAACATAAAAAAGACCACCACCCACAACCTGAAAACCAGTTGACCCAGCTGGGACAAACAATTCAGAACCACTGTCATCAAAACCAATGATGAAAACATAATCAAGAACACTGATGTTCAGTTCCCCTTCAATTTCAACCTGAACAGTTGGACTGTCAGCAACTGAAAGAATGTCACTGACATTCACAGACAAATCACCTGTCAGCTGGATTGTGACAACATCAGACACATTCAGTGCATCAGCAACAGAAGTTCCCAGATCACCTTCAGGTTGTATTGTGACAACATCAGACAGGTTCAGCCTGTCAAAGACATCAGCAACCAGATCACCTTCAAGCTGGATGACAACAGCATCAGATATATTGATTGTGTCAGCAACAGAAGTCCCCAGATCACCAGTCAGTTCAGCTGTAGTGACATCTGAAACATTAAGTGCATCAAAAACATCAACAGCATAATCACCAACTTCAGCTTCAATAGTGGGGACATCATAAATTTTGAGAATGTCATTGACATTGATTGAAAGATCACCTTCAAGCTGGGTGGTGACTACATCAGAAATATTCACACCATCAGAAACATTGATTGAAAGATCACCAACAAGCTGAATGGTGACAACATCAGCAACTGTCAGTGAACTGACCAGAAGACCAGCAACAGCATTCCTGATTGCAATTAGAACAGAAGTCCATGGGTCTGTTGCTGAAGTGTCGGCTGAACCAGCACCTGTTGAAGCTGGTGAAGTGATTTCTTTTGAATAAGCACTGACTTGTGAATCATCCCCAGCATTTGTTCCACTGTCAAGTCTTTCTGTGACATCAGTTGTTGACCCACCAAAAGATTGATTTGAAGAAGATTCATTGTCACCCCTTCCACAAAGACCCAGAACCCATGCAAGTGGTGTCAGTGTTGTGATTGCACCTGCTGTCATGGGTGTCCCACTTCCATCTGTGGGTGTCCCAACAACTTCCACAGGATTGCTTGTGTCAACACCATTGAAGGTCATGATTCCACCAACATGTGAAATACCAGTCCCCGACCCAGCAATGGTTGTCACTGGGTCAGATTCACCAGTCTGAAGGAATTTGTGGAAGACATAAAGTTTCCAGACATCACCACCAAAGGGACTTCCAGAAAGTGAAGTCCAGTTTGTGGGTGTTGATGCTGTTCCTTGGTCATTAAAAACAATCAGGATTGCAAACTGACCAGCCGACCATCCACTGGGAAGTGGGATGGTCAGGTCACCATTGCCTGTTCTTCCAGCACCACCCAGTGTTGTTGTGACTGATGCAACCCCAAAAGTAATTGACATGAATTTTTATTTCCTTTTTTTCATGAACCTTGCTTCTTCACCCTTTGATGGAAAGTGTCTTCCATTTGTGTCCAGATGATAACAGAACATAGTTGTGTCAATCATGAAGGGATGAAGCTTTTCCTGATATTCTGGAAAACCAGCTTTGTCGAAAATCCTGTTCTTGATGACCCTTGAACACCAGTTCAGGTCTTCAGTCCCAGTTGACACAAACCAGTTCAATGTCTGTGGGTCAACAAAAAGATTGTTCGGTGTTTCAAATATTTTTTTCAGTGTCAGTCCCTGAACATTATAAGAAGGTTCTTCTTCATACATTGCTTTCAGAAGCTTGACATTGATGACAGTGCAACCCATAGGAAGACCATCACACCAGACCCTTTCACCCAGTTTGAAGTTTGTGAAATATCCGTTTCCCCTTCCTTTGTAGATCAAAGGTTCAGCTGGAACTGACTTTGTGAAATATAGTCCAGACCAGCAAGGGATTTTTTCATGCAAAATGATTTCATTCATCCAGACAAAGAATGTTGCTGGAAGTTTGACATCATGATCAATGAAGACCAGCCATTCCCAGTCTTCAACCACAGCTTTGTTTGCAATGATGTTTCTTGCATCAGCAACACTGAACCCCACTGGGGAATTTGAATCATACATCTGAAGTGTTTCAGCATGTGACCAGTTTGTGGGAATGATTTGATTATATCTTGCAAGCACCCATTCAATTCTGACAAGACCAGTGCTGGGGATTCCCACCAGAATTCTGTTCATTGCTTTTTCTTTTGACTGGATGTTTTTGTTGACAAGTGCTTCCCTTGTCTTCTTGTTCATTTTTATTTCTTTTTTCATCAGACTGTTCCTTCTTGAAGTTGATAGTGTTTTTTGAATGTGACACCTTCAATGGTTGTGTTTGTCATCAGGTCTTTGAATGTTGTGACCTTTTCCAGAAGCACTTCCATGTTTCCAGTTTGCATCCAAGTGTTCTGAATGATTTTCCATGGAAGGGGTCTGTAAATGTAGAACAGACCATGTTCAGGTGAAAAATACTGCCATGTAGCTTCATTGATGAAGTTGATGTGTGTGGGGTCTTGAAGCATTCCATCACTTCTCCCATATGGAACACCTATTGCAAACCTTCCACCATCCTTCAGCATTCTCCAGCATTCATTCATGAACCTGATGAAGACTGGTTCATCATTGACTTCACCACAGAACCTGAAGATTTCTTCAGCTGTGATGATTCCCTTCTGAACCAGCAAGTTGAACAGTCCAATGATTCTTGCATCAATTGATGTTGGTCTGATATGTTCAGCAACATGTGATGCAACTATTGTCAGACAGGAATCTGATTCTATTGGATAGGGAAAAACTTCCAAGTCATGAACATGGTCAACACCCTGAAGTTTTCTTCTGTCAAGACCCACCCAGTTTTCACCTTGCTTGTTCGCACCACAACCAAGGTCAAGAAGGATTCCATTTTTTGATTCAGCAACTGATTTCATTTTTGTTCCTTTGATAGTTTAAGAAATTATTTTTTTAAGTTGTTGTTGCAAACCTGATCTGATAGCTGACATTGACATTCTGGTTTGTCTGAACCTGACTGGAAGTGTAAGTTTGTCCAGCCATGATTGAACCAGAACCCTTTGAACTATATGCAACCAGTGCAATGTTGTTCAGGGTTGCTGTTGCTGTGACAAAGTTGTCAGAACTTCCAAAGGTTGCATAAAACTGTGCTGTGTGTGAAGCAATCTTTGAAGTGGATGCAACTTTTCTTTTCTCATGTTCACCAGCAAGTGATGTGTCAGCTTCAGCTGGTGCACTTCCAGAACCCAATGCAAGATGTGACACCCTAAGTGACCCAGCCTGATTCAACATCAGGTCAATCAGATAGTGTTCCACCCCAGTGTTTGTGACCCTGTTTTCATTCCATCCACTGTCACCCACAATTCTTCCTTCTTCTTCAATCTGAATTCTGAAGAATCCCTTCACTGCAAGTTTCACAGCAACTTCTTTTTTCTTGTTTTTTTTCATCTTCTTTCCCTTCTTTGATGATTGTTGTTTGTTTAAGTTTATTCTTGTCAGAATATGTGCAAAATCATTTTTCTCTGATCACAATGGTGATTGTCCTGTCATCAGTTCTTCCACCAGCTGTTTCAATCCTGTTGACCACAGAATAAGTCTTCCCCACAACACCACCAGACAACCAGATGGTGGTTGCTGTGTCTGTGTTTGAAACAGAACCCTGTGTGATTCCAGTGGGAACAGTCCAGTTGCTTGAAATAATTGTGTCAGAACCCAGCCAGTCAGACCAGTCAATTGTATAGTCAAGAATTGAATCTGGGTCTTTGATAAATTTGTTCATTTTCATTCAACCTTTTTAAGTTCAACTTCTTTGTGTTTGTTTATTCCCAGAACAGAATCCTTGATCTCAATGACTTCAAATTTTTCTGTCTTCCCTTCTTCCCTGATTCTGTCTTTCTTCAGGATGTCTTCACTAATTCCACAATAAAGTCTGTCAGTCACTTCAGCTGTGGTCTTCCCATACCTGAAGGATTCAAAACCAGCAACTGGGACTTTGACACCCTTGACTGTGGATGACACTGTTTCTGTTTCGGATATTGCACCACCAGAAACTGTTCTGGTTGTTCTTAGGATTTCAAAGTTTGTTTTGAATAAATGTTTCACCAGCTGACACTTCTGATGTTGTTGAACATGTTCCTGATGTCAGGTGGAATTTCATTCAGGTATTGAACAGAATAAGTCAGAACTGATTCTGACTTGATTCCCTTGATTCCTTCCTGTTGCATCATATAGAAAAGAAGTCTTGCTGTGGGAACTTTCAAATCATCCTGTGAATCCAGCATCAGGTGTCTGATGAAGATTGTTTCCTTTTTGTCTGTGTTTGGTTCTTCAATGAAGTCATTCCTGATGCTGTGTTCAAAGTTGATTTCCAAAGATGATGCAAGTGCTTCTTTCACAAAATAGATTCCATCATTGAAAAGTGAACCTGTCACCCAGATGTCAATTCCAGATGTGAACCTTCCTTCTGAAAGAAACTTCCCAGCACTGTCAAGAATTTTGTTTGTTGAACTCTGGAATGAAATTGTGTTTGACATCAACCAGACCTTTTGACTTGAAAAGCTTTTGTGAAGGATGTTGAAGATGACATGGTTCTGAACAATAGGAATCAACACTGAAAGTGTTTCATCATATTCATCAGTGTCTGTCAGCTGAAGAATTTCTTTTGCTTGTTTGACTGTCAGAATCGGCATGTGAATTCCTTTTTTATTTTTTGGGAAGTTTTTTCCCCAGCACTTCAGCTTTCACTTGTGTTTGCTGGATTTCTTTTTTCAAATCCCTTTCCTTGACTTCCTGAAGAATCTGTGTCCTTGACTTTGGTGCATTCTGTTCAATGTTTGTTTTGTCAACCAGACCATGCTTGACCTTATGTGCTCTGATGATTTTCTTCATTCTTCTTCCCATTCCAAAAGTCAGCATGTTCTGCAATCTGACAGCATCCCTGAAATCAATCAGGACAAAGTCTTTGTATTCACTGACTGGGACTGAAGGTGCTGTTGTTTCTTCAGGTGTGGAAGCTTCCAGCTTTTCTTCTGGAACAATGATTTCTTCTTCAAGCTTTTTTCTTTTTGCCATGGTGAATTTCCTTTTTCAGTTTAATAATTTAAGAAGGGGTGAATAGTTTTCACCCCTGTCAATCAGCTTTTACTTTACGGTAAATAAAAGACCTTAATGAACCCAGCACTGTCAGCGTGCCATGAAATATTCAGATCACCATTTGCATTGACAAATCTTGCACTGTCACCAACAACAAGCACTTCAGCAACAGCATTTCCAATTGCCCAGACAAGATTCCCATGTCCTTTTTCTGTTGCCCATGTTGATGCAATGATTGTCATTGCTGTGTTTGCATGATCACTGTCAACCCAGAACAGGATTTTCTTGTTCTTCAAGACAGCAACCAGATTTGTGTTTGCACCCACAATTGCTGTTCCAGCACCCTGTGTCACAACCTGTTCCACATTCACAGCAATTGCTGTCGGTGTCAACCTTACTTCTGCCATGTTAGTTCTTCCTTTTTAATTTTTGAAAAATATTTTTTAATATCAAAACAACATTGTCACAACATTGCTGAAACATTCCAGCAATGTTGCAACAACATTTCCAGCTTATGCTTCAGCTGTGTAATCAGCCCACCAGACAGCTGTCATGTCTGGTCTGATTATTTTCCCACCATACACATGAAGACCCTTCAAAGCATCAGCAAACCTTTTCTGTGGTCTATATGCTTCTGTTTCCACAATCTGTTCAGCAAAAGTGAAAGACTGACCCCTGACCCCAGCAATGTTTTCTGTCTGTGCACCTGCACCACCAGTGTCTTCCACGTTTGTTGACATGAAGACATCAAATCCCAGAATTCTTTCAATGAAACCATCAACCCAAAGACCAGCATTGTCAGTCTTTGTTGTCAGACCTGCAAGCACCATCTTTTCAACCACCCATGGCTGGACAACCACAAACCTTCCAGCAAGTGGAACATCAGCATCAGACATCTGTCTTCCCAGACCTGCAAGTTCTTCAGCAACATTTGCTGAAGTCAGGTCAACAGGTGTTCCAGAAGAATTTCTTGCAATTCCACACTCACCAGATTTCCCAGCAAAGAAAGCATCAACTGCCTGTGCCAAAGCATATCCAGCCTTGCTTGTTGCTTCACCCATGAGTTTTGGAATCTGTTGTCTTTTGTCAATGTCATCAATCTGAAAGTTGAAATATTTTTGCTGATCAATCAGAAGGGTGGACTGTGCACCATCCAGTGCTTCAGGATCAGCAATGTCTGTGTTCTTTGTGTAGTCAGCAATGGTGATGTCACCCAGCATGTTGATTTTGACTGTGTCACCAGCTTGTCTGATTGTCCCTTCATAGTCCCTGTTAGCAAGTGAAGCAAAGACATGCTTTGTTTCAAGTGTTCTTAGGATGTTAGCTGACCACAGTTCAGGAATAAAATTTGCAATTGACATGTGTCATTTCCTTTTTTTTAATTTTTAATTTTTGTTTTGTTCCCAGTGAACAGAACTTTCATTGATCTTGTCAATGTTTGCAACCCTTTCTTTCTGTGACATCTTGCTGAACTGTTCATGTGTGATGAATCCATCAGGAAGCTTCACATCAATGTTTGGTTCACCATTTCCAGAACCCTTTCCACTTTTGAAGCTTACTTCCCCAAACAAATCCTTGAAGGATTCCTTCAGCGGTTTCAGTTTGTCTTCAAAACCTTTGATCTTCTCACCATCAAGTTCAAGTTCATCCAGATTGAATTTTGCTGAAAGCAATTCTGGATATTTTGCACCTGATGTTCTAAGTGCTTCCATCAGTGCAAATTTTTTGGTGATGTTGGTTTCCCTTTTCACAGCTTCAGTCTTGTTGGTGTTCAGTTCAGCTGTCAGTGCTTCAACTTTTTCTTTCCAAGTCTTTGCATCCTGTGCTGTTGTTGACAGATCAGTCAGCTTTGTCTGGACTTCACCCAGTTCTTTCTTCAACTGTTTAATCTCATCCAGTTTGTTGTTGAATTTTTCTTTGGGAATCCATTCACCATTGTTGGTGATGACAGGTTCTTCGTCTTCTTTGTGAATCAGTGCTTTCATTCCCTTGCTGATCAAAGCAAGTTTTGAATCACCAAGTTTTTCAGCAACCTTGCTGAACAGGTCTTCACCCAGAAGTTTTTTAATTGCATCCATGACAGGTGTCCTTTCGTTTGATTTGTTTTAGGTTATCAACCCATGTGAAGGAAATTTTTGAAGTGCTTGTTTGCACCATTGTGTTGTGTCCGTTCATTTTGTTGGTGCAAAAAAAGGAATTGTGGAAATAAGAAACAACCTGAATTATTTCAGGTCAGGGTGTGAAGTCTTCAGAAAATGAAAATTCTTTGAAAACAACATCATTCTTCTGGTCATTCCTGACCCTGTCATGTTTTGCTTTTCCATCCAGAAGTTCTTGTGGAATCCCTTCTGGATATGCTTTGCAAGCGAAAGTTCCTTTGATGTCATTTGATTTGAAGTGTCCACACTTGATGCAAACACTGTCAGGATTCAGTTGCATTTTGTTTCCTTTCAATTATTTTTGTTGAAACTTAGGGTCAAAGAAAGTGAAAGTCAATGACCCTGACTGGACTATGGTTTCACAAATCCCTTCACAACACCATAAATTTTTTCATCCTTCAGAAGCTGGATGAATTCTTCACACAGCATGTCTTCCCTTCCATTCATGAACAGTGCAAAGTTTTCAGCAAACCATTCCTTGCTGTTGTGGTTTGAATAGTATGAAGGGAAATAATTTTTGATGACATCCTGATGTGCTTGCTGTGCATTTTTTATGACATCAAGATGTGCCTGATCTTGTGTCTGTTCAAAAAGCTTTCTTTCTTTTTCAATGATGTCGTTCAACTTTCTTTCCGAAACCAGAATTTTTTCTTTGACATTGTTGACAACAACTTTGATCTTCTGTTCCATTTCTGGATTTGCATATTTCACAACATTGTCAACACCCAGCTGTTGATGGATGTGATGGCCAAATTCATGCCAAAAGGTGTTGTCAGTGAACTTGTTCCATGCATCTGGGTGTTCTGCAAGATAGTCCATTCCCAGTGTTGGTCTTCCACCAGCTTGAAAGCTTTCCCTTCTTTTGGTGACTTCCTTCTGGATGAATTCTTCAAGGGATTGTTCTGGTCTTTTCCATTTAAGACTTCCACTTCCCACTGACCTGTTGTTGAACCCCATGATTCCATCACCCATGTCAGCCATGCAATCCTTTGACCTTGGTGCAACAACACCCCTTAATCTGGGAACATCCATCAGATCACAAATCTTGTCAGCTTCATTCATCAGGGTCTGAAGTTTTTGTGCATCCTTCAGGTCAAGTGACCCCAGACTATATTTTGAAATATTTGTGGAAAGACCTGTCTTCCTGTTAAGTTTGTATGTTCCCCTGAACCTGTAAGCTGGTTTGTTTGGTTCACGTTCAACATATTTTTTGACACCAGTGTGTTCACGTTCTTCCATCCACTTCTGGATTCCAGCTTTTGTCTTTGCTGGGACAAATTCATCTGTCTTCACCTTTTCAACAACCTTCTTTGGTTTTGCTTTTGGTTTCACTGGTTTGGTTTTCAGTGTAACTGGTTTTGAAATTGGTGATGTCTGGGTCTTGACCCTTGCATTGAAATACTGATGATATGACTGATTTGGAATGACCTGACTTTTCCCC
>Ga0102851_10000109_pt1 | contig 33885 bp, 30 predicted proteins | sample Mud3Dept3metaG_FD_79558 | JGI IMG/M metagenome (GOLD analysis project Ga0102851, IMG submission 79558) | Freshwater wetland microbial communities from Ohio, USA, analyzing the effect of biotic and abiotic controls - Mud 3 Core 4 Depth 3... | ecosystem: Environmental > Aquatic > Freshwater >... | reverse complement strand
AGTGACGATCATCCATACACCAAGAGTTAATAGGACCAGTGGGCAGAAGATCTCTGGAGGGAACCATCCAGCCCTCTGAGCGAACCAAAGCAGTCCGATCACAATGAGTAGGATACCGAACCTGCCACGGTGGCATCTTTTTCTATTCCAACACATACAATCACCTCTGTTGATCCGTATTCGTTCACATCAATTCCCTCTACCCTGGCACTTTCTCTGTCATTCCGGGCTTGACGCGGAATCCAGCATTTTCAACTGGGTTCCCGTTGGAGTTTACCTCGTGATTAATACAGGGCACGAATTCCGATTATGGGATGAGTCTAAAGAAATACTGGACTCACCGCACTGTGTCTTTCTCCTCCTCAGGTCATCCCTTTCTTTCTATAAGCTTTTGGCTATAAGACGGGAAATGCCCCAGAAAGGTTACAGATCATGGTAAGAACAATGATGCTGCCATTCCAAATTCTTCCTTGGGCTTTACGACTCACACCTAACACAATGGTTACTCTTCCAACGTCTTCTCAAGTGCTGGACGTGGGTTACGGTCACGGGCAGGCTTTGAACTATTGACATGCCCATTCCCCGCGGTATATTCTGTGAATTAGGGTGCGGGAATAAGTCGTCTGAGACCTGAATAATTCAAGTTAATCAACAGCGGCCTCCTGCGGAACGGTATGACCTAAATTTTCAACGCATCAACAGAATAGAGCGAAAGGCGACAGGTCTTGAAATGTGAACAGGTTTTCCCGAAACCGTAATTTGTTCTGTTCCAAGGTTAAATGGCTGACAACATTTTCAGGAGATAAAAGAAAGGGGGTTAAATATGGCTGCGAAGAAGATTTTGATGATCGTTGGGGATTTTGTGGAGGATTATGAAGTGATGGTGCCTTTTCAGGCATTGCTCATGGTCGGTCACACCGTCCATGCTGTCTGTCCAGGAAAGAAGGCTGGTGAAAGGGTTCGGACAGCGGTCCATGATTTTGAGGGAGATCAGACATACAGTGAGAAGCCGGGCCACAACTTCACATTGAACGCAACCTTTGATGAAGTCAAGCCAGAAGCTTATGATGCCCTGGTGATCCCTGGTGGGCGGGCGCCGGAATACATTCGTCTGAACGATAAAGTACTTGAGGCAGTTCGTCATTTTGCCAAGACGAATAAGCCCATCGCCTCCATTTGCCACGGCGCCCAAGTCCTGGCAGCAGCGGGGGTGATTACAGGCAAAGCGTGCTCAGCTTATCCAGCGGTGGGACCCGATGTGAAGAGTGCAGGCGGCAAGTACATAGACATAGCAGTGGATAAGGCCCATGTGGATGGCCATCTGGTCACCGCACCTGCCTGGCCAGCTCACCCTGAGTGGCTGGCGAAGTTTTTGAAAGTGTTAGGAACGAAGATTGAGCCATAGAAAGAGGAAAAGGGGTCAGACCCAAATGATACATTCGATTGAGAGGAGGTGAAGCATGATTAATAGGAGAAAACTTGTCAGCCTTATTCTTCTGGTTGCTGTGACCATGGGTGTCGCCGGGTGCTTCACAATCAGAGTAGGGGGAAAAGCCGAGTTAGCGCCCAGCACAGAAGAGGGCACGAAGATTGCCCAGAAAAGATGCTGGTATGCCGTCTGGGGATTGGTCCCCATCAGTGACAATACCACCGACTCCCTCATCCCTGAAACCGTGAAGAAAGTCAGGATGGAAACGAAATATAAGTTTTCGGATGCCTTGATCAATATTTTTACGATTTTGGTGAGCATTGAGACCTTTACCGTCGAGATTTACGAAGTAAAATAGGACCCTCTGTACTGCAAAATTAAGGACCCTTTCCATTTTTCGAACCGTACATAAAAGTAGTGCGGACGTCCGGGTCGGATGAACCGCTCCATACGGAGACCCCGGGCCTGTGGAGAGAGCAGGAAGGTTCACGGAGGCACCTGGCTTCATCACCCCCAAGAGTAAACATGAGCTACTATGTTTACACGGCTGATAAAATATCTTTCCTTTGACCCCTGCTTCTACACCTCCCCAAAAATCCAGACCGGGTAGTTGAAATATTATTGGTTTTTTCGACTTTTCCCGTCTTCTTACCCACAAAATTTGGATTGACCCTGATGAACCCAAAGGGCTCGCAAAAAATTGGCACTGATTTTGCTTCCTATGTATTAATCGCAAGAGTCTAAGGTATTTTATGCCTGAAACATTTCTCGGCGATCTTACACAGATTAAACTCTTTGACATTCTCAAACCCCTTTTCGGTGATAAAAAGACCGGAAAAATTGTCTTCAAGGGGAATGAGAGTGGAGAATTGTTTTTAGAGCTCGGAAATATCACCCATGCAAAAACGAACAATGCTGTGGGAGAATTTGCTTTTTTTACCCTCATGGGACTGAAAGTTGGAAAAGCCTCATTTGAGCCGGATGCGGTTCCGTCCGAAAGAACGATCTCCATTTCAACCGAACAACTTATCCTGAATTGGTCTTCCCAAAAGCAGTGGGATAAGATCAGAGAAGTCGTCCCCTCTCCCCAGACGATTTTCCGCGCCCTCCCGCAGAAGAACTCAGAGAGCATAAGTCTCAGCGCTGAACAGTGGAACATATCAGCCCTATGCAATGGGACGAAAACCGTGTCAGAGATTGCTGAATCTCTCAATTGGGACGAGTTCAAAACATCTAAGACAATCTTTCAACTCGTTCAGCTAGGGTTATTAGAGAGGACAGAAGGGCAGAAATCCCTCAAGAAAAAACTCATCTCGAATGGTTTTTTCCCCATGGTCGAAACCGAATTGAAAAAGATGATCGGCCCCATGGCTCCTTTCATCATCAGCGATAAACTCTCTGATTTGGGTGAGACAAAGGAATCTCTTGCTCAAGATCAAGCTTCATCTTTTGTCGAAACACTCAGTGAAGAGATTTCTGATGATTTTATGAAAAAGGAGTTCCTTAAAGTCATGACGGATTATCTTTTGACCGGAAAAGGAGGAATGAAAAGGTAAGGATTATGAACATATAGAGAAAAAGGACTATGATTTCCTCAGAGGAGGCTTTCCAAAAAAAGGCACTCTTGTGACTTTATGTCAGCTGTTTTCGGATCTAAATCTCGGTTTTCTTTTTCAATTTTGGTTTCGAGTCGTAAATTTCAAAGGACCGCTCTGGGGCATAGTTATTCTTGATCCAAATGTAAGGTTTTATGTTTGAGGCATTGAAAACCTTTTAATCTGAAGGACTGAATAGAGATCCTTTTTTATGAAGAAGAGGAGGTTTCCAAGATGAAGAAAGCTTGCTCAGTCTTGATGGCGGTGTGTGTGGGGTCGGCTCTTATTGGCTTGGTTGCCCTCAAGGCCCAAGCTGCGCCCATCAAACTCACCTACAATAATTTCTTTCCGAAACATCACGTGCAATCCAAGTTGGCTGAGGCGTGGTGTAAGGAGGTCGAAGAACGCGCACAAGGAAGGGTTAAAATACAGTACGTCCCGGGCGGATCTCTGGCTCCGCCTCCTAAATGCTACGATGGGGTTGTGAGCGGGACTTCCGATATCGGGCAATCCGTTTTTTCCTATACCGACGGCCGGTTTCCGGTCATGGATGCAGTTGGTCTTCCTCTGGGCTACACCAGCGGCAAGGTAGCTACAGGCGTTCTCAACAGGGTATACCGTCACTTTAAGCCCAAGGAACTCGATGACACCGAACCGATGTATTTTCACGCCCATGGTCCCGGATTCATTCACACGAAAGGAAAGGCAGTGAAAAGGCTGGAGGATATGAAGGGCCTCAAGATTCGATCCACCGGGAACAGCAAGTTGATCATCGAACAATTGGCCGGGATCTCCGTCAAAGGGACGATCGGAGAGGTCTTCGATCTGGTTCAGAAAGGTGCGGTGGTCGGTTCTTACCATCCCTTGGAATCCAACTTCGGCTTCAAGTTGGGAAAGGTGTTAGACCATGTCACGGCCGCTTATTCCGTAGCCTATACCGCTCCGATGTTTGTTGTCATGAATAAGGATAAGTGGAAGGCCTTACCTGAAGATATCAAGAACATCATTCGGGAAATCAACAACGAGTGGATCCCACAGCATGGAGAGGCCTGGGATACGATTGACATGGAGGGAATGCGATTCTTCATGGACAACGGGGGCCAGATGAACGGTCTGAGTGGCGCCGAGGCGTCGCGTTGGAAGGCGGCGATTACTCCCATCATCGACGACTACGTGAAATTTCTGGATGAAAAAGGACTGGATGGCCGGGGAGTCATCGAGTTCACAATTAAAACCCTGAATAGCATGCAATAGGCGATAGGAGATAAGACCATGAAAGTGACTGGTAAAACTGAAAATTCGGCAACACTACCGTCCACCCCTCAAAAGAGGCTGTTCGGCCTTAGGGGTAAAATGTTTGTCCTTTTCTTTCTTATTCCGATCTGTCTGATCCTCGTCGCGAGCTTGATGTACATGCGGCAACTAAGCACACTTTCTTCTCACCTCGCCGAGCGAAGTTCGGCCACGGTGACCAAGGTGACCGAAGAAGTCGTCGCCCAGAGAGCAAAAGAGGTTGCCTCACAGTGTAAAGTCTACCTGATCACCCACCCGGAGTTGAAGAAGGCTTTCTTCGACTTTGATTTGAGATTCAAAAGGATAGCCGTACAGAAGATAGGTGTGACTGGTTATACTGCGGTGTATGAAACGGCAGAATCGGATGGGATTTGGCGCTTATGGACCCATGTAAATCCGAATGTGGTCGGCGTTGACACGAGCACCCTCAAAGAGTCTCTGGGGGAAACTTTTCCAGGGTTCTGGAAGATCTATACCGGCGTCAAAGGGGGAAGGGAGTCCCGGGGGTACTACAAATGGCGGGACACAGATGGGATCGTCCGGGATAAGTTCATGGTGTGCGTTCCCATTGAGGGAACACCGTATGTCCTTGCTGCCACGGCCTACCTGGCGGAGTTTACGGAAACGGCGAAATCCATGCAAGAAGGTGCCGCTCAATTCGCTCTTAAGACGAGAAACATTGTTATAGGCATCCTGGGTGGCACACTGATTCTGATTGGATTCACAGTCGCTTTTTATGGCTACAGGTTAACCAAAAGGATCAAGTCCTTGACCAGTGTAGCCGACCGTATCAGTGTGGGCGACTTAGATGTGAGTGTGACAGGAATCAGGTCGCGGGATGAGATCGGAGATCTTGCCCTTGCCATCAAACGAATGCAAGAGAGTATCCGTCTAGCCATCAAGAGAATGAGGGAACGAGGATAGGATACCCGGGTGGATCGGGGAATCGGCGTTTGCTGTTTAGCTCATCCGGGATGATTGGTTTCTAGAACTGAAAGGCGGGGGGTCGAAACCCCCATCAAGGGTGCCTATCTCATTCCGGGTGGGAGGATATCATACTTTACCAACAAGACATCGACTGAATCGTCCTCAACGATAAAGTGGTCTCAATCGCACCACCCGTTATTGTGCAGCTCGTTTTCTGAGGATCTTCATCGGACGGTCCTATATTTTAATCAACGGTTGCCCATCCATCTCGATATTGACCAGTCACCTCTTTCCCCCCCATATTTGAGAAATAAGCTTTTCCTCGCCACGGCTGTCTGTCCGCCTAAAGTCTAAGCCCGGAGCCCCGATCATTTTCTTTGCGGCCGGATGGCCTTCATCAAGAGAATAGGGTACGATATAATGGAGGTTTATTATGGATTAGGTCCCTGAGCCCGATGAAGGTTACATTACGAGAAGACACCAACCCAGACCCTGATTTTTACTACCATCTGCAATTTAAAATCTATCATGAGCCCTTTTTAATCTGGGACAGGGAGACCTGGGAAACAGTCCTCACCACGTGTGATGTCTATCGTCTCGAAATAGACGGAAGGTACGGGGGAGACGTCATACTGGAGGACCGGGGAAAGGGGATAAAGTATATTGTTGATTTTAGTGTCTTACCTGAATACCAGGGGAAGGGAATCGGGAAGTCGGTCCTTGAACACATCAAGAAAATGACTAAAGGACTGACGGCTGTAACGCGAAAGGAAACCCTTGGCTTTTTTCTAAAATCCGGGTTTGTATCAAGGAAGACGCTGAAGAATTATTATCACCCCGATGTGGATGGATACTATATTGTTTTCGAAAGAAAACCCGAGAAATAGAGACACAAAGCAAACATCTTGCCCAAAGAGCAGCAAGGATCGGTTGAAAATGTTAACCCTGAGGAAGAAGATTGTTAAAGTCTTGGAGGAAGAATGTCTCCATTTACAGGAAATTTCGAAATTATTCGGAATTAAAGAAAGAGAAATCCTTGATCATCTCCAGCATATTGCCAAGTCGGTCCATCCTAAACGCCTTATCGTGGAGGCTGCCTATTGTAAACAATGTGGGTTTGCCTTCAAAAAAAGAACTCGGCTGAATACTCCAGGCCGCTGTCCGGTCTGTAAAAGTGAGTCTATTTCTCCGCCTCGATTCAAGATCCACCATTCCTAGGAAGAGACAGGATAGAGAAAAGGCATTCCCTTCCGTTGAATTTTCAGGGCAGCAGGATTCCAATCGCCGTCGCGATCAGCCATCCGAAGAATCCGATGAGGGGATCGAGGATGCCCAGAAAAAGGAAACCGATGATGATAAAAAAACCGTAAGGCTCCAGGCGGAAGAGGAAATCAGGGGTTCTTTCCCATAAGATTCCCATCAGGATCTTCGATCCGTCCAGGGGAGGAATGGGGATCAAATTAAGGGCAGCTAACGTGATGTTAATATAGGCCACGGATTGACATACCTTATAGACGAGAATGAGGTTAGCCCCGGGGAAGGATGTGGAAAACAGCCGGACAAACAAGAGGGCGACGAAAGCGAAGAGGATGTTCGCGAGAACCCCCGCCAAAGAAACGAAGATGAGTCCGTTACGTTTGTCCGAGAGGTTGTTGAAGTTGACCGGCACCGGTTTCGCCCATCCGAAACCCGCGAGAAAGAGCATGAGCGTTCCGATCGGGTCGAGGTGTTTGAGCGGGTTGAGGGTTAGCCGACCCGACCCCTTGGCGGTCGAGTCACCCATCCTGTAAGCGACCCAGCCATGAGCTACTTCATGAATGATGACGGAAAAGAGAAGAGGGATAGCAACCAGAGCAAAAGCCAATGGGTCTCTGGTGAGGAGTTTCAGAAGTCCCATTTATGTCCCCCTGCCGTATAGCGTTTCAGTTTCAGGCACCTCTATCAAACAATCTCCCCGCCGGTTCAGTCCGAGAAGCAACGCTCTTTCTATAATTCATTATACAATATCAGAAGACATAAATAAAGACGATGAAGGCGGCCGGGGGATTTTACCGAAAGGCAAAATATTTACGCTTCCACTCCTTTTTTATCATATAATACTCATGAGAGAAGTTTGGATGGTGAACTGTCTCACAGGAGGTGGAATGTCAATGGAGACTCATAAGGTGGCCTGTGTCGGAGCAGGTCTCATCGGCCAGGAATGGGCGACCCTGTTCTCCTCAAAAGGTCTTGAGGTGGTTCTTCAAGATCTTTCTGAAACGGTACTGGAGAAATCGATAAGAAGCATCAGGTCAAATCTCCAGTTCCTGGAAAAAAGCAACCTTCTGAGAAAAGGTGAAACGGAAGCAGCGCTGAAGAGAATAAAGATCAGCAGGGTGATTGGCGAAGCGGTGTGTCAAGCGGATTACGTTCAAGAATCTGTTCCCGATGACTACGAGTTGAAAAAGCAAGTCTTTAGAGAGATGGATGCGTCGGCTCCTGACCATGCCGTCCTGGCCAGTAGTTCTTCGGGATTATTGATGACAGAGATTCAAAAAGTGACGACGAAACCTCGGCGCTGCGTGTTAGTCCACCCTGTTCTTCCCGTCTACCTGATCCCTCTCGTTGAGATCGTCGGAGGTGCGGAAACGTCCCGCGAAACATTGATCGCCGCCCATGATTTTATGAAAAACCTTGGGAAGGTCCCCGTTTTACTGAAACGAGAAGTCTCTGGTTACATTGTGAACAGATTGCAGGCAGCCCTATTGCGTGAAGCCGTTGACCTTGTTGACAAGGATGTAGCGAGTGCCGAAGATGTGGATAAAGCCTTTCGTGTAGGGATAGGCCTCCGGGATCCTCTGATCGGTCCATTCTTACGGATACATCTGGCTGGAGGTGGCGTTGAACGATTCATCAAGAATTTTTCACAATCATACCGCCACCGGTGGGAGACGATGGAAACCTGGACCTCCATTCCTCCCTCAGCGGCGGAGAAAATTGTAAGGAGTGTCAGGGAGATGGGAGTCGTTCGTCAGAAAACTCTGGAAGAGATTAAGGACTGGAGAGACGAAATGCTGGTCAAACTGCTGAAATTAATGCGCGAAGACTAAGATCGCTATGAAGAGGAACGGCTGAAACAGAGTTCCGGACAACGGGGGGTTGGTCGCGACGATGAGAAAAGATCTAGGTAGACGTTGAACCGGTCAGAAAGCGATCAGAAGAGAAATGCTTCGCAAAATTCTTGTAAAGCCTTTAGAGGAGGGGTCCATGACCGAGCCCTTGATTCTTGAAATCTTCTCCGATTATGTTTGACCTTGGTGTTATTTCAGTACGGTGCGTATTGATCGATTGCGAAAGAACTACGAGATCAAAGTTCACTGGATGGCTTTTCCTCTTCATCCCGAGACGCCAGAAGATGGAATGACGCTGGAAGAACTTTTCGCTGGAAAACCAATTGATATCAAGAAGGCGATGGCCCGGCTGAAGAAAGTGGCGGATGAATTGGGCTTGGCGCTGGGTGAGCGGACAAGGACCTGCAACAGCCGCCTGGCTCAGGAACTGGCAAAATGGGCAGGGTCGGAGGGAAAGGGCGATCCCTTTCATGAGGCTGTGTTTCGAGCCTATTTTGTCGATGGGATAAACATCGGCAGGGTGGATGCATTGGTAGCTCTTGCGAAATCGGTCGGTCTTCCCGGAGAGAAGGCAGGGTTGGTCCTTGAATTAAGAACCTTTAAGGAAGCAGTGGATTCCGACTGGGAGCGGTCTCATGCTCTGAGAATTACAGGGGTTCCAACTTTTGTGGTCGATCATCAGGCCACTGTGGGATTCCAAGCTTATGAGGATCTCGAAGAATTCCTAAAACACTGTGGCGTCAGAAAACGGAGCCCATAGCCTCATTGGGAGAACACCTTGAGTGACAGGAGAAAGTCATGAACCAGGGTTGCGCAGTCCCCTCGACCCTCACCGTTCTTCATCCAAGCTTATTTGACGGAGTATTTGCCAAGGCCTTTGAAAAATAACTTCGACAGGCCATGGACCACCCTCTGGGCCATTCGATCCGGGTTTTCTTCTGAAGAATGCCTATTCATCCAAAATAGAAAATTTCACCCGGAAGTGATGCCCCTCCTTCAGGACGAGAACCGCACGCCAGAGCTTCTCGAAAAGGAGACATCGTTTTAATTTTGACGCTTCCTCCCTGTCCTGCCCTCGGTCGGGATTCCGAGCGGCAGATAAGGACCCCTCCTATCCGGTTTCAGTGGTACCAAGCACATACCGATTAGAAGAAGATGGAAAGCTTTTTCCACATATTTCCGAGAAGCCATTTTGGACTTTTATAAGAATTGTTTCCCATTTTGAAGAGGGCTGTTAGCTACAAGCGTACGTTTCAATGCGGATCATTTGCCTAATTTACTGAAAAGTTTACTGAATTTTGAGATTCGTCAAAAGAGGGATGGAGTGGCACTAAATTTGCTCCTCTATTTACCTGTGGCGGTATCCCTTTTCCTCGACCCTCCGCCATCCCCGTCGTGGGTTAGGCCTACCTGACTTGAGATTCTGGAGTGATTTGGATAATGAGGAAAGGATGATATCATGGTAGCCTATCAATTCTACTGGCGAGATGAAAAAGAAAAAACCCATTTTATTGGTATACTCACGGAGAGAAGGAAAAACCCGGGCAGAATAACAGAAGAGTCCATTTTGAATTGGGGGCGGAGGGTGATGGGGGATCGTTCAAATCCCATTGATATCTATTTCGTTCAGGTAGAATCTTAGCGACAGAAACGCAGACCCATGTCTCATATTTTAGCGAGGGCAGGATCAGGAACGTTTTTTCGATCTTCTCGATACTCCTATCTGTCATCTCTATACTGCAAGGTTATCCCTTTTCCAATCCCCATGATGCCTGGTTCGGATTCTCCCATTTTTTTCAGTTGAACAAAATGGATTTTTATTCTAATATCAATCCCATATGGGAAACGTTGGAAGAAAAATCTTAGTTGTCGATGATAACGCAGATTTATTTGATTTCATTAGAAGATTTTTGGAAAGCAAAGGTTTCCAGGTCTCTATCGCCTTGACTGGAAAGACGGCGATTGAGAAAACACTGTCGGACATTCCCGAACTGGTGCTTCTTGATCTGAAATTGCCTGATATGCCTGGAGAAGAAGTCTTAAAGAGCATTAAGGGAATTGACAAAGATATTGCCATTGTCGTGATTACCGGCTTTGGGGGAGAACAGGTGGCCGTTGACATGATGAGAAAAGGTGCAACCGATTTCCTCTCAAAGCCCATCGATCACCAAGTCCTTCTGTCGTCGATGAAAAATGCCTTGGAGATTCGCGATGCGCAAATTGAAGATGGACGGTTCGACCGATATCCCTCCCTCGAAAAATTCTTCCCCTTTTTAGCACATGAGATTCGCAATCCACTTCATGCAATTTCCGGAGCCCTTGCGATCATTCAAAGGCGGTCAGATCTGAAGGATGAGCTTCTCAGCCAATCGGTAAAAATTATAAGTGAAGAGGTCAAACATTTAAATGAGTTTGTCCAGGAGTGCCTAAATTTTGTGCGGCCTCCGAATATGGTCCGTATTGCAGAAGTGGAGATTAATGAGGTGGTTTCCGTTGTGATGAATGTCATCTCTCATATGTTCGAGTCGGAATCAAGAAAAATCAGGGTCACGATGGAGATGAATCCTAATCTTCCAAAGATTTATGTCAATTATGAGGAGATCAAGCAGGCTTTTTTGAATATTGTAAAAAATGCTTTTGAGGCCATGCCCGAGGGGGGACAATTTACCATAAGAACGCGTGACAAATCAGACCCCCCGAGATGTATAGAAGTTACTTTTATGGACAACGGGATAGGCATTAAGAAGGAAAATCTGAGCAGACTTTCTAACCCATTTTTTACCACCAAGCTCCGGGGAACCGGATTGGGCTTGGCCATCTGCCACAGAATTATCAATGAACGGCATGGTGGTAAAATTTATGTGGAGAGTGAAGAAAATAAGGGAACGACGATTAAAGTGGAATTGCCCATTGGCCGTCCGTTGGGGGAAAAATGAGGAGTGAAAGAACGACACCTTACCCATCCATTCTCGTGGTCGATGACGAACCCAACTCCCTTTTCGGAATTTGCCAGTCTTTAACCGATGAAGGGTTCCAAACCATTTCGGCCAGAACTGGGAGGGAAGCATTAGAAAAACTGAAGACCGATCCAGTCAATCTGATCATCACCGATGAAAAAATGCCTGACCTAAGCGGAACGGAACTCCTCTTGGAAGTCAAGAAAACCCATCCAACGATTCCAGTGATTCTGATCTCGGCTTACGGTTCCGTTTTGATGGCAGTCGAAGCCTTAAAGAAGGGGGCTTTCTATTTCTTTGAAAAACCTATCTTTGACAAACTGGAAAGGTTTTTTATCATCATCCGGCAGGCCCTCAAAACGCAAGAAATGGAGAGAGAGATCGATTCGCTTCGAAAGGAGGTTACTGAAAAGTATTCTTTTCCCAATATCATAGGCCATCATCCGAGGATGCTGGAGATTTTTGAGATTATTAGCAGAGTGGCTGAGACGGACGCGACCGTTCTGATCCAGGGGGAGAGCGGGACAGGAAAAGATCTCATCGCCAAGACCATTCACTACAATAGTCTGAGAAAGGAGAGACCCTTAGTAACGGTCAATTGCGGAGCATTGACGGAGAGCCTTCTCACGAGTGAACTCTTTGGCCATCGGAAGGGAGCCTTTACAGGTGCGGTCAAGGATACCATCGGTCGCTTCCAGGCTGCAGATTGCGGGACACTGGTATTGGATGAAATTGGCGAGATCCCGATCAATCTTCAAAAAACGCTTTTGCGGGTGATCGAGGAGAAGGAGTTCGAAAAGGTTGGGGATAGCCAATCGACAAAAGTCGATGTTCGAATCATTTCCACCACCAATCGAAATCTTCAGGAGGAGGTGTCCAAGGAGAGTTTCAGAGAAGATCTTTTTTATAGATTAAGTATTGTTCCGATTACGATTCCTCCCCTCAGAGAGCGGCCTTCGGATATTCCTTTGCTGGCCGACTATTTTCTCAAGAAACTTCAGAAGGGAAAGGTGGCCATTCGGATTGAACCCGAAGTGATGGAACAACTAAAGACTTTTTCGTGGTCTGGGAACGTTAGAGAGCTAGCGAACATTATTCAGCAGATGATGTTGTTTTGCAGAAGAAACACGATCAGCATCGAGGACCTTCCGCCTCATCTTTTTTTAAAGGAGGGGTTGGAAGAAAGAAAAAGCAGGGGCAAGATCCAATTGGTGAAGATGGTTTCCGAACTCGAAAGAAGGTGGATTGTCGCCAAGCTGAAGGAAAGCGATTGGAACCAAGAGAAAACGGCAAAGCTCTTAGGAATCACTCGAAAAATGCTTGCTAATCGAATAAACAAGTATAATATCAAACCGCAAAAGAATAGATGGTCTAATTTCAAGACTTGGCAGTGAATCTGCAGCAAGAAATGACTATGACCTCAGATTGGATTCTCCTACTGGACCCGTTTAAGAACCTACTCAATGCCTATCGAATGATCTTGGAAGAAGAGAGATATTCGGTCGAAACCGCACTCAACTTGATGGAGGCATATCAACTTTTCGGAAAAAGACAATACTCTGTCATCATTACAGAATATTGCCCTCCCTTTGAGGAGACCGATGACATGATTCAATGGGTAAAAAAGAATGCCCCTGAAACCTACATTATCATTGTTACCAACGCCTCCATAGATGAAAAGATGTATGACAACCTCTTTACTATCGGAGTTGACGATTTTATTCCAAAGCCCTATTCTCCAGAGAGGATTCTTGTCCATATTAAGAAAGGTCTAAAGCAAAGGGATTTAATCCTGAGACAGCAAAAATTGGAAAAGTTCAGTTTTCTTGAGCCTTTTGCTCAGGAGGCTCAAGAAGCGATATTCAACGTTGCCTTTTTCAAGCGATGTCTTCGTCAGGAATTAAAAAGGGCGAAGCGTCATCACCATCCGTTTTCTCTCATATTGATACGAGTGCCAGGCAACGGGGAGACAGGCAGTCGCTTCGATAGTCTTTATATGGACGTTCTGAGAATCGTAAGAAAACATACAAGAGAAGAAGACATGATCGGTAAGAACGATGGTGAAATTGGCATCATTCTCCCCGAAACAGACCAAACGGGATCGGAGACTTTGTTGCAAAGGCTTTCACACATCATTCATGCGGACCCCCAATTCAAATCTGACGAAATCTTGAGATCCAGCATTGAAGCCCTATCTTTTCAATCCTTTACATACCCAAATCAGTTTTCCCTTCCAGAACCTTTAAAGGCTCTTTTGGAGGAAGTAGACAAAGAATACCTCCATCCGTGACCTATCTCGTAATCCACCCCTTTTTAGCACAACGATCATACGGCTCGAAATTGTTGAAGAATTTTATGCATTCTGTGCCTTTTGGCTCAATAATTGTGCCAAAGGGTCATTTTCGATTGGAAGGCGGATTCCGCACGAAATCTCTCTATTTAAAAACCTTTTATTATTAATGAGTTAGAGATGACACAAGATAGCATTCAATTGGTACGTAAATTGCTCTATACACTCCACAGGTCAGGAAGTGAGAGAGAAGTTTTGGTTATGACGAAAGAAACGATTCTCATCTTAGACAAAGATTTTCATGCTCAATGGACGCTGAGAACGATATTGGAGAGCGAGAGGTACATTGTCCTCGCTGTGGATTCAGTTGAAAGGGCATTAACGAATTTTCAGGAGTTTGAGGTTTCGGGTCTCATCACCGAGGATCGAATCGATCATATCAACGTTCCTGAAATCATTCGAGAATTGAAAAGGGATTTTCCAGAACTCTATGTGATGATGCTCACGGCTGAAAATTTGGAAGAGAAAGAATACAAAAAAATTATGAATGCCGGCATCGACGATTTGTTTCTGAAACCAATTTCAGCCGAAAAAATTCTCATCCATCTCAAAAAGGGCTTAAGGCACCGTAAACTACTTCTTCAAAAGAAACGCTTGGAACAAAGGTTGAGTGAATTAAAGACAAATAGAAATGTCCAAGAGGTCACGTTAAGCAGAAGCAGTCTGTCCCAAAAAAAGTCATTCACCGTAAGGTAGAAAATAAACTATAGGGGATAAAAAAATGGAAACAAATGCCCTTCCCAAGAGATCCGGAATACCCACGAACGTTCTCTATCCTGTTGATAATAAAACCAAGGTTTTTACCCTTTTTCGGAAGGTTCAGGGAGCCATGCATAAGGTCCCTAATTTTGGCGACACCTGCAAGGCTATTTTGGATGCGGTCATGGAGGAAATGGACGCCGAAAACTGCTCTCTGATGTTGAAAGATCCGAATTCCGGCGACTTAGCCGTATGTGCCGCCCGCGGAAAGAATGAAGAAAGAAGTGTCTTTTACCTAGATCGTTCAGGCAATGGGAGGAGGTTTAAGTCGGGGGAGGGGGTCGCAGGTTGGGTTCTCAAAGAGGGGCAGGCCGTCATGCTGAATGATGTCGTTCGGGAGCCTCGTTTTGTAAATGTGGCGGGATTGAACAATAATAATTACGAAAATAATGGTAATAATAAGGTCAATTCCTTAATCTGTTTTCCAATACGTGAGAAAGATCAGGTCGTCGGAGTCTTCAACCTTAGTCATTCGAAGAAGGGAGCCTTTAACGAAGGAGACAAATTGGCTCTAGGCTATATCTCCAACCAGGTTGGGGCTGCTCTGACCTCTGCCCGTTTCTTTTTGGAAATCAATGAAATAAACCGGCTGGTTAAGGATTCCAGGGAAGGTCTTTCAAAGGAAAAAGTTGTACCCATCTTGTCCCCTTCCTTTTCCACTTTTGTTGAGGTGGGTGAAGTCACCCGAGAAGAAGGAATTTTCATTTACACCAGTGACAAGATGCAGCGAATTAAGGAAATCGCTGACCAGATAGCCAATACGGATGTCACGGTGCTGATCCAAGGAGAAAGCGGGGTGGGTAAGGAGGTGGTGGCACGTTCTATTCACCTTAATTCCTTCCGCAAAGAAAGGCCATTTGTTAAGGTGAACTGTGCAGCCCTTCCCCCAGATCTTCTGGAAAGTGAACTTTTTGGTTATGAAAAAGGTGCGTTTACAGGAGCCTACCGTCAGAAACAAGGTAGATTTGAGTTGGCCAATGGGGGAACTATTTTCTTGGATGAGATTTCAGAAATGAGCCTTTCCCTCCAGGGAAAACTTCTCCAGGTCCTTCAGGACAGAGAGTTTTCAAGATTAGGAGGGAAGAAAGACATCCGAGTGGATGTACGGGTATTGGCGGCGACAAATAAAAATATAGAAGAAGGCATCAAGAATGGTCGATTCCGTGAAGATCTTTACTATCGGCTGAATGTGGTCAATGTCATGATCCCCCCGTTGAGAGAGAGGAGGGAAGAGATCCCTATTTTTGTCGAGTATTTCTTGGACAAATTTAGCAAGAAATACGAGAGAAAGGTTCCCACCTTATCCGATAAGACGATGAAAGCTTTTTCCGAGCACCACTGGGTAGGAAATGTACGGGAATTGGAGAATGTCATCCAACGGCTTATCGTCTTGGGGAACGAAGAAGCGGTCGTTGAAGAATTGACTCCAACGCCCAAGGAGGATCCTATCCTCGAAAAGAAGAAAAAAATGACCCCACCCAAAAAGGTCTGGCCTTCTTTGAAGGAAGTCCACCAGGAAGCCATTAAGAAAGCGGAATCCGAGATGATCCTGAAAGCCTTAGAGATGACAAATTGGAACCGCAAGAAGGCAGCCGATAAATTGAATATTAGCTATAAGGCTCTTCTGTACAAGATCAAAGAAACTAGCCTTGATAAACGATTTATTCCTTAAGCCCCGTACCCCGATCCTCACTTCGAACTTCGGAGAGAATGAGGGAACAACAAACTGGAGTGGATGATAACTTTTTATGAAAGATTTTGTTTTTACTTGGATTAATTCCAGAGAAGAGAATCAAATTTCTGCTCCCTTGAAAAAAGGGATCGGAGGAGAATGGATTTTCCACTTTTTCCATTTTTTTTTCCACATTTTTCCCCATCTATGAAAAAGGGAAAAAATACTTGCCAAAGGGGATAAGGGAAATCTTTTCATTATCAAGAGATTAGTCAGTATTTAAGAAATTATCTCTCGTTGGCATATAGATTGCTCTTATTTGACTCTTATGAAAGACATCTTCCAAATCTTCTTCGCTAATAATTCTAAGATGAATAAAATCAAAGCGACCATTGATAAGGTGGCCAAAACGGATATCACCGTGTTGATCAAGGGTGAAAGCGGGACAGGGAAGGAACTGTTGGCCCAGGCCATCCATTTGAATTCTCAGCGGAAAGATAAACCTTTTATCAAGGTGAATTGCGCAACGATTCCCAAAGGACTTCTTGAAAGCGAGCTCTTTGGGTTTGAAAAGGGAGCCTTTACAGGAGCGCATTTAGAAAAGCCGGGAAAATTCGAATTGGCCAACGATGGGACGATCTTGCTGAACGATATCGGCGAAATAGACATTTCCATTCAAGCAAAGCTTTTGCAAGTCCTCCAAGATGGTATGTTTTCTCGCTTGGGAGGAAATGGAGATGTCATGGTGAATACCCGTGTGATTGCCACAACCAAAGATCATTTGGAAGAGACGGTGATGGAAGGACGTTTCCGCGAAGACCTGTTTTTCAGGGTCAATGTGATTAACATCACGGTTCCACCTTTACGAGATCGGAGAGAGCAAGTCCTTCCCCTTTCGCAATATTATTTGAACTTCTACAAAAAGAAATACGGGAGAGAAGTACCGCCCTTTTCGCCAGCCACGATCAACGCCTTTAAGGAACACGCATGGCCCGGAAACATCCGGGAATTAGAGAATATGGTCAAACGGATTGTCTTATTTGGCGAGGAAGAAACGGTCCTCCATGGTGTTTCCGGTCAGGGGTTGGAGGACGGAAGGAATCGTAAGTCCTCCGATGGTTTATTACCCCACGGCTCAGCAGAAAATAAGTCTCTCAACCTGAAAGAGGTTGGGAAGCAGGCGGCTGAAGTCGCAGAAAAAGAGATTATTCAAAGCACCCTACAGGAGACTCATTGGAACCGGAAACAAGCAGCTAAGTTGCTACGTGTGAGTTATAAGGCATTGCTGTACAAGATTCAGAAATACCATTTGGATGACATCAAAGGATATCGGAAAGCCGAAGAGGAGACGACAACGTGAGAGCCCTAACTTGTTTTTGGTTGAGCAACGGGCGGATCAGAGCATGGAGGAGCGAGGATGGGAAATTGGGGGGAAAAATTCCCAGGCAGACCGGAAGAACCATTCGGCAGAATCCTGAATCGAAACTTGTTTCATTTTGTTTTGGACATCGAGGTGAAGCGTTCACGGCGATATCAGAATTTTCTCTGTCTCATGCTTTTCAAGATTAGGCAACTTTCAGAGGAGGGTGATCGGGGAGGGATGCAGGCTTGCTATCGGAAATTGGGTGATCTCTTGATGGAGGAAACACGGGAGAGTGACATCATCGGTTCTCTGTAATTAGACAGACTTGTTGTCCTCCTCCCTTATGCAGATATGAAAGCAGGGGCCTATGTTAAATCCCGTTTTGAGGATGTTCTGAAATATTATGACTTTAAAAGCAAGGGCATTGAAATCGTGATCGACCAAGTCTGTTTCCCTGTCAACGGGTCGGACACGACGGGTCTGATTGAATGGGCCTTGCGTCCAGAGAAGCCTGGATCTAAGTGAAAGGATAAAGGAAAGAGTTTTGAGCGACACAACATATTCAAACCCTTTAATGAGTTCATGAACGGAGGAGAGAGAGCATGAAAAGATTACTGAGTTTCGTAAGCATCGGGGCATTCCTATTATTAGTATTAACGAACATGGCCTACCCTCAGGCGGATAAGGAGATTCTTTCAAAAAAGGAAGCACAGGCAGAAGTGGCTGTGGATGGCGACCAATATATGATCGGACCCGAAGATGTTCTTTATATCCATGTTTGGAAGGAAGACGCCTTGACGAGAACCGTTCCGGTGAGGATGGATGGAAAAATCTCCCTTCCATTGATCCAAGAGGTCAAGGCCGCCGGACTCACCCCGCTCCAATTAAAGGAAGTTCTGATGAGAAAGTTCAAGGAATTCATCGAGAACCCGATCGTTTCTGTCACCGTTGTGGAGGTAAACAGCTACAAGGTGTATGTCATCGGTCAGGTCAAGAATCCAGGTGTTCAGCGTCTTCGGAGCGAAACGACGGTGACCCAGATTATTGTCATGTCGGGGGGGTTCACGGAGTGGGCAAACCAGAAAAAGATCGTGGTCGTCCGGAAAGAAGACGGAAGGGAAAAACGAATTAAGGTGAATTATAAGAAAATTATGGACGGTGGAAATCCAGGCTCAGACGTTATTCTAAAATCGGGCGATACGGTTATTATCCCCTGAGGGATAGAAACCGATTTAGGATTTAGGACAAAGGTCGGAATGGGAAATCGTGAGGTGAAAGGAGACGGTATGGAGCGTGAGCGCATTGTCAAAACAAGGCGAATAGGCTGGGTGAGCTGGGTCCTTCTGGCACTGTTTTTTGTCGGGATTCCCTCCTTCGTCCATGCGCAAGCCAGAGATTTTTTGTTAAAATTCCACCCTTATATCGCGGCCGAAGAAGAATACACCACCAATATTGACCTAGAACCCAATTCGACCAAGATGGCCGATTGGATTACCACGGTAAGCGGAGGAATAAGATTTTCCGACGTAAGGCCGGGGCGCCACGGGATCGATCTGGATGTGAGCGCGGGATATGACTATTACGCATATCACGACGAATTCAACTATTGGAGTACCGAAGGGAGGCTTCACGCCTGGTATGCGGTGACCCCAAGGCTGACTTTTCGGGTGAGGGATTATGTGATCCGATCAGATGAAGCGAGAGAGGATAATTACGAGAACGAAGTATCCGGCCTTGCTGAAACCCTGCCAAGTCAATCTGTTCTTTCTACTCAGAATGTTCATGCAGTCTATATCCGAAACGTTGCCGAAGCATCGACGGAGTATCGTTTTGGAAGAGAAAACCTCGCTCAGCTCCTTTATCGAAACAACGTCTATCGAAACAAGAGGGACGATCTTTACGAAGACAGTACGGAACATTCGGTTAGCCCAATGCTCAACTACTGGTTCGACCTTAGAAACGGTATCACTCTGGACTATACCTATACTTACGGGGTTTTTGTAGGTGGTGCGCCCGGGCAGGGTTCTGAGGATCTGCAGGGGCATGAGGCGAGGGTCCGTTATACTCACCGTGTGGATCCGAAACTCTCGTTTTTTGGAGAATACACCTATATAAATAACGATTTCGAAAGTCCTGAAGTCGATTATGATGTTCATAATCCGAGCCTGGGGATGGAATATAAATTTAGTCCGACCCTGACCGGTTTGGCCCAGGGAGGTTATTGGTGGCAATTGGAACAGGAGGGTGGAGAAGAGAGTGGCCCCTTTTTCATCTTGGGTCTTACGCAGACAGCTCCGAAGACGAGCTATGCCCTGATCGTGTCAGCAGGGTACGTCCAGGACTATTTTACAGCTGAGAATAATGGGTTTGTTAAGTACTACAGGGCCTATGGGACGATCAACCATAAGTTCACGCCGAGGATGGATGTCCGCGCTACCGGGTCCATGGAAAGACCCCTTTACGATGACGGCCAGAAAGACTGGATCTGGGAAGGGCGGCTCAGTGCCTCCTATCTGCTCTTTCGATGGCTGAGCGTTTCGTTAGAGGGTAGACATCGGGAGGCCCATTCGAACGTGGATGGGGAACAGTACAGCGAGTGGGCTGGAATATTTAGAATTACTGCAACCCTTAACCCTTAATTGATTGGAAAAGAATGCTGGGGGCCGTGAGTTCCGCGCAATGGCTCTTCAAAACTGAATATCCAGAGAGGAGTGGATGCCAAGATGATCAACACAGAGAAAATTTTTAGTCTTGAGAACTATTTGAAAATCGGGCTGAGGAGGAAGTGGTACATCATCATTCCCTTTGCACTGTGTGTCATCATTTCTTTTGGCGTGTATAAATATCTGCCGAAGGAATACAGAGCCAGCACGGTCATCTTAGTCCGAGCCCCACAGATTCCAGAAGGATATGTTCGACCGACTTTAACCGAACCTGTGACCGAGCGGTTAAACGTGATCAGCCAGGAAATTCTTAGCCGCACCCGGTTGGAAAGGATTATCAGGGAATTCAATCTCTATCCGGATATGGTAAACCAATCACACATGGAAGAGATTGTAGACATGATGAGGACGAAGATCGGGCTGAAAGTCGAGGAAGAAAGTGCATTTTCAATCTCCTTTGAAGGAAGAGACCCCCAAACGGTGATGACGGTGACGAATAAACTGGCCTCGATGTATATCGAAGAAAATCTAAAATCGAGGGAGTCGCGAGTAGAAGGAACTTCACAGTTCATTAGCAGAGAACTAAAGGCTGTCGAGTCGACTCTAAAAAAGAAGGAGGAACTGGTCCGGCGGTATAAAGAAAGAAATATGGGACAATTACCACAGCAACTCGAAGCAAATCTGAGAATCCATGACCGGTTGCAAGAACAGCTCAGGACAACAAGCGATGATCTCAGAGCTGCAGAAGATAGACTCGTATTCCTCCAGAGTCAGATCGAACAGGCAACGGACCCGCTGTCCGAAAGGGGGCGGTCTTCGGCAACCCTATCCGCAAGAAGAAGTGCTGCTCAAAGAGAGGTGGGTTTTGAAGATCCTTTAGTGACGCAGTTAAGTGCCCTGAAGCGGGAGCTGGAAGATACCGAATCCAAATATACGGGATATCATCCTGACGTGGCTGATCTGAAAAAGAAAATAGCTGCCCTTACGCTCAAAACAAAGAAACAGGAGGAGGAAAGAGAAAGGCTTCTGAAAGAACTCAAAGAGCGTCCCGGGGGAGTGGGTAGCTCCATTGCGCCTTCAAGCGAGTTAGATCCCGCTACCGAAGGGCTGCTTGCTCAATATAAAGAACAGTATAGAGAAACCCAGTCAGACATAAGGCGATTGAAGGGGGACCTCGTAAGCTTAAAGGAGCAAATTGCGGTCTATCAGAAAAGGATTGAAGATACGCCTAAAAGAGAACAGGAAATGGTCAACCTCAACAGAGACTACGACCTCCTAAGAGGTCAGTTTCAATCCCTCATGGATAAGAAATATCAATCTCAAATGGCTGAAAATCTTGAACGGAAGCAGCAGGGTGAGCAATTCATGGTTTTAGACCCGGCTCGTCTTCCTGAAAGACCGTTCAAGCCGAACCGCAACGGTCTTTTGGCCATGGGGGCTTTGTTGGGGTTTGGAATAGGGTTGGGTTTAACCTGGTTTCGGGAATCCATGGACCGATCCTTTTACGAAGCGTCGGAGGTGGAGACTTATTTGAAACTACCGGTCGTGGCCACGATACTCAATCTGAACGAAGAAGAGAAGAAAGCAGCTTGACGGAACAGAAACACACAAGGCGCATAGAGCATCGCGCATAGCGAATTGAGTTTACCCATGACCAAATTAGGATTTCAAGATATGAAGGTTTGGCGATTATCAATCGAAGCACTTTAGTTCAGGTCGCTATACGCTAACCGCTTTGCGCCATGCGCTATGCGGCCTTTTGGTAAAGACATGTACGAATCGTTTTACGGCTTAAGGGAAAATCCTTTTAATGTGACACCCAACCCCGAATATATTTATCTGGGGGAGAACCATCGGGAAGCCCTGGCGCAATTACTTTACGGGGTGAGGGAGAGAAAAGGATTTATCGTGATTACCGGGGAAGTGGGCACGGGGAAGACAACCCTGATCCACTATCTTCTTGATAAGATGAATGGTAATCACACAAAGACAGCCCTCCTCTTTAACCCAAAATTGACTGTTGACGATTTCATTCAATACATTCTGAAGGATCTGGGGGTGAGGGTTCAGGGGAAAACGAAGGGCGAATATCTTCATAACCTGCATCGATATTTGCTCCACGCATACCAAAGGGATGAAAGAGTGATTTTAATAGTCGATGAAGCCCAGGGGTTGAAACCGGAGTTGCTTGAAGAGATCAGGCTTCTGTCAAACCTCGAGACATCAAGATCAAAGTTGCTCCAAATCGTCTTGCTCGGGCAACCGGAATTGGATAAAACCCTTTCCCAACCGGGGTTTCGTCAGCTCAGACAGCGAATTAATTTACGATACCATTTGCCACCTCTTTCCGAAAAAGAAACAAGGGAGTATATCGTGAAGAGGTTGAGAATTGCAGGCGCCAAGGAACCCATTTTTACGGAGAAGGCGATCAAGGAAATTTACTTAAAATCGGGAGGGATTCCCCGATTAATAAACATTCTGTGTGACAATGCACTATTAAATGGATATGCACTGGACCAAAAAATGGTTGGTGAAAGGTCGGTCAAAGAGGTGGCCAAGGATTTGTACCTAAAGAAGAAGACTCGTCGAATTTGGATTTTGGTCCTGCTCTCTATTTCCATCGCGGTAGTTATCCTATTATTCATTTATTTGCAGAAAAGTGGTCCGCTGTTGCCCTTGATAAGGATATTCTCAGAGGCTTTCAACGCATTGAAGGGTGGGTAAGTCAGGGAGGAGACAGGGAGCATAATGTTGAATTGAAACACGGCGATACAGCCGAAATTTTCTGGACCTTGCGCCCAAGGTGTGAAGGCCCAAAATGAAAGGATAAACCCATGAGTCGAGTCTACCAAGCCCTTGAAAAAGTCGAAGAAGAAAGAAAGCAGAAGGCGGAAGAACCCTCACTTAGAGTATTTGAGGAGAAGACTGTTCTGAAGAAGGAAGTACCCGCTTTAGAATTTCCCGAAGAAAAGGTGGAGAGGTTGGGGCTTCCTTCAAAAGAAGTAGCGCCCGTCTTAATTGTTCCGCCCCATTCCTTCGGTGCAGAGGCTTTCCGGAAACTGAAAACCAAGATCTTTCTTCATCCCGGGAACCCTCCCCGTTCGATTCTCGTCACGAGTGCCGCGCCTCGGGAGGGGAAAACTCTGGTGGCCGTCAATTTAGCGGTGGCTATCTCTAAGGAAATTCATAGCAATGCTATACTCGTTGATGGAGATCTCCGAAGGCCAAGTATTCATATAGAGAAAAGTAAGAGTGAGGTGGGCCTCTCAAATTATCTCTCCAATGGGGTTCCCTTATCAGAGATTTTGATAAATTCTCAGATAGAAAAACTTCGAATCATTCAGGCAGGCTCCTCGACTCGCAAATCCTCAGAGCTCATCCGATCGAGAAAAATGGGAGAGCTTCTACAATCCCTGAGAGAATTTGGAGATAACACCTATGTTGTGATCGATTCTCCACCTATCATGGCAACACCCGATCCAACCTTGCTCTCTGCAATGGTTGATGGAATCATCCTGGTGATCAGGGCTGGGTATACGTCCAGAGAATCCGTCGAAAGCGCCATCAAGTCCATCGATCGCCAGAAAATTATCGGGGTGATCTTTAATCAAGTCGATGTTAAGCCATCAAATTATTCCTCAGAGTATTATCGCTATTATCAATACTATAGGAAATGAAGTTAAGTGGTATTGGAAAAGCGTGATTTAAGAAAGTGAGAGTGAGGGCAATGGATCCCTTCATCCAAAATGGCAGGTCTGGTCTGAAATGTGAGAAGAATGGCTTCCGTACCACGGCACATCATTCCCGGATGAACTCGTTCGCTTTAAGACAGGTGGTTTAATATGAATCTCTGGTATGTCATCCAAACAAAACCAAAAAAAGAAGAAGAGGCGAAGTCGTACCTCTCGACAAAAGGAGTAGAGATCTTCAACCCCCTTTTGGAAACCTTTCTGCTGAGAAACGGAAGGATGAACAAAGAATTGAAGCCCCTTTTCCCTAACTATATTTTTGGAAAGTTCGATCTCGACCAAAATTATCCTTTGGTCAGGTGGGCAAAAGGCGTAAAGAGAGTATTAGGTTTTGGCGAGTATCCCACACCCATCTCTGAAGAAGCGGTGGAGATCATTAAAGAGAGAACCGATGCTCAGGGGATTGTGAGATTGAAGCATCATTTTCAAGCCAATGACCTGATCCGGATTAAAACAGGTCCATTAAAAGATCTTTTGGGGATTTTTGAAAGATGGGTCTCGGACAGCGAAAGGGTGAGAATCCTTTTAAACCTGATGGGCTATCAACCGGTCGTAGAGGTTCATTATTCAATGATAGAAAAAGTGGCTTAACGAAGTACTGCCTTACCGAAGGCAAAACAGCAGAGCTTATGTCTTTAACCCACATTGAGATTGATGTGGCAAACACTTACTCAGAGAAGGCAATTTCAGCAGAATCCATCCAAATTCGAACCGGCGGTAGCCTGCTTTCAGTTTATTGAGTTCAAAGGGTTTCTAGGGTCTGTTGATTTATCTCTCAAACAGGACATGACTGAACAACGCCACAGATCCAATGAACTCAAAGAATTCAAAGAACCTAATCCACCCAACAGACTGAGTTAGCTCAAGTAAGCCAATGAACCCAACGACATTTCGACGTTATTTAGGAGGTGGGTGATCCATGGTTATTAAATCTTGTTTGTCCTGTAAATATCATGAGATAAGACAGGATGGAAAAGAAGATACGAGTCACTGCCGGAGAGAAAACTGTTGGTCTCGGTACTCCAGGTGTGTCCTTGTAAAAGCCCTCGAAAAGTTTCTGAAAGAAGAATCCTCCCGACAGGATCGTCCCTTCTCCGCCCTTTAATCTCTCGCCCACCTGAACTCCCAAACCCTCAATCCTTTATGCTTGTTTTATTGAACGAAGGAGTGAACCATGTCCAAGTATTCCATTAGTCCAACCGGAGAAAAATTTGAGTTGCCACGGCAAGAAGACGACGTAAAAGAGTTCGAACGTTTGAAAGAGGTCGTCCGCAACCAACGGTCCCTCGGGCGGGAGATTGTTTTAGTGATGGGGCTGGGGTTTGTCGGCGTGGTCATGGCGGCCGTCATCGCCGACGCCGCAGATGAGAAAGGGCATCCCACGAAATTCGTGATCGGGATGCAGAGGCCGAGCACTCGAAGTTTCTGGAAAATCCCGCTCCTCAACCGAGGGATTTCCCCTGTGAGTTCAGAAGATCCTGAGGTCCCCTTATTGATCCACCGGTGTGTCAACGAGAAGAAAACGCTCATGGCTACCTTTACCTACGATGCCCTGAAACTGGCGGATGTGGTCGTCGTCGATGTTCAATGCGACTACCTGAAAGAAGCGCTCGGCAATTTAGAGGAGGGTCGGGCAGACATGGATGCCTTAGAAGAATCTCTGGAGATCATAGGGCAACATATCCGTCCGGAGGCGCTGGTGCTCATCGAGACCACGGTGGCTCCGGGGACGACAGAGCAGGTGGCTTACCCGATTATGAAAAAGATGTTTCGGAGACGCGGCGTTGAAGGCGATCCTCTTCTCGCCCACAGTTTTGAGCGGGTGATGCCGGGGAGGAATTACGTATCCAGTATCCGGGATTTCTGGCGGGTCTGCAGCGGAGTCAACGATGAGGCCACACAGAGGGTGGTCAAGTTTTTGAAAGAAGTCATTAACACGAAGAAGTTTCCGTTGACAGTACTCGATCGCCCGATCGAGTCCGAGACAGCAAAGATCGTTGAGAATAGTTTTCGGGCAACGATTCTTGCTTTTCTTGACGAATGGAGCCTTTTCGCGGAACGAAACGGCGTTGACCTTATCAAAGTCATCAACGCAATTAAGGTCCGGCCCACCCATAGTAATATCATCTTTCCAGGCCCGGGGATCGGCGGTTATTGCCTTCCGAAAGATGGCGGTCTAGGGCTGTGGGCGTATCGCCATATCCACGGTTTTGAGGATGATATTTTCAAGATCACGCCGCTCGCTATAAATATTAATGATACCAGGGGACTTCATGTGGCTCAACTGACCCGGGATGCTTTACGGAATATGGGGCGACCGATCGCCTCGGCAGAGATTCTGGTTCTTGGAGCTTCGTATCGGGAAGATGTAGGAGATACTCGATATAGCGGTTCTGAATTGATCGTTCGCCGGCTCGCAGAAATGGGAGCTGAATTGCGGGTCCACGACCCTTACGTGCTTCACTGGTGGGAATTTGAGAAGCAGGATGAGTATCCAGCGTCTTCTCACAGTTTAAGAAGATTTTTCCGCGGTCAGGAAAAACTGAAGGACCTCCGCGTGGAGCAGGATTTGAAAAAGGCGTTGGCTGGGGCAGATACAGTCATTTTTGCTGTCAGGCATAAACATTACTTGTCTCTTGATCCTGATGAAGTCGTAGAATATGCCAACGGCCCGATCGCGGTGATTGACTGTTTTGGCATTTTAGACGATGAGAAAATAAAACGATACTTTGAGCTTGGATGCGAGGTCAAAGGATTAGGTCGCGGCCATGTAAAAAGAATTAAGGACCAGGTGCGAGAAACAAAAACACAGCCCTCTCTCGACATGCGCATGCCATATGCGAGAGAAAAACTATGAAGTCTTCTTAGCAGAATCCGGGAGGGCCGTCAGGAATGGCGCTTTCCATAAACTGACGGTGCGACTAGCAACCCTCCAAAAGAATAGTAGAGATGTTCAAAGACCTTCTGCCGATATGTCTATGTGCGATTCTCATTTGCGCTGTCTCCTGTACTGAGAATACGGTAAATATACATTCGTATATCCTCCGGAACAGGGTCGTCGTGTTGGATCGGGTATTGATGAAGAAAGCTCTCTATGTTTCTTTTTCATTTGCGAAGAGCATGGGGAAGCCTCAACGGGTGAGTGTCTATGGATCTCTTCTAAACGGCGATCAGGTTGTCTGTGAAACCTCGGTTAAGGCTCTTAGTGGAAATAGCGGGAACCTCGTTTTTGATCTCCCGTACCAAATCCCGGAGGGTCCGTACAAAATCAAAATTGATACTTTTGCTGAAGAAGGAAAGTTAGTGGCCACAGGGTTTGTTGTCGTGGACAGGTCTGATCTGAAGTGGATTTCTGATTCCAAAGGTAAGAATCCCCCATCTGTTTTTGAAGAAATCCCTGCTCCGAGAGAAACAGAGGCCGTCAGGCCGACGAAGCAGGATCAATCTATCGGATATTTGCTCTTCTCGCGATCTCCGCTTGAGTATCTTTTTCCAGAAAGTCGGCCCCATAAATCCGAGTTGATTGATCATCTTGCCATTCAAGTTGTACGGAATGAATTTGAACCCATTACATTTTCGCTTTATCCCCTTCGCAATTTGGGAATGGTGAAAATATCGATAACGGACTTGGTGGGGGCTGAAGCGTCTATATCCAGGGACAAAATAGAAGTTGGCCATGTTGAAATGGTCAAGGAGACCATCGGATTGCCGGAAGGCAGGATCCAAAATTTGCCAACGCTCATCAGAGCGGGCAATCAAGTGAGCACAAAGGCGGGTCAGTGCCAGAGATTTTGGCTGACGATCAGAATAGACGATAACGTATTGCCTGGAGTGTACAAGGGTAAAATTACCCTATCCCCGCAGAGCGGGTTGGAGACGTCCCTTCCAATCCAAGTGACAGTGATGCCAATCTCTCTTGAGGATATTCCAGGGATAGATTATTTCATGCTCATGACCTATGAGTTTACAGAATTGACGATGCCTTGGAGTATGGAAGAGAGGGAGAAGATCTATCAGTCCGCTTGCGCTATTCTCAAGGATTACAAAGAGCACGGGATAACGACCCTCTGTTTGCATTCACCTTTTGTACTCATTACAAAGGAGGACGGCACGCCTAACCTTGAGGATATCTTTGCGGCTTTGAGAGCGACAAAAGAAATCGGGTTTAAAGGACGGTTGATCTGGTATATGGGGCACCTCATCCAAACATCTAAACCTAAACATCCGGGGAACATCAAGGGTTTTGAGGAAGGGATTCATCTCCCCCGATTAAAATATATCGTGGAAACCGTATCTCAGTATGCGAAGGAGCATGGTTGCCCTGAGGTGATCTTTCTGCCGATTGATGAACCGGGTGACTCGTCTCAGGACATTCAAAATAAGCGTCAGGCACTCACTCCTCTTTTACTCAAAACAATAAAAGACTTAGGTGCCCGAACGATGCTTACGAGTGACGACTACAAGCAATTTAAACCCGTCGATTATTTATGTTCTGGCGAAATGAACAAAGAAGATTTAAATGCGGCCCACCAGGACGGTGCCATTTATTGGTTATTTGAAAATGACGTCACGACAAGATGTCTCAACCCAGCCTATGCCAGGTATATCTATGGCTATTACACCTGGAAGAATCATGTGGATGGAATGTCATCCTGGACATTCCAAAATACCCAGAACGCGAGGGGCCTGCCGGGACAGGCAGATGTTTATGGGGGCGATATCTATCTTGCGTACCCGGATCCCAAAGATCCCATGGCTACACTCAAATGGGAAGCGATTCGGGAGGGGATAGATGATCACAAGCTTGTGTACCAATTGGTAAAACGCGTACAGAAGCTTAAACGAATGGGAATCCAAACCTCCAAATACGAAGATTTCCTTCTGGGGATTAGAAAAAGGGAGGGGACTCCCGGCTGCCTGAAGGGAGAGGAAGGGACGCTGAATCCAATATTTTTTAAGGAAAACAGGGATCATTTAATCTCGATGATTTTGGACGCACAAACAAGACTGGATCAGCATACGGGAAAATCGATGAGATCCCGTAAGGAGACTACCACCTTCATCCGTTCGTAGGGAGAAACACGGTGAATCTTACAGCCAAAGTACTGGAATGTCATGAACTGACTGACCAGCACATCAAACGCTGGTGTGAGTTGGAAGAGCGATCGATCGATGAGAATGCATATCTCTCGCCCTATTTTATTTTGCCTGCTCTCAAATATTTTCCTCCCCGCGGGAAACCCATGATCGTGTTTGTTGAAACGGGAGCGGGAAATACAGGGGATTTGTTAGGAGTTGGGGTGTTTGAATGTTCTCCAAGGACCATTCAACTCCCGGTACCTCATTTGAAAGCGTATCGGTGTCTTCACACCTATCTTGCAGGGTTATTGATCGATCGGCAGTATCACAAAGAGACGACAAATGCTTTTTTCTCATTTTTTCATGACTCACGGGAGGATTGGTGCGGAGTGGAGTTTGTGAATAGGAGGAAAGAGTCTGAACTGGCATCCCGGTTCGACATCGCGGCATCTCAGTTGGATATTTCTTGGTTTGAATACTCCAGCCAGAAGCGTTCCATCCTCCTGCCGGAAAGAAGTGGCGATGCCAATATGAAAATTGTCTTGGCGAGTAAAAGAAGAAAGATATTGCGCCAAAATCTAAGACGTTTAAACGACCTCGGGAAAGTGCGGTGGCGGGTTATTACAGGTCAAGAGATTGAGCCGACGTGTCTGGACACCTTCTTGGAACTTGAACATTCGGGGTGGAAAAAAGCAAACAACTTTTCTCTCCTTTCTCATGCAAATGATGAGGCTTTTTTCCGCGAAATGATGAACGGATTTTCCCAAGCGGGCAGGGCCTTCTTCACGGAACTCTCGATGAACGGCAAAGTGATCGCCTCCACGAGCAATTTAATTTCAGGTGGCGCAGGATTTGCTTTCAAGATTGGGTGGGATGAGACATTTTCAAAACTGGGACCCGGAATTCTGAATGAGGTGGAGTTCATGAAGTATTACCCTGAGCTGCTGCCCAACATAAAATACGTCGACAGCGGTGCTGGAAACGGCTCCTTTATTGAAAAGCTTTGGCCAGATCATGTCTCTCTGGCATCAGGGTTTTATCTATCGAATCCGACAATGAAACCGGTGCTTCAAGGGATAGACTTCATACGAAAGGTTAAACGTCGTTTTCTAAACTAAGCGACATCTTCTGCAGACATGGAAATACGGATCGTAGATACAGACGGTGCATTTGATGGCCTGGAAGGGTCGTGGAATCGGTTATCCGATAAGGCCGCCCCCAATTTTTTCTCCTCCTTCGATTATGTCCGGGCGGCCTGGAAACATTTTCGGTCTCCTGGCGACCGTTTGTATATACTCGTCCTTTCTGAAGGGCCGTCGGTTGTTGGAATTGCGCCGTTCTATATTGGCATTGAACGATATGGAAGATGGGGGGTACCTCATCGCACCATCCGATGGATTGCCACGTGGGGAGGTGACCGGCCACGACTACTCGTCGAAGGAAACGAGGAAATGTTCTGGAAAGAGATCCTTTGCTTCCTTGAACGTGACAGGCATTCCTGCGAAGTGATCGATCTTGTCGAACAACCCGTAGATGGGCCAGAGGGTCGCGGATGGTCATTCCTTGCGCAGTCGGGTTGGTATTGGGAGAGAGAACCGGACGCGATCGATTATTATATTTCCCTGGAGGGGTCCTGGGAAGATTACCTTAAGGGCCGTTCCTCGAATACAAGACGTGGATGGGACCGACGGAAAAGGCGACTCTCTTCAAATCCAGGCGGCCATGAAATAGAACGGATTTCCGACCCGGAAGAGATGAGAGAGGCGCTGTCCCGTTTCGTCGACATCGAACGGGAGAGCTGGAAAGCCAAAGCGAGAATTGGCGTTGGGAAAAACGAGCGAAGCTTCTTATTTTACGAAGACCTCCTTGTCCGGGCGGCGGGGAAGGGACGGGCTTTCATCTATTTTCTAAAAAGCAGTGGAAAGATTATCGCCGGCGAGGTCTGTTTCATTCAACAGGACGTGGTCTATAGCTTGCTTACGACATACTTACCTTCGTATGCAGCTTACTCTCCAGGCATTCTCATTCTGGCCGATCTCACCCAGCACCTCTTCGGAGGGCCGTATCGGGAACTTGACCTGCTGGGGATGAGGGACGATGGAACCCAACCTGGGCACAAGGCTTGGTGGGCTACGGGAAAAAGAGAAACGGTCCATTTGACAGGTTACCGTGTGTACAGTCGCCTCCTCCCTCTAGTCGTTGGAAAACGCCTCAAACGCATTCTCATGAGGAAGAGAGAAGGAAAGCTGGACTGAATTTGGTATAAGGTTGTTAGAAGGAAATGTTTTTTTCACACGCCGCAAAACAACTCGGGAGCCTTTTTGACCAAAGCGACCTAACGGCCACAGCAAGAACGGTTTTTAAATATTTAAAGCGTGGGTTGGCCCAGACTCACGTTTATGTCGTCGGACATCCTATCTCTCGGGACAATCCGATTTTGGCAACCGAAACTGATTTGGAAATCAAGCGGATGACAATACATGACAATGATGACATGGACGAATTGATCGCGATAGATGAATGGCCGATCTCCAAGTCGGATACCGTGAAAATGCTTGAAAAAGGACAGCTTTGCTACGTTGCCAAACATCAGGGCCATCTCGTCGCCTGCGCCTGGGTCATCATCACAGAAAAGTTTGAGGATTATTTCCTCCGTCGTCAACTGGAACTGGCACCCAACGAGGCTTATTATTGGAGAACGATGACTTTGCCTTCTTTCCGCGGAAGGGGAATTGTGCCGTATTTACTGACTCAAGTTGATGCAGACCTTGCTCATCGATTCGGAAAAACCTATGGGTTAGGTTGGGTGAGAACAAATAATAAGCCCATGCTGCGGGCAGTTGGCAAAAGTGGACGCGTACAGGTCGGAAGGATGGGTTTCTTTCAAGTCTTGAATATTCGATTCCATTATTTATTCGGACCTCGCGCTTTTAGCAGGACAAAACCCCGTTTTAAGGTCCAGATGTTGTGGCTTTCGTGGCGAAATGTTTCATCCATGTCGGAACAGGGCCATGTTGTTAATTGAAGAAATCGTCGATACAAGAGGTTTCAAATCTCTGGCCAACAAGTGGAATCATTTATTGTCCCAAAGCGAATCGGACAGTATTTTTCTGACCTGGGAGTGGGTGTTTAACTGGTGGCAAGTGTATGGTAAGGGGAAAGAGCTTCGTCTCCTCGTCGTCAAGGACCAGCATGAGGATATTGTTGCGATCGCCCCTCTTTATAGCCATACCAAAAAATTCTTCAATGGTTTTTCGGTGAACGAAGTGCGATTTCTCGGCACGGGCGAGGATGTGAGCCCGGATTATCTGGATTTTATCATCAGGAAGGGTTGCGAGAACCAGGCGATCGCTGCACTGATAGGATATTTAGCGGTTCAGAATGGCTGGGATATTCTCCATCTCACAGATATGTTATCGACCTCTATCACTGCCAAAGTGATTCGAAATGTAGCCGTGGATACGGGGTTGAAGGTTGAAAGAAGCGAAAGAGCGACTTGCCCGTATATTCGGCTTCTGCCGGACTGGAATGAGTATATGCGTAGTCTGAGCACCAATATGCGGCTCAACATCAAAAGGCGGATGCGAAATCTTGAGAAAGATTTCAGGGCGAGATATTTCGTCTGGCAGGACATGGAGAGATTGGAATATGTGATGCGAAGGCTCTCGTCCCTCCATAACAAAAGGTGGGAACAAAAAGGTGGGGAGCACAGTTTTTCAAGCGAGCAATACAACGCATTCCATCAGACGGTGGCCAGGGAATTTGCGCAGAAGGGGTGGCTGCATCTGAGTTGCCTGGAATTGAACGACGAAATTGTCGCTATTCTGTACGATTACCGGTACAGAGACAAAATATATTACTACCAGGGAGGTTTTGATCCTTCGCTGTATAAATACAGTCCTGGTCTGGTGCTTCGGGCCTATGTGATTCAAAAAGCCATAAGAGATGGAATCAAAGAGATAGATCTCCTGAAGGGAGCCTACGAGCATAAATACAAATGGACGGAGTACGATCGACAGACCATCAACCTTACGATTGGCAAGAATAGTCTGAGGAGTACGATCTATTTCTTTGATTCATTCAGAAAGCCTCGAATGAAGGCAACGATCAGGAAAGTACTTCCGGAGTTTTTACTCGAAAGGATAAGGCGTGCCAGGGAAGTCGCGTGATGGCTGAGGAAAGACGAATAAAATATTTTGTAAAAGAAATGCTGTTTTTTTTCTTTTTTTATTCGAGATTCTTTGATCTTTTTCTGAAATTACTAACAAGAATATGTCGGGAGCATCCTTGTATTATTCTTCTGTACCATAGAATTGTAGACGACGACTCAAAATACTTGAAAAAGGGGGCAGCCGTCCATCACCACATAAAGGATTTTAGGCGGGAAATTGCTTATTTTAAGCGAAATTTTCAAATATTGAACATGGACGAAGTCGTGAATCAGATAAAATTGGGCAAAGGGTTTAAAAGGCCGTCCATTGCAATCACTTTTGACGATGGTTATTGGGACAACTACACTCTTGCTTATCCTGTTCTGAAGAAACATGGGGTCCCTGCGACGATTTACTTAACAACGGGCCTGGTTGGAACACCTGACGGAATATGGACAGAACAGATCGGAACTGCATTCTTGGAGACTGAAAAAGATCATTTCGATTTTCCTGCGCTTTTTGGAGATGAGACAATTTCAATAAAAACTAGAGAAGAAAAAGAGCAGGCGAATGCAAAGGTTTCAGAAACGCTGAAACTCATACCGGATGATGAGCGCAGGGAGTTGATACAAAGACTATTTGAGAAGCTGGAGGTGACCGACAAGTCTGGGAGGTATTTTGGGGAGAGGATGATGCTCAATTGGGATGAAGTCCAAGAGATGAGAAAAGACGGAATAACGATTGGCAGCCATAGCCATACTCACCCCATCCTGAGTCAAATGCCGATT
>Ga0102851_10000108_pt1 | contig 34144 bp, 61 predicted proteins | sample Mud3Dept3metaG_FD_79558 | JGI IMG/M metagenome (GOLD analysis project Ga0102851, IMG submission 79558) | Freshwater wetland microbial communities from Ohio, USA, analyzing the effect of biotic and abiotic controls - Mud 3 Core 4 Depth 3... | ecosystem: Environmental > Aquatic > Freshwater >... | reverse complement strand
TACTCGACTACCTGCACGAGCACGGCTACCCGGACGCGCGCCAGGTGACGAGCTCTCCTGAGCCGCCAGCGATCCTGATCGTCCCGTCGCTGAACGTGCCCGGGCTGCTGCACTACGTCGTTTGGGCCGATGAGCGAACCATCCTGGACCCGTCGCTTGGCCCGAAGCTCTGGCCTGACGACGCGCCAGAGGTGAACGGGGAGCGCGCTGGAGTCCAGTGGGCGACGGCGATTGAGCCCAGAGAAAGGCGGGCGGCGTGAAAGATCCACTCATTCTCGACGTTGTCGACGCGACCAAGGCTGCCACTCGTGTGTCAGAGAAGGTGCGGGTCCTGTGCTCCAGGGTACGGGACCTCGAAGGCGATCTGGCCGAGGCGAAAGCCGAAAACTACGAGTACTACCGCGAAAGCGTCAAGCACAAGGAACAACTCGAGGACGCCAAGTACGACGCGAGAGAGTCGGAAAAACGCGAAATCCTCGACGAGCTCCGTACCGTGCTCGAACTGGCCTGGCGCGTCGACCCGTCGCTGGTCGAGTACCATCTGCGGCGGCTCGAGATTGAGCCAACCGTAGAACTGGTCGCCGTGCAGGCGGAGAGGGGACGGGCGGCGTGACTGACTCAGCGATGATGTACCGCGGTATCGAACTCGCGATAGCCGCCCTGTCCAAGCGCGTCGATGCCCTGGAGCAGTCGCGCGAGCCGACAGGGGGAGCCGCGGAGACCGAGCGCACCTGCGAGATCAGGTGGGACGAACTGGATAAGCGTTGGGTACTCAAATGCTCCCATCCGTCACAACGCGGACTAGACTCAGTCTGGACGGAACTCCGTGAGTCCCTGGCGTTTGCCGGGGGCAGCTGGCCGTCACTGCGAGTCGCCAACGATCCGCGCGAGGTGTGGCTCGAGCAGGAAGCGTCCACGATGTGGAGAATCAAGACGATTGAGGACCTCCACGAGAAGACGCTGGCAACGAAGCACGGCGTCTTGCTGCGATACGACTTTGCGAAGGCGGAATGTGCAGAGCGCGGCTGGCGCATTCTGCGCGAGGAGCGGGCGGAGGCGAAAGACTGCGTCGTGATCAGCGACTACGGGATGAACAGCAACCCCATGACGCTGGCCGACGCCCTGGCGTATGCAGCTAGGTCTGAGGCGCCAGGTGCCCGCGTCATGCGCCTGGTGCCAGTCGACGGAGACAAGCCGTGAGCCACACCTACGGCTTCGCTGACAGCGATGGCATCGTTGAGTCATACCGCGTTTGCGGGAGCACGTGGTGGCTTACGGTTGGCCTTGTCGATCCTCAGCGGAAGTCACGCTTTTTCGACTTCCGCGAAGCCTACGAGGGCTGGAGGACCTCTGGATTTGCCTCATTCGAGCAGGCGGACGCATGCGCAAAGGCGTTCGTAGCGGCCGAGAATGCACGTTCACCCGGCCACGCGCCGGAGCAGGGAGACTGAGATGTTCAAGAATGTAGTGGCTGGACCCAATACGGCAGAGATTCCGGTGGCTTCGACGCTTCAGGACCTGATCACGACTGCGACCGCCGACCAGCGGCGCGAGTTGCGCGAGATGCTCGAGAGGGAGGACCGCGCCGAGGCGGAGCGCTTGCGCAATCTTGCCGAAGAGACCGTGCGACTCGCACGCGATGCTCTACGGGGAGCCATCGACCGAGCTGCCGAACTCGAGTCGCTGGCGCAGGACCTGGACGGGAGGGAGACCCATCCGAAGCCCACGATCATGATCGGAGCGCCAGGATCGACCGAGTCGGACTACGAGCCCGAGGATCCCGACGCGCTTGCTGACGATCTCGCACCACTTGAACTCGCAGCGAGCCAATCGCCAAAGCCCAAGCGCACCCGCAAGCCCAAGGCGGAGAAGCCAGCCAAGCCGGCACGCAAGCCCAAGCGTGGCAGGCGCGTGATGGCCCCGAAGGCTCCGAGGCAAGCAAAGAAGCCCGCCGACCTCGACGACCACGACCAGAAGATCCTGAAGGTCGCTAGCAAGGGCGCGCTTGGGGTGGCTGCGATTGCCGAGAAGTGCGGTCTTGAGCAGGCCTACACGGCGCGCAAGTGCAAGAAACTCGTTGGGCTCAAGCGCCTTATCAGGCACGGAGCCGCGCGGGCAACGAAATACGAGGCGGCGTGAGCCCTCCCCTCTCCCCCTGTCTACCCAACCTGCGAAGGATCGCCGACTCACGTGCGCAAGAAACGAAGCGACGCCCGGTCCCCGACTGCTGGCAGCCGTTCCAAGGCCCGTACGGTCTCGGAGGATATGAAAGAGACGGTCTTCGGGTCCTGCTCTCGGTCGACAGAATGGATGATGGCCGGAGGTGGCTGCACGTTTCGCTATCTCGCGCCAGGGCGCTCCCGACGTGGGAAGATCTGAAGTTGGCAAAGGACATCTTCATTGGGCGCAATCACGAGGCGGTGCAGGTGCTTCCGCGGGACGAGGACTACGTGAACCTGATGCCGTACTGCCTCCACCTCTGGAGTCCAGAGTGACCCCTCCCCTCTCCCCCGACGACGTGGCGGCGCTGATGCGGTGCGGACCTCGCACCGCAGCGCGGCTCATTCGCGAGGCGGGGGGCTTCCTTGTTTCGAGGCAGTGGCGGATCTTACAGGAGCGATTCGAATCATGGCTGGCAAACGGGACGGGCTCTTCAAACGCGGCAGGATCTGGTGGCACCGGGACCCGGTCACGGGCCGGCAAGCGTCGACGAGGTGCACCGACATCGAAGCGGCCCGGGCCTATCACCGTGCCCGAGAGCGAGTTGCGGCCGATCCAACCACTGCAGCCTCGGCCGAAGCCGAACTCGGCCACTGGTGCGACCAGACCGTCGCCCTGAAGCGCCGCGACTCTTCTGAGTCGACGATCCGGTTCTACACCCAGAAGCTCGGTCAGGTGCTCGGCGTGCTCGGCCGTGACTTCCGCCTCGCCGAACTCACCCCGCCGGCCGTCGACCGGTACGTCTCCCAGCGCCGAGCCGACGGCGTCACTGACCACACGATCGTCCACGAGTTCAGTTGCCTGACGCAGGTCCTGAAGCTGGCCAAGCGCGCCGGCTGCTTCCCCGGGGACCTCGCAGCACTGCGCCCGCTTGATCTCCACACACGCTACGTGCCCCGCAAGCGCGCCCTGCCGCGCGAGGAGGTAGTCAGGCTGCTGGCCGTGCTCGAGCCCGCCAGGGGGGCCTTCGTGGCGCTGACAGTGGGGCTCGGGCTGCGTCTGTCGGAGGCGTTCCGGCTGCTGCCCTCGGACGTCGACCTGGAGCACGGACGCGTGTTCGTCGGTGGCACCAAGACGGAGCAGTCGCAGGCTCACCTGCCGATCCTGTCGGTCATGCGGTCGCTGGTAGCCTCGGGGTCGAAGTTCCTTCCGCTCGAGCCCTGGCAGAACATCGTCCGGGACCTCGCGGCCGCCTGTCGCCGGGCCGGCATCCAACCGTGCACCCCGAACGACCTGCGGCGGTCACACGCCACCCTGCTGATCGAGGCGGGGGTCGACCGGGACGTGGTCCGACGCCTCCTCCGCCACACGACCGCGGCCATGGTCGACCGGGTCTACGGGAAGCCGCGGCCCGAGGCCCTGGGGGCGCTCGCCGAGCAGGTTGTCGGGCTACTGCCGCCGATCGAAACCTCATGCCCCGGCCGGGGGACTCTTTGGACATCTGATCCTCCGGCCGGGGGTCTTATCCAAGTTTCTCAGATAAGTGACGAGCTCAAGGCTACCATCGCGCAACAAGTAAGCGACAGTGGCACGGCGCCGTGCTCGGCCTCAGACGACGGCGCAGCAGAAAACCAGGGAGCCAGCTCCCGGGTTCGAACCGGGGACCTGCGGTTTACGAACCCGCTGGAGGGTAGCGAGGAAACAGCTTCCAGCGAGGAAACCGCTGCATATGGCGACATGGCTGCGCGTGGACAGGCATGGGGACGCGACGGCGAGCATACATCTACGCAACAGTGCTCGTACCCGTGGGATGACGTCGTCTGCACCGCCCCCCTGACAGAGCACCAGAGCGACTCGGGGTACATCGATTTGTCAGTGCCCCTGCGTGGGCGCTGCCCGAACGCCGCTCGCGGGGCCGACGACTCGTATTCGTCGGCGAATGGGGCGGCAACTCACTCTCACGCGGCGGGCATGGTGTCGGAGGAGATCTCCGGACGGACACTACTTACTGAGTCCCATGAAACAAACCGCCGCGTGACCCTCGACCGCTTCGACCTCGCGGCCGCGTACGCGCGGGCGCTCAGCCGACAGAGGGCAGCGTGAGCGCCATCGGCCGCGCCGTCCTGAACTACTTCGGATCGAAGGTGTCGTCCGCGCACCTGTACCCTGAGCCTGAGCACGACACCATCATCGAGCCGTTTGCTGGCGGTGCGGGGTATTCGCTTCTGCACTGGTCGCACGACGTCATCCTGTGCGACATCAGCCCACCGGTGGTCCGCGCGTGGCAGTACGTCATCCGGGCGACGCCCGAGGAGATCCTAGCGCTGCCGCTGATCGAACCGGGACAACGGGTCAGCGAACTGGATTGCTGCGAAGATGCGCGGTTGCTGATCGGATTTTGCGTCCAGGCCGCCTGCGCCCATGCTCCCTGCCAAACCCTAACGAGCGGATGGCAGGAAGACCACGGGAAACCCCAACACTTCTCCGCCGGATGGGCAACTATCTGGGGCACAACGCGTAGGGCACGCGTCGCGTGGATCTCCGCACGCATCAAGCACTGGTGCGCCACTCTTGGGACATACACGGATCTAGAGAACCAACGGGCGACCTGGTTCGTTGATCCACCCTACGTCGACGCAGGTCGCAACTACCCATTTGGCTCGGACAAAATCGACTACCGACATTTGTCGGATTGGTGCCGGTCACGCGATGGTCAGGTAATCGTTTGCGAAAATGAAGGGGCAGACTGGCTACCATTCGCTCCGGTCATACGGGACAAACGCGGTGCCACGTTCGACGCAGGAAAGTCACGCAGGCGAACCGAAGTCCTGTGGACCAACGATTTTACGGACGGTTCCTGGCGTGGTCGTCAGCTCGAGATTGCCTACAGGAGTGCACCATGATGACAGTGTACGCGCGGGTGATGGCCAGGAGGGCGGCGTGACAGTGGCTGCCCTATTTGTCAGTCCCCGCGGCGTGTACCCGACGCTGCCCGACGTGGATTGCTGGCCAGAGGACCGCGACGCTCGACTCTACCCCGGCCCGCACCCCGTCGTGGCCCATCCTCCGTGCGGACGCTGGTGCCGGCTCGCCAAGTTCGTGGCGCACCAGACACAGGGGAGGCTTGCCGTGGGCGACGACCATGGGTGCTTCGCGTCGGCGCTGGCGTCTGTGCGTCGATGGGGAGGCGTGCTTGAGCACCCGGCGTGGTCGCTTGCATGGGCAGCGCACGGACTCATTGCGCCGCCGGCTCGAGGTTGGCAATGCGACATCGATGGCGGATGGTGCTGCGAGGTGGCTCAGGCCGCGTACGGTCACCCGGCTCGGAAACTGACGTGGTTGTACTACGTGGGCGACGATGCGCCAGAGGAGCCGGACTGGACGCGGCCCGGCAGCGGCTTCGTCTGCTCGGGGCTGCGGAATCACTGCAAGCATCCGTTGAAAGAGCGGCTCTGGACTGCCGGGAATTGGAAAAACTCCACACGGACGGCTTCATCCGCAACCCCTCTGCCCTTCGCCGATTTCCTGGTCGGATTGGCGCGCAAAGCCAGGAGGCCCTTCGCATGACCCACGTCCACATCGACAAACTTGGCGACCGCGTCAGAAAGGCCCGCTTTGTGGCCCCGAATGGGCGCGAGTACGACAAGCCTCTCGACATCAAAGATGTCGTCCGCGGGCTCACGCAACGAGGCGAGACATACGACGTCGCTTGGCTAAGCGATCTGGAGGCCGACTGTGTCGATCACGTCCCGGCAGCAACCGTGCTCGCTCTGTCGCGCGTGCTCGGCTGCTCGCTGCTCTACCTGCTGGGGGTCGAGGATGGCTAAAGGCGGCATCTACGTGGCCAGCAAGGCATTTCTCGGGCCCATGTGGCGCGCGTTGCGTGACAACGGCCTTCCGATCTGCAGCACCTGGATCGATGAGTCCGAGCCTGGACAGACCTCCGACTGGGCCGCCCTTTGGGTGCGATGCGTCCGTGAGGCGAGCGAAGCCGACTGCGTGCTCTGCTATGCGGAGTCCGGAGAGGTGCTCAAGGGCGCTCTGGTAGAGGTTGGCATTGCTCTGGGACATGGTATCCCAATCATCTGGGTGGGGCCCGAACTCAGCGTCTGCCATCACCCGTCCGTCATTCGCGCATCGTCGCTGACGGACGGCATAGATCTCGCGCGCGAGTTGGTCTCGGAGATCAACCGGGGGATACGGCCATGATTCCCGACCTCCTTCTCGCCTTCGCGCTCGGCCTGCTAGCTGGCGCTCTCGTCGTCTGGCTCTGGATGGTGCGTCCGCCCAGGCCCCTGAAGCGCTCCGAGTTCGACGACCTCATCGCCCGAGCTCGCCACCGTTGCACCGTCGTCGACTTTCCACGCCGGCCGCCGCCGGGGAGGGATGCGGGGTGAGTGATTCAAGAGTTCCGGATGCTACGATCGCATTGGCGATCAGGATGAGGATTCGGTATCTAGCCGACATTGACGCCAAGCTGGCCCGATGTATGGAGTCCGGTTCGTTGTGGAACGGGTATCCGGTGAGCAACTACACCAGGGACTCGATGATCGCCATGTACGAAGGGACGGCCCTGGAGCTGATCAGGCTTGCTGAAGCACTGGAGAAGTCCGGTGCCTGACCCCCTCGCCAACATCCTCGCCGCGGTCGTGCTGGCCGTGGTCGTGGTGCTGAGAGCCTTGTTTGGAGGCCGCTGATGAAAATCACCTTCACCCCAGTTTTCTACCTGCTTGTCGGCCCAGACGAATGGCACGCGGTCCAGTTCGGTCCGCTGTCTGTAGCCCAGTTGCTGTCCGTGCTGACGACGTGGGCAGACCCGCAGGCGCTCTACCGGGCGTCATGGGACACTGCGCACCCAGAGAACGCTTGGCTGGTACAGCCGTGCACCTCCGCTCTGCGTGACTACAACGATCTGACGGCCGAGGAAGACGGTCCGTCGCATTCGTTCGATGGCTGGCGCTGGCTCGGGATCGCCATCAGCGGCGAAGTCAACCACAGCGGGACTAGCCTCTGGATCAACCAGACGGTAGGAGAGGCCAAACACAACGTGGCCGAGGTGCAGGTCTCCGAGCACGACATCGAGGTGCGTGTCCGCGACGCGGCCCGGCAGGCGATCAAGCTGCTGAAGGAGGGCCTTTCAGCGTGACTTGCCCCATCGTCCTCCTCCGTATCCTCCTCTCGCTGGCAGTCTGGCACCAGGACGCCGACCTCTCGCGTGAAGCTCGCTCCGCCCTCTACGCCCCCGTGGTCGAGACGATCTGCCGCGTTGGGCGCACCCCGCAGGAACAGGCCTGGCTCGCGACACAGGCGTACTCAGAGACGACGCTGGCCAAATACGTGATCGAGGGCCGGTGCGCAGACGGCCCGCCCGGCATCCGTTGTGACGAGGGCAGGGCAACGACCGAGTGGCAAGCGCATGGTCACTGTACCGCGGCCTGGACGGCTCCGACACTGGAGGAGCGACGCGAGGCCGGGGCACAGTGTGCGATCCGTACCGCGCGGCACGGGCTGACCGTGTGCGGACTGCTGGGTTCGTTCGGATTCCAGACAGGGCGACCGCTATGCTCGGGGCGGTGGATCGAACGCAACGCTGTGCCGCGGGTGCAGCTGTACAAGTGGATTCTGAGCAAGATGCAGGAAGGACAGACCGATGACTGAACGAATCGTATGTGATGATGACGGAGAACCGAACGTGGAACTCACGGCGCTTCGGGCTGAATTCACGGAGCTCCAGGCCCGGTACGACCGCCTGCTCGGGCTAGCCAAGCACAACCTGCGGCTCGATCGAGAGGCCGAGATCGCAGCAACCGAGGCGCGTTCATTCGAATGGGCTGGGCAGGACGAGCGCATTGCGGCGATGCTGCGTTCGAAAGAGTCCCTTGTGCGGTCGATGCGCACCGAGCTCGCGTTCCGCCGCCTGCTCGACTCCCTGCCGGCGCCGCATGAAGGCGATGGGTCGCTGCTGGACCCCAAGGTGATCGCAGAGGAGAAGCGGAATCTCGCGGAGGGTGTGAGGGAGATCGAGGAAGCTGCCGAGGATCCGGCATGACGCACCAAATCACCGCTTCGACCCTCCTCGACCCGCTGGAGAAGCTCATAGGCTTGTTCACTGACTGTGATCTGGCGTTCTGGAAGATTCCTCCGGACATCATCGCCCGACTGCGCGCCGCGATCCGCACGCCCGAGGAGACCGCTGCCCTGAGGGTGGCGCTGGAATGGCTCAACTCGCCGTTCGACATCGGGGCCGTGGCGGCGATCGAGGCGAAGATGGATGAGGCACTCGAGGCCATTCCCGAAGAGGTCAAGGCGCGACTGCGGGGTGACCCGTGATCCGTCGCGCCATTCTCTCCGCGCTGAGTTCCGCGTGCCATGGCGCAGGCGACGCGCTTGCGTACCTACTGGAGGAGCCCGACGCCCAGCCTGCCGAGGAGGAGCGGGCGGAGGCCATCGCGGCGCTACAGAAGGCGCTCGACGAAAAGAACGCCTGGCAGGTGAAGCACGAGGAACTCAAGGCGGAACGCAATGTGCTGCTAGAGCGCGTCGCTGAGCTCCAGGAGAATCTCGATGGGACCCGGGTAGACCGCGAGGAACTGAGGCGGTGCGTAGCCGAACTCGAAACGCGGCTCTCCCGCGCCAGCTACTGGAAGCGCGGGGAGCCGGAAGGCCCCACGGGCATGGATGCGCACAGGGTGCTTTTCTGGGAGTTCGCGTCGGGTCGCGCGGTGGAGCACACGCTATTCGGTGGCGACGCCGTGCCAAACTGGGCCCAATCCGGTTGGTACGCCGAGGCCCTGGGGGCACCGCCGAGCGAGGAGGTGAAACCGTGAGCCACTCGGACATTGGTGCCCCGACGACCAACGAGGCCATGGAGCGTAACCAAGCGCTGCATCGTGAGGCGCTGGCCCGCGCGGTCATTGAGGCGGCGGTACATTGGGCGAAGTGGTTTATTTATGAGTACGACTGGGCCGATTCTATTCTCCCGGCAGAGGAGCGCCTGGTTGCCGCCATCGATGCCTACATCGAAAGCGAGGCGAAGCCGTGAGCAGGACGAACGAACTCCAGAGGCTCTCGGCCAGTCAATGTGTGACCTACGCGGATCCATACGGGCCGCTGGTGCGCTACGCCGACGCGATGAAGGTCATCCTGGAGCTCGAGGCCGAACTCAAGCAGGCGCTCAGGCCGTGGCCCCCCAGCGGATCAGAACGCAACGTTGAGTGCGTACGTTTCGTTGAGGGCACAAATCAGTGGTTCGTGTGCTCCTCGACGCGTCCCATGTATCTAGCCGATGAGGTGTTATTCCGCGAACTGCCAACGAAGAAAGGCGGGCAGGATGGCTGAGTCGCCGTGGGTCACGAACGGCATCGTCGCATGGCGCCGCTGCGACCTCGATGTGCAGCTGTCCACGCTGGAGCTCGAGGGGTACCGGGCCCCGAAGCTCTGGCAGACGCTCAAACGCACAGAGCTCATGGCCGACATCCGGCTCCGCAAGTTGCGGCTGATGCGGCGCGAGCTTGACCGGCTGCGTGCGGAGATGCCCGAGGCGACGTGGCGGCAACTCAGCGAGGCACTGGGGGGATTCGGGGATGGAGGCGAAAATGGCTGAGTCGCGATATGACATTGGCGAAGGCGTGTACGTGCAGGCCGGCGGGGACTGCGGACCCACGTGGGTGACCGTGCGTGGAATCATGACCTATGACCGAGTGGCTCGTCTCGTCGACTTCCGTGAAACATGGCCCGGTTGGGATTGTGACGACGGCTTCGCGACGTTCGAGCAAGCTGATGCCTGCGCGAAGGCGTTCGCTGAGAAGGAGAGAGATGGCTGACCTACCTATCCGCATCCAGCGCAAGCGCACGAAGGGGTTCAAGCTACCCACGGGTTGCATCTGCTGCACCCGCCCGGGGCCGTGGGGGAATCCGTGGGCGGTGCGGCGCGTCGACAACCAGTGGGCCGTGGTCTGGCCCCTGACCCGTGTCGACTACTACGATGACCGAGAGTCCGCTGTCGCCAGTGCGCTCGAGCTGTTCCGGGATTGGCTCCGGGCCCGCAATGTGCGTGAGCGTTTCCGCGCCGGTCTCGCTGGCGCGAAGTTCCTGGCGTGCTGGTGCCCGGTGGAATCGCCGAACTGTCACGTGGAAATCATTCGTGAGGTGCTGAGAGATGCCTGACCAACCCTATTGCTCCGCCGAGCATCCAATTCGACTGCGCATCTGGTGGGCGGCCTGCGACATCTTCGCGTGGCTCGGGCTCTGGCGGCTTCACTGCTGGGCCCTGAACCACAGCCACAGGCATCGGTGTCTGGGGGTCGGGGCATGTTGCGAGCGCGACGCCCGCGAGTGGCCGGAGGTGCTCCGATGACCGACTACTGGCTGACCGAGGCCGCGATCGTCGCAGCGAAGGTGCTGGACGCACTGGATCCGCCCGGGCCTCGGCTGCGCAATCCGAAGCAGGACCGGTGTGAGCACGGGTTCGTCGACCAAGGCAAGGGCCTCTGCGAGCGCTGCGACACGGAACTGGCTGAGCGCATGGCGCTCGAACGCACCGCCCACCTGAGTCGGCAGAGGGTATTTGCGAGACGCATTCGCGAACGAGGGAGGATTGGATCGCATGGCTGATATCGACTTCCTACGTGCGGATCGCGCGATACGTGGAGGCTAACTGATGGCCCCAGCACAGAAGCCGCATCGCTCGAAGCAGAACTACAGGACGCCTCACAAGTTCTTCGACGCGGTGGCGCGCACGTTCGGGCAAATGCAGGTCGACTTGGCCGCCGAGGACGACGCGCTCTGTCCGGTGTGGCTCGGGCCCGGATCGGAGCTCGCCGAGGATGCCCTGGTCGCGAACTGGGCCTCGATCCTAAGCGGCTGTCGCGGTTGGCTCAACCCCGAATTTGCTGACATCCGCCCGTGGGCGGCGAAGTGCGCGGCGGAAGCGACTCGCGGAGCTCGCGTTGTGATGCTGACACCTTCGAGCCTCGGCGCCGAGTGGTACTGCGACGAGGTCCAAGGGAAGGCGCTGACGCTCGTGGTGCGACCACGGCTGACGTTCGAAGGCGAAACGAGCCCCTACCCCAAGGACTGCGCAATCCACCTGTTCGGATACGGTATGGTGGGGCTCGGGACGTTGAGGTGGAAGTGACCGACGTCCTCGCCGCCCTGCAGAAGCACTGGCCGTCGCCGGCGTACGCCTGGCTCTTCGAGGTGCAGGACGCCACGGGGGGTAGGGCCCGGCGTCGCGCAGATGCCCTCGTGTGCTCGTGCTGGCCCAGCAATGGGATCTGGCTCGCCGGCGTTGAGTTGAAGGCCAGCAGGTCAGACTGGAAGCGCGAGAGAAACGATCCGGGCAAGGCGTGGGGCGTCGGGCGCTACTGCCACTACTGGTGGCTTGCGACTCCGGACGGCGTCATCGACGCTGCGGACATCCCGGAGGCGTGGGGATACATCTCCGTCGCAGAAAAAGGCCGCGTGCGCATACTCAAGCAGGCGCCGCGGCGTGAACCAGAGCCGCTGACGTTCGACTTCCTGGCCTCTGTGATGCGCAACACGGAAGCGTCTGTCGATGGGCGCATCAACGACGCTGTTTCGCGGGCTAGGCAAGAGACCAGAGAGCAACTCGGGACAGAAGCGCTTCGAAAGCAGGTGTCCGAGCTCTCAATGGAGAAGACCAGGCTCGAGAGCGAGCGCAACCGCGAGGCCCATCGCGCAAACACCCTAATCGATCGCGAGCGGCGCTGCAGCAGGGCCATCGAGACGTTCTGCGAGGCAACGGGGCTTTCGACCGAGGCCTTCTACCACGGCATCTATTCCGACCGGCCTCGAATGCTGGCTGTGGCCGAGGTGCTGATGGGGCACGGTCTGCCGATGATGGCCGAGAAGCTCGAGCTGTTGGCGCGGTCGCTGCGGGAGGCCACTGCGATGGGTAAAACCAGGAATCTCGAGGTGCTCAAGTGAGCGAGACCGATCTACAGCGTGCCATACTCGAAGCGCTTGCGGCCCGAGGGCACTGGGCCATGCGCATGAACTCGGGCACGCACACCATAGATGCAACCGGAACCCACGCCAGGCGCGTGATTCGCTCGGCTCCGGGTGGGACGCCCGACATCCTCGTGCTCAAGCCCTATGGGTGGCTCGAGGTCAAGGCGGCACGTGGCAAACTCACCGAGAATCAGATCTCGTGGCACGAGCGAGCCGAACGCGAATTGGTACGCGCGAAGGTTGTGCTGTCCATTGGCGCGGCGCTGAGAGTCGTTGAGGGTTGGGCTCGAGACGACTCCGTGCGCGGGAAGTTGCTCGGGTGCCCGGTGGCTGAGTGCCCGCTGGAGGATTCATGAACCCGATACACGAAGCTGAGGCCATGGACGAAGCGCACGACAGCCCAGCGGCACTGCTGGGGCGCCTACGCGCACGGTGCGCTCGCATGTCGCGCTCGCTCGACGATGAGACGCGCAAGGTATCGGCGGCGCTGCAACTCATCCTGGACGAGGAGGACAGGTCGCGCGTGCGGCCGATTCCGGCGAGGGAGTGGAGACTCAGTGTGGGCGGGAAACGGAGGCAGGTAGCGTGATCGAAATCAAGGACGAGTTCCTGGGTTGCGAAAAGGTCAAGCGCGCCGTGGCCCGAGCTGGACCCGTTGTGATCACGGTATGGTTGGCTCTCAAGGCGTATGCAGCCAAGAACCTGACCGACGGGTTCATCCCCTCGGAAGATGTAGACGCTGTAGACGCTCATGTAGACGCATCTACACGACGCGAGTGCATCAAAGCGATGCTCGAATGCGGTCGAAAGCAACCCGACGGTACTCGTGGGGCTGGCCTTCTGGAGCGCACCGAGTACGGATACCAACTCCACGATTACCTTGACCACGCTACATCGGCCGAGGAGTTGAAAAGGAAGCGCGGCCTTAGGGCCAAGCGTCAAAAACGCTGGCGCGAGAAACAGGCTGTAGACGGTGTAGACGCAGACCGAGGCGTCTACGAGACGCAGACCGAGGCGTCTACGAGACGCGACGGAGACGCTTCCCCTGCGCGCGCGCGCGCCCCCGTCCCCAACCCAACCCAACCAGTAGATCAGAGGGATCAGGATCCTTCGGATCCTTCCAACACACCACAGGATCCCAAATCTGGATCTCTTCTGAGCTCTGATCCGGATCAACCTGTCAGGTTGGGATCGCGGGGGTGCGCGACGGCACCGAGGCTAGACCCAGTTCCGGTCTTGCTGTCCGAGGATTGGCACCCGGATTCCGAGCAGGTGGCGGCTTTGGCTGCGAAGCACCGAGTCGGCGAGGAGCGCATCCTGGCGGAGGTTCAGGAGTTTCGATGGTACTGGCGCAGCGGAGGCGGGGCTGGGAAACGGCGTTCTGCTCGTGGCTGGTCTCAGGCGTTCGGCAACCGGATAGCGCAGGAGGCGAAGCGGGAGACGCTCTACGCCGAACCGACGCGGCGTACTCGGGTTGGAGCCAATCGCACAGCGACAGACATTGCGTTTGACCGCGTGCGGGAACTGGAACTCACCGAACGAGACAAGCAGGATCTGGACCAGGTTTTTGGAGGTGTTGGTAGATGACCAATCTCGAAGTCAGCAGGTTGGTGGCCATGCTTGTGGCGGCATTCCAGCCGCCACGGTGGAGCGAGGAAGCGCAGCGTATCTACGAGGAGATGCTGGCGGATCTAGAATTCGACCCCACGAAACAGGCCGTAGCCCGGCTGATCACCGTGGCGCGATTCATGCCTACCGTCTCAGAGATTCGCGAAACAGCGATGTGTCTTCAGCACGGCCCCGTCCGCCCCGGCGGCGAAGCGTGGGGCGACGTCATGGCCGCGGTCCGCAAGGTGGGCGGATACGAGCCGTGCCCAGACTTCGCCGACCCGATCGTTGCCCGCTGCGTCGAACGCTTCGGGTGGCGGGCGCTCTGCTTCGAAGGCGACGGCACAGCGGACCGAGCGCGGTTCATCGAACTCTACGACCGGCTGGCCCGTGAGCAGCGCCTTGACCAGGTCTCCGGCGTCCCGCTGCCCAAGCCGCTGTCGGGTCTGGCCGAGCCCAGGCGCCTCCATGGGCCTCCGGCGACGCCCAAGCCACTGGTGGCCGCCCCGAGTCCCGAAAGCCCCGCCACGGCCAAGCCAGGTGGCAGAAATGTGGCATTTGGGCCCGAGCTCATGTTCGAGTTCGGTAAGCTGCCCCGGCGCCACCCGCGAGTGCAGTGGACCGGACGCGTGCTGACGGTTGAGGAACTCGACGCCGAACTCGCGGCCGCTCCATCACCAAGGGAGCAGACGCCGTGAACCAAGGCAACGACATCCCGCCCGAGATCATGGGAACCGACCGGAGGCGGATCGAGGCCCTGCGCTACTACGGTCCGGAAATGATCAAGGCTGCAGTCAGGAACTGGTACCACTCGCGAGGCAGGAAGTCTCCGCGCGAGGAGTGGCCGCCAGGGGACCAGGACGAACTCGAGAGGAGGGCACCGTGACTTCAACCAATGCAATCGTGGCCTACGGGGTCGAGCTCGAAATGGATGACGGCGACACCAGGGAGATATTCATGAACCAACCAGCAATCGACATCGGCGACGACATCAGCAAATCAGGACCGGAATACGATCACTGGCTCGGCTGCATCCAGCGCCGTGCCGCCGCGGGTCCCCTGTTCACCACCGACGCTTCGGGGCTCTGGGAAGCCTATCTCGCATCGTTCACGGGTACCGACCGACAGTTCCACAACTGCAGCGCGTGCCGACACTTCATCGAGCGCTGGGGCGGACTGGTCCGGATTTCCGAAGATGGTCGAACCGAATCGGCCATCTGGGGCGATGCTCCGTTCGCATACTCAGCGAGTGAGCAGGCCATGCTCGCGATCATTCGGAAGGCGAAGGTGACTGGGGTCTTCCTGTCGAACCTTGCGACTGTGGGGACGTCGAGAACTGATGACTGGACGCACTTCTCGATCGAGATCCCAAGGTGCTCACTGCACACGAGCAAGGCAAAGAATGCCGGCCAGGCCATGGCCGAGAAGGCCGAAGATCACAAGAACGTGATGCGCGCGCTGGCGGAGTTCGGGACCGAACTCCTCGGTCAGGCCCTGACGCTATTGAAGTCGGAAGCGCTCTATCGAGCAGAGCACGTCATCGGCCCGGCGCAATGGCTGGCGGATCTGCATGCCGCGAGTGCGAAGGGCCACCGCTCGAACGTCGTGTGGCGCGCTATCGCGACGGCACCGGCCGGCTTCTGCCATCCGCGCGCTTCGATGATTGGATCGCTGCTCGAAGATCTCGAAAGGGGGCTGCCGTTCGATGAGGTGTCCCGTCGGTTCCGAGACAAGATGAGCCCGTTGCAATATCAGCGCCCGCAAGTTGCGCCGGCGGCTGCCACGATCAAGCAAGCCGAGGAATTGGTCGAGCGGCTCGGGATCGCGCGATCACTGGAACGCAGGTTCGCGCGACTCGATGAGATCCAGGCCATCTGGAGGCCGGTCAAGACCGAGGAAACGAGCGGCGGAGTTTTTGCTCACCTGAAACCCAAGGATGCCAAGACGCCAAAGTCGCTGGAACTTCCCGAGCAGACGATCACCTGGGAGAAGTTCGCTAGGACCGTGCTGCCGGATGCGAAGTCCATTGATGTCATGGTTCCGTCCTTTGGTTCATTCATGGCCATCGTCACAGCTACGCACGATGATGCGCCGCCGATACTGCAGTGGGACAGTGAGGAGAAGCGCAACCCGTTTTCGATGTACACGTACGTCCACGGGTCAATGTGTCGGCAGTGGGGATTGACGGCTGGAGAATGGCGCGAGTGTACCGCTGCCATCCTGAACCCGGCTCACTGGAACGAAGGCCACGACCACCACGGACGCAGCGCGTTCTTGCTACTGAGCGGCGCAGCTGACAGCCGAGATTCGGGGCTCGCGCTGTTCCCCGAGATTCTGAAGTCAGATCTGCATGCGGTGCGCTCCGTGATCGAGGCTCACTCGAACACCGGCAAGATCTCTGGCCGTGAGAGCGCGTCGGCGTGTGGGATCTTCGTGGTGGGCCAGCGAGTACGAGTGCATGACGCGCTCGGCAATCTGGCGCACTACCGAATCGACAGGTGGGACTGATGAAAACCGACGACGGACTGCGAGGAGGACGAGGAGGCTGAGTAGTGCCAAAGCAGACCGGAACCCATGAAGCAGAACTCTGGCTGCCCAGGGTCATCGAATGGGTCAGGAATCCAGTGGTTCGAGACGCGGACGGATCCGTTCGGGTGCTCGACCTGTCGAAAGGTGTCACAACCGAGACGGTTCTGCGGCACGCCCTTGGCCTAGCCGATCATGAGATGACGCCGACCCGCCGCACCAGCGCCGGTCGTATCATGCGTTCCCTCGGGTTCCAGTGGACACACTGTAGAATATCCCCGCAGACACGAGATTCTCAAGGAAAACGCGAATGCCGGTACATCCCGAACTACGACGTGCTAGGCGAGTACCCAGACGACGACTAGGCCGCCCGCGCCGGGTCGTGCTCCAGGTACCAGAGCACCGTTTCCTTCAGACCCAACGCGAAGGCAACCTGCGGCTTCCAACCGAGTTGGCGTGTGGGCTCGTCGTCGAGGTCGTAGCGCATGTCGGGACGCGGGCGTCCAGGGGGATCTTCGACTGCCTCCATACGTGGAGCAATGCCGAGTTGCTCACCGATGCCCCGAACGACATCGTCCACACTGACCTCTTCGTCTGCGCTGATGTTGTACCGCCCGGAATGGGCCCCCATCATGACACCACCTCGTTCCAGGATCGCCAGGACCGCCCGGCACACATCGGAGACGTGCACCCACTTGCGGGACGCAACCTGTGTGTCTCGGACGTGCACCTGGACCGTCGCGCCATTGCGGATCTGGCGGACGACCAGGGGGATGAGCTTTTCCGGATGCTGGCGCGGCCCGTACACATTCGTACAGTGAGTCACGACGATCGGGAGACCGTACGTGCTGGCCCATGCTGGCAGCATCACCTCGGCCGCGGCCTTGCTCGCGGCATAGGGGTTCTTGGGTAGCAGGCGGTCCCACGCGCTGAACTGCTCGCCGTCCTCCGCAGGGCCGAACACCTCGTCCGTCGAGAAGTAGAGGAACTTGCGCGGTGGATTGCGCCGAGCCCACTCGAGCAGGTTCGCGGTGCCGACCACGTTGTCCTTGATGGCCTGCAGCGGATCCCGAACCGAGCGGTCCACATGCGAGAAGGCCGCCAGGTGGCAGACCCAATCGAAGGTCTTCTGGAGCTCGAGCAGGCCGAGTCCGGTCCCGATGGGGAACTGCAGGTCGTGCAGAACGAGAGAGCGCGGACCGTACCCGAGCGAAGCCGTCTCGTCGAGGCGGTCCAGCCCCACGACGTCGTGCCCCATCGCCTGCAGGTACTCGGCCAGGTGCGACCCGATGAACCCGCAGCAGCCGGTGACTAGGACTCGCATGGCGGTCCCCCAACGACTAGATGCGGGACACTCAGAGGATCGGGTTCAATCTTCGCGGTAAAGTGCCCGTTCCCGTGGCAGGTGATGTCCCTCAACACGTAGCCTTCCACTATTGGGAGCTCTTCCGATCCTTCCCAGTCGAACCAGGCGATCAGGTTCCCTTTTCGTTCGTATTCCATGGCCCTCTTCCACTTCGCACATTCAGCATTTCCACATCGATCATCCTCAATTCCTTGATCTCGGCACCGGTAGCTTCATGGGCTTTGGTTATGAAGCTCGCAGCCATCTTGCCGATGCCAACGCGCTCGTGACGACCACAATCGAGGCACCTAAAGCTGACGCCGTCTCCATTGTGATACCAAACCACGCGAGCATGACGGCATTCGTGTTCCGAAGGATAGGACGCGATGGCATCACACAGTGCCTTGTAAGCAGCTACTTCGTTTCGACGAGCGGCTTCGTACGCTTCTCCGAAGATCGACATCGTCTACTCCACGTAGTGCGGCTCCGGGAACGGCACCAAGACGCGCGCATCACGCAGGCACTGCGCCGGCGAGTTGCGGATCTTCGGGAGGATCTCGTCCAGCATGTTCCAGGCGAAGACGAGGACGGATATCGGTTCACGGCTTCGGTACCATGTTGCCAACCACTCATCGAGAGCCGATGAGTTAGGCATGATGGGAGTGGCACCGTCTGGGGCATATTTGCCGACCTTCAACGGGTTGTCGTCGACGTATCCCCGGACCCCGTAGGCACCGAACGCAGTAAGCGTCGTGGCCTTGGCTGGACACCCATAGCCCAGTGTGGCCGAAAGGCCGTTGGTCCAGTGGCGCGCTGCACATACGGCGTCCTCGTATCCCGACAGGTCACTCAGCGTCTCGCGCTCCTCTCGCACGAGTCGCTCCACTTCGGAACTCAGGTGGGGCCCATCGTTCGATGCCCACACCCGAATCGACCCGCCCTGCACCGGAATCCGTTCGGCATCGAACGCCGTGAACCCGAACCGCTCCAGGAACGGGACCAGAGCTCCGAGCGTGTGGTAGTCCAGGTGCTCGTGGTAGATGGTATCGAAGACGTTCTGCTCGACCATGGCACCGAAGTAACCGACCTCCATGAAGAGAAGGCCGTCGGGCTTCAGGAGGTCTGCTGACGCATGCATAGCATCATCGAGACCCAGGTTAGTCATGTGAGCAAAGACATTCAGTCCGATGACTGCATCGAAGCTATGCGGCCTCAGGCGCGTCTTGTTCTTGTCCAGGAGATACCGGCCCATGGGTTCCGCTATGACATAATTACGCGGGGTAGACGCCGGGTCAACGCCTACCACCGACAGACCCAGGTCCCGCATCCTGTCCAGGAGATAGCCGTCGTTGCAGCCAATCTCTAGGACACGGGCGTTCCCGGGCAGGCGCTTCGCGATCAGCTCGGCCACGCCGTCCAGGTGAGCTCGCATCGAGGCCGAGGCCCCCGAAGCGTAGGGGTACGTGGGCGGGAAAAGCTCCCGGGCGTCTACCTCGACCGGCAACTGGAAGTGGCCACAGTGGTCGCATCTGGCGAGCGCCAGAGGGTAGCGCGGTACGTTCAGCGTGGGTTCGTCGCACAGCGCGTTCGCGAGTGGGGTCCACCCGAGGTCCAGGATGTTGCTAGTCTTGCCGTCGCAGAGGCGGCACGCGTTCGTGATGGTGGCGGTCATCCGATGATCCTTTCCCTCATTTCCCTGAGTGAGAACTCGGGGTTCACCGGCAGGTGCTTGTCGGCCGACTTGATATCGTCGCACAGGAACTTGTTGTACATCCACATCTGGGGCATGTGCTTGATGTTCAGGATCTTCCGGGGGTTCAAGCACCGTGTCTCGCCGCACCAACGCGATCCACAATGCCACTTCACGTCATCGACCCGGAGCCGGTATGAGAACTCGCTGTCCTGCCACGCATGGGACTGGTCGTAGTCCTCGTCATGGCCGTTCATGGCAAGCACAAGTTCGGTGGGAAAGCTCTCGTTCTTGAAGCAGCAGTAGTTGTAGTCCGGGAACTCTCCGGCTTCAGCATTCTTGTAGTGCGTTCCCTCAATGGGAAGCGCCCAGACCTGGTCATGCGAGCGCAGGGGTTCCGCGAAGATGCTCCACATGAACTCGTCGAGTTCGCCGCGGTCCAGGGCCTCGACGTAGCGGTCCGTGGCCTCAGTGAGACTCTGGGTGAATCCGGCGGCATCGTCGGGCGGAGCAATCTTGTGAACGAACTTGTCGGTCGGGAACCGTGGGTTGAGTGGCGGCAAGTAGCTGTAGGCCATGTCGAGCAGCAGGGGCCCTGGGTACTGGCGTTGCCACATGCGGTGATAGAACACGGTCGCGGGCGAGAACCACGTGTAGTCGCACTCGTACATCACGACATCGCCCCGGGCGTGCGCGACGCCGGTGTTCATGGTGCGGCAGTAGCAGACCTTCGGGAACGGGTTGTCGCGGGGCTCGATGTGTCGGATCGGGAAAGAGTACTGCTTGGCCTTCTCGGCCACGAGTTCGCGTCGGTACTTGTAGATGTTGTCGACAAGGACGAGCTCGAAGTCGGGGTCGGTCTGTTGCTCGAGCGAGTCGAACACGAGGTCGAGGCCGCCGACGCGGTTGGTGGGGATGATGATGGAGATCACTTGACGCACTCCATGGTGAGTTCGTACCAAACCTCGGGGGCATGGATCTTGACGCGCTGGATGTGCCGGAACTTGTACCCTGCAAGTAGGTAGGTGAGTGTCGACTCGGTGAACCCGCAGCAGTGCTTGTCGAACTCCGCGAACTCCATGTACCGCGGGTCTTCGTGCGCGCCCTGCTCACCCCAGATCATCTCCCTGGCTGACTTGTCGTACGGATCGTCGAGCCACCGCTTCAGTGCGAGATCCATGTCGACCTCGCCGACTTGGAGCTTCGCGCCGGGCTTCATGACCCGGCGGATCTCCCGAAGCACGCGCGGATGGTGGTACGGGGCCAGATGCAGCAGCAGGTATCCCGCCACGACCTCGTCGACGCTCTCGTCAGGGAACGGGATGCGGTCCTTGCGGGCATCCCAGACCAAGTCACAGGGCGGGAACCCGGGCCACTGCGGTACGACGTCCAGGTTCACCCAACCGTCGGAGGCAGGGCGGATGTCGGTGCCGGAGGCAAGGTTCAGGCGGAGCATGGCTGCTCCGGTCCGCCGAAGTCTACCCGAACGACGTCGGACTCGTGCTGTTCATGCTCGCGGCCGAACCGACTCATCGAGAGCAGCAAGGTGTCGACGGGGAAGTGCATGACGTGCTCGCGCATCGGCGGCGTGTAGACCATGTGTCCTTCCTCAATGACCATCGGGGCGGGGTACTCATTCGAGCCAACCGGTCGAGAGTAGTAGAGGAAGCGTCCCGCCAGCACGTAGAGGTAGTGCCAGTCTTCCTTGTGGTAGTGGGAGGCTCGCGTCGTCCCGGCCTTGCTGAGGATCGTTCCGACACCACCGACCGGGTGCTCTAGGATGTTCTTGATCTGCCCGCGCTTCTCGGCGAGGAACCGCACCGGGTAGAGGTAGGTGTCGATGGGGTAGGGTTGTTCGGGGACTTCGGAAGGCTGATTCACGGCAGTCTCTCCTTGATGGCATCGACCAAGCGCGCGGTGTGGGCGGACCAGGTTGTGGAGGTGGCAAGCTTGTTGGCAGAAGAGAAGCGCAGTTGACGATTGAAGTTCTGTCCACAGTACTTGAAGCACCTCAGTTCCTCAATGACGCGCTCCGTGAACGCTGACCAATCACCTCGCGCAACCGGTTGCAGTCCGCTGTAGAGCTCTACGAACGCGTCACAGTCCGTAACGACTACGGCGCATCCAAACGCGCAGGCCTCCATGGTCGTGCAACTGAACCCTTCGCTCCATGTGGTTGTGTCGCACGGGTAGGCCAGTACCTCGGCCTCGCGCATCTCCTGAGCGATGCGGTTCCGGGACACGCTGCCGATGACCTCGATGTCGTAGCCCTTGAGCCGTTCCAGTGCCTCTTCGATGTAGATGGCGCGACGACGCAGCGGCTCGATGGGTGGGAAGTAGGTGGTCGTGTCGAAGCTCCGAAGCCACGGCTCGAGTCGGTAGAAAATGCGCAGGTGCGCATGCGGAGCGGCGCGCTTGATCGTTGGCCATTCCTGCAAGAGCCAGTGCAGTCCACGGTCCGGGCTTGAGCAGTAGATGACGCGCCCCGGAACCTTCTGGTAGACCGTGCCCTCGGGATCTGGATCGCACCCGAGTCGGTTGACAATCCACTTCGACGGGTCGTGGACGTACTGCCCCTTGGCCGTACCGGTCGTGGTATCGATGTCGAGCCAGTCGCCGGACTCGACCTTGGCCAGGTGCGGCTCGCTGCAGCTGGTGATGAGTCCAATGTCGTCGGCAAACCCCACTCGGCAGTGCGTGAAGCCGTTGAGCCAGTTCTCGACGACCTTCAGCCGCGGACGTGTCCCGCGCAGGACGTCGAACTCGTTGATGCTGACGGCGGCATCGTAGTCGGGGCCGACATTGGGAAGCTCCTCGAGCGGGTGCACGCGCATGCCCTGCCACTCCGACTCGGCCGCCTTGGTGAACAAGTCCACCTCGTGGCCGAGCTTCTGGAGCTCCTCGGCGATGCGGACGAACCCGTACTCGGAACCAGTGAGCCCCCGCGGGTCGTCCCACAGGTTCACGAAGGTGAACTCACCGCGGAAGGTGAGCGACCAGGCACCGAAGACGAGAGCGAGCTTCATGGCTGCGCCGCCCTCCGTTCCGGTATCTCCGTGAACACCGGCACGACGCGTTCGGTCACCTCGGCATGCAGCGCGCGCAGCATCTTGTCCCAGTCGTCGGCCAGCGCTTCGAGGCCGAAGTGCTCGCGGGCGTAGGTTTGGAGCGGCTCCCGAGGTGCTATGCCTCCAATCGTGATGGATCCCGATTCGCATTTGGAGACCTTGGGCATGGCGTTTATCACCGCCTCAGTCCAGGCCTTCATGAACTTCGGGTCGCGCCAATACTGGGGGTCGCTCCAATCCCCCTCAATCAGCACACCGCGGTCGCCAACGGTCTCGTTCAGCGCAGCGAGCGGCGAGGTCACCATGTAGAGCCCGGCGGCCTGCGCCTCCATCGCCGTAAGGCAACTCGTCTCCGTCCACCAAGTCGGGTAAGCCCACACGCCGGCAGACAGGAACTCGCGGGCGAGCTCAGCCTGGCGAATGCGGCCATGCACCACGACACCCGGTGTCGATTGGGCCAGCTGCTTGAGGTAGCGCACCGACTGCTGCTGCGGCCCATCGTTGAGCATCCGGGCCGACTTCTCCCAGTTGTCGAATCCGTAGTAGACATGCAGTTCCGCATCCGGTATCGCCTTGCGCACGTCCTTCCAGCAGTCGAGCGCTGTCTGTAGGCCCCGGTCGGGGCTCGAGCTGTAGACCGCCTTGTGGGGGTTGCGCGGGACTGAGTCTTCCCGACGGACAAGGTCGCCCTCCTCTGAGTCTTCTTCGCGGCAGTCAACCCACCTTTGATCTTCTGAAAATAGCGACAGATCGATCCCATTGCGGGTCACGACCACGCGGTTGGCATCGACCAGCGGGTAGAGCGATAGGAAGCAGGTGCGGTGCCAGTCGCTGAGGCATAGGATCCGGTCGAACCTGAGGTCGCGCCGATGGGTTAGCGCCTCGCCACAGTGCACGTCATGCATCCAGAGCAGGCGACATCCCGCTTCGACCCTGCGTTCCGGATCCACGGCGCGCGGGTCGCGACTGACGATCAGGACGTCACACCGCAGGTTGTGGAAGCGCGAGGAGTCGTACCACTCGACGCCCTGGAAGACGCCCTGCATCGTGGGTGTGCAGTCGGCGTAGACCCGAACCCGGTGACCACGAGCCCGAAGCAGGCGCGCCATGTGCCAGGCCATGGTCTCGGAGCCGCCCATGCCCGTCTCGGCCCACGTATTGGGATTCCACCGTTCGAGTGCGGGCCCCGTGTAGAGGATGATGTCGAGGCAGCCATCGGCCTTGGGCTGCTCCTCGGGATCGCAGCTGCCCGCGTGGGCATGTGGCTCGGGCTGAGTGAGCTGTATGGCGAAGTCCCCGGCCAGTGTGGCCTTGATGATGACAGCCCCCTCGGGGCGAAGCTCCTCGAGACCCACCAGAAAGTCGGCTTGCTCGCGAATGTGCCGGCGCGCGAGTTCGACTTGGTAGGTCCGACGATTATGGAGCATGTCCGCATGCTTCGGCAATCCCGAGAGTCCCTCTTCGCACGAGGCCAACGCTTCGCTGAGCTTTCCGATCCGAGAGAGTGCCACGTTGAGGTACTCGTGGATTGCATAGCGTTCGCGCGGGTTGATCTGCAGCAACGTGCTGGCCGGGCCGGAGCGAGCGAGGTTCAGGCCCATCTGCGCAAAGTGGGCGCAGCGTGCGAAGTTGTAGTGCGGCTCGATGCCGTTGCAGGCCAAGTTGTAGCAGCTCTTGGCAATCGAGTAGTACGGGTCGGGCCAACTCTTGGTGGCCATCGCCCGGAATGCCCAGGCGATGGCTTCGCGTTGGTCGCCGATCACCCGATAGAGTCTCGAGATCTCGAGTTGTGCCAAGCATCGCTCATCGGTCCAGTTTGACAACTCGCAGTATCGTTTCAGCCAGTGCAGCGCATTGCCGACATCGCCCGTAAGCCCGTACTCGAGCCCCAAGTAGTAGAGAGCGCGAACGTCTCCCTCGCCGCACTTCTCGACCCACGACTTCATGATACGCAGATTGCGTCCAGGCTCCCTCGGGTCGCCGTTGTTGATGTGGTGGTGGCAGAGCTTGAAGGCCTCGGTCTCAACCGAGATGAGCCCTCCGGCCATGGGCTGGCGTGGTAGGCAGCCCTCGTGAACCGGCGTCTGCCAGATGAAGGCGTGACGCGGTCGCATGAGCCGTTCGCGCTGGATCAGCACCTCGACCTGGCCGTCCTCGTTGTTGTATTGGAATTCGTACGGGGCGACGTAGAAGACGTTGTCTTCGTGCGGCGCAGCGTCGCAGAGACGCCGCAGATTCTCCCCGTCGACCAGCACGTCATCGCCGTCGACCCACAGAACCCAGTCGCCTGTGGCCAATTCGTAGCTGCGGTTGCGAGCGTCGGCGAAGTCGACGATGAGCCCCGTGTCGGGGTCGTTGCACCCGAGGTAGAGCTCCCACACGTCTGCGTACCTCTGCTCGATCGCGACGCTGCCATCCACCGAGCCCGTATCGACGATGACGAGCTCATCCACGTGCGGGCGAACCGACTGGAGGCAGGCCTCGAGCGTGGAAGCGTCGTCGCGAACGATCATGCAGCAGGAGATCACGGTGCGAACTCCTTGTAGACCTCACGCAACTCGTCGGCGTTGGCGCGGGCCCAGGCGACTATCTTGTCCATACCCATCCAGGGATGGACCCGCGCATTCCAGTCCGGGAATCGGGACCGAAACTTCTCGGTGGTCACGTATACCTGTTGATCTTCATGCTGGCGCCCAGGACCATGCAGGGCAGCGCATGCCATATGTTCAGCTGCTTCATTCACCGAAAGTTGGTTGTGCGCCCCGCCGCCCCCCATCATGAACAGCTCCCCGTTCGGTGGCGGCTCTTCGGCATGGAACAGGCATTCAATGGCCGCGATCAGGTCGTCGATGTAGAGCATGTCGCGGCTCTGCTCGCCCGTTCCCTCGATCGTGATGGGCCACCCAAGCGCGGCCTGGATGCAGAACCACGTGAGCCAGCCGTGCCGCGGGCCATGGCAGGGGGCCGGTCCGTACAGGTTCGAGCAGCGCAGCACCCAGATGGGCAGGTCGTAGGTGCGACCCCATGCCTGGCAGAGGGCTGCCTGCGCGGCCTTGCTCGCGGCATAGGGCTCGTCAGGATCGATGGGGGAGTCCTCGGTCAGGGGCAGCACGCGTGTGGAGCACGGCTTGACCGAGGAGAGGACGACGGTGCGGGGCGGATCATCGTAATGGGCAAGTTGGTCCAGCAGTTGCCTTGTGGTGTCTACATTGCGCGACCAGTCATCGTCGGAATGCGTCGCCGAGTAGGGTATTCCGGTGCTGGCAGCCGCATGCAGAATGAAGTCGATGCGCTCCACTGTTCCCAACCAGAAGTCATCGCGCAGATCTCGCCGACAGACATCGATCCCAAGCGATCCAAGCTGCCGTGCCGTCCAGTCATGTCGTGGGTCTTTCCCATCATCGACGACCGTGACGCGGTGCCCTTGCGCGGCAACGTGGCGGGCAAACAGACTGCCCACAACACCGAGGCCGCCCGTGACGAGATAGTGACTCATGGTTCCTCCATCGCTGCTTTCAATCGCGTGGGCAGAGATTCCAGTGCATGCTTCAAGCGCCTAGACATCTCACGCATGCGCGACTCGCCCATTCCAAGATCTGTCGAGCTAAGATATTGCAGCGCCGGAAGCCATTCCCACGCCGCCGCAAGGGCCGCGGTCTCCTCGGGAGTGCGCAGCAGCAATGACAAGCGATGTCCCTCGGTAGTTTCCACGAACGCCTTGCGAGGAATTCTGCAAACATACCAGTCGCATAACTGGTCCAGCGTTGCCGATGAAATCCGAGACTCGATCATGGTTCCTCCGACGGACGCGCGTCGATGTCTCGCGCGAGCTCTTGTTCGATCAGACGCACGGCTGTCTGCAGGCTCAGCAGGGCGCGGGACAGCACGGATGCAGACGGGTCCGCGTCGAGCTCGTGGAGGGCATGGTCGATGGCCTCACGCACGAGCCTGCTTGGCGTCGTGCCAGTCAGGCCCGCGGCCCTACGGGTCCTGTCCCACAGGTCGCCCGGCACCATGACGTGGCCCTGTCGTGACTGCACGTTGCACTATGTGTCACGTACACATGAACCATTCAAGCACTATTCCGACCGGATAGGTAGGAAATGCTAGGCCAGGTGGTCGACAGGATGGCATGCTCCGAAACAGCACCCGAGAAATAGGCGGCTCTCTCCGCCGTCAATTGGCTACCCTAGGGGGGGGGGCTGGCACACCTGCGTCGCGAGCTCTTTTGTCTTGCGCCCCGACCGCGGCTTGAGGTAGCTTCCTCCTGCGGACCCTCTGCGACCTTCCGAGCAGCCGGCGCTGATACCGCCGGCTGTTGGTCGTTTGTAGGCCGCAAACTCATCCGCTCTCGATCCACACCAGGCGGCAGCGCTTGTTCTCGCTCGCGCCCGGGTGGCAAACACAAAATTTTTTACGGGCCTTATGGGGAGCCCGGGGTTGAGTCGGTCTTCCCTCCCTCCCCGGCTGGGCTCAGCACCCCTGGCTGCTGTGGTCGCCCATTCGGCTGGCCGTGTGGTAGTACCACTGGGGTCTCACGCTGCCCTCCTGTCGCTCCCCACCACGGCCGCCGCAATCGCCTCCAGGTGCTCTCCTAGTCGGGCCAGCACCTCGGTGCCAGCCGACTGCCGGAGGCACGCCACGGCCGCCTCCACGCGCCGCTCTGCGTCGACTCGACGCCGCTCCAGATCGTCGTTTGTGTCTGTCATGGGGTCCGTCCTGGGCCCCGGGGGGCCCTAGCGTTCGTTCATACCCCGATTGTGCGGCCGTTCTGGCCGGGCGTCAACCGACATGACTCACAGATGGGCCCCGCAAGCGTGTAATGCATCCCATGCCGCTCGGATGTGCATGTCCCACACTCTGCGCATGGACCATATTGCAGGCCGGATCGCGCTAGCGACTCGGCCTCGCAGATGCGCCGCCATAGACGCAGATCTGGTCGACGATTGTAGGCCGCCTCGGCCAGGTATCTGGCCAGGTAGTCTCCGCGCTCACGGTCGCGCGTCGTACCCGTAGCTCTGAGCAGGGCCACAGCGCGGCTGCTGCGACCGTACTCCAGCGCCTGATGCCACCGCGTCGCCTCTTGCGCGGCACGACGGACGCGCTGCCGACCTCTGTGTGCTCTCATGTGATTCTCCTGGGGGTCACGATTGTGGTTCTCCTTCACGCCCCCATGCCCCGCGGCCTTTGCGGCGGCGGGGCGGAAGGGGGACGAATACCGTCAGACGGACTGCATGGCCAATTCCCGTGTCGAGTACGCGGCACGATCCGGCGCCCACGGGCTCCACACGTGCCGGTCAGGATCGTAGTAGCTGCGGAAAACGTGCCACCCGCGGCGTGGCGGGTTCTCTGCTCCGGTGACTGACTCACCGGAGCAGAATCGGACCTCTGTGCGCTCCTCGCACTCACCCTGCCGCGTGGGCAGCATATCCGACGCGCCCCGTCGCATCGGCACGACGCGGGCGATCCGTGCCTTGAGGCCGCCGGAGCGCGAGCGGATGAAGTCCATGCTGCGGGTCGAGTAGCGGCCAGTGAGCTCGGACCAGTCGTACACCGCGCTGACGAACTCGTCCGCCGTATAGGCGCGTGCGTGACGCGCGGGGAGCAAGTCGATCATCTGCGCGCGTGCCTGCTGCGTCTCGGGCCAGTCGCCGGCCGGCTTGCCGTCGAGCGCGAAGGCCGCTCGCAAGAGCTCAGTGGATTTGCCGGAGGTGAGGAGGAAAATCGCCTGTTTCAGAGTCTGTTTTGCCATTTTGGATCGTGTCCTTCTGCCGACTCGTGGCCGGCTGGTGCGGGCTCGTCTGCCCGGTCCTGGCCGCCACGAGGTGACCAGGGCCTGGCGGGGGAGCTCAGGCCTCGTCGCTCCAATCTGCGGGCTTGTCGCCGTCGATGGACTCATCCTCGCTCTCATCCTCGTCGATCTGGTCCTCGCGGAGCGGACCGGACAGCGACCCATCAAGCTCGCGTCGCAGGTAGCCGCGGCGCGCATCGGCGTACTCGACGCACACGATCTCACGGCCGTGCTGGTCGGAGTACCTACTCAGGAGGTCGTACGATCCGACAGCGTCGCGGATGTCAGCGTCCGTGATGTCGTCGGCGGGCTGCGCCTCCGCCTCGCGGATTGCCCGTACGCAAGCGCCTAGGCAGATGCCGGCCGAGAATGCGGTGGGGCCTTCCAGCGCCGTGTCGCAGCATCGCACCAGGTCGTCGTCTCCGGCTTCGGCAGCCTTGGCGCGAAGGGACTTGATCTGGTCGATGGTGATGGTGTCGATGGTGGTCTCGGGCTCCTCGCCCAGTCCCGCCATCAGCCGATCGTAGTCCACCCCGCCGGCCTCGCCCGCGTCGCAGCGTGCGATATAGTCGAGGCACGCGGTCCGGACGCGCTCTGCCTCCGCTAGGGTGAGTACGCGGTCCGAGTACGACTCGGAGGCGAGCTGTACGGCCTCGGCCGAGCTCAGGTTCTCGTCGCGCCATTCGCGCGCGGCGCTGTCGAGGATGCCGGCTGCTGTGTGCTGTAGTGCGTTTCGTGCCATGGTCGGTTCTCCTGCCCCAAAAGCCCGCCGCGGCGAACCGGGGCGGGCTGGTCACCCCCACTTGTGTGGGGACATCTCTACTGTTTCGAACCAACGAGATACGACGATGGTTCACCCCCGCCTGCGCGGGGAGTTAGCAATCAGCCGGCTTTTGCGCGCGCCGTCTTCTCTCTAGCGCCAGCGTCTGCCGGGTCTACGATGTCGCGGAATGTGCCGTCGGGACGCTGCGCATCGATCAGGATCTCCACCACACGGGGGTCGGTCTCTCCGACAGCGGCCGTGAGGTCCTCGATCGTCTCACCGGGCTGGATTCCGCCAGCGGCGCGAATGTGGAATAGGACGTTTTGTGCTCGTTCGTGTGTGTTCATGGTGGTTCTCCTGTGGTTCGGGGTGGGTCTCAGGCGTACGTCCTGCGGGTGTAGCCACAGTCGCGCATGTGGTCGTACATGCGCATCCAGTCGCGGACCGTGTGGACGACGTCGCCCCCCGCGTTGTTCGTGACGCGCACGTGGCCCACATCGAAGTACACGGCGGTGATGGTGGCCTCGCCGCGTGCCCAGGTGCCGAGGGTCGTGCGCTCGAACTCAGTGAGGCCGTCGGTGCCCGTGGGCACGGGGTACTCGCCGTAGCCGTCGTTCTCGATGCGTGTGGTCTCGGTCATGGTCTTGGCTCCTGACCCGAAAGCCCCCGGACCTTGCGGCGCGGGGGCTGGGGTGTCGGACGGAATCCGTTACGTCTCTGTGGCGGCACTCGAGGCCGCCGGGTTCGACTCTGCTTCTTCCGAGGACGCTAGGGGTAGTTGCAAGGCACGTGCCAGTACTGTCCTAGCCTAGCTACCGGGCTTTTCGCGGCCAATGCCCATACTCTCACCCTGTCTCACATGACAGTCGCGTCATACTGAACTGGGCGTTTCTGAGGTATGCCGAGGTTTTCGGTATGACTTTGATGTCGCGCTTTTTGGAGACCTCTCACGTTTGCGAGGTTTATCTATGACATTCGTGTCATGCCTGATGCGCCCGGCCCGTTGCTCGCCAGTGGTTCCGAGCTCTTTGTACTGCCGCCGCCAGCGGGCCAGCGACCGATAGTGGGTGCCCAATTCGGTCGCGGCCTCGGTCAGGGTAGCCGCCTCGGCCACCGCGCCACGAACCCAAGCTATCGTATACTCACGGTATTTTCGCTGGCTCGCGGTCATCGGCTCGCGCCAACCGAGGACAAAGCCGACCGGGTGCGGGGTGTGCAGCTCGCTCATGCGAGAGAGAGTAGCACGGCTCAGGCCATGTGCCAGTACTGGCATGCCGCGTGCATCAGTACAGGGCATGAAAACGACCCCCAGCGAGATCCGATTCCAGAGCCTGGCCAATTCCACGATCCTGCCGCCCGCGGCCCCGACCACGCCCGTCGTGCTCGAGCCGCTCGCGGTGCTCGTGGCACGGCTAGTGCCTTGTCAGGTCGGACTGCTGCCGGTCCCCACGCGCGTCAGCCACGCGGCCTATGCGGCCACGGTGCCGGCGCGAGTTGCCTAAGCAAGACGACCATGAAAACCACCGAAGCAATCGAACGAGCCAGCCGCCTGATCGCTCTCGGCGCACGAGGAGGTGAGTACGTCGCTCTCGTCGCCCACACCATGTCAGCCGCCCGAGCAGGCAAGCTCACCGCCCTGACCGATTCCGAGCTCGCCGACTGCTGCGAGCTCGAAGCCGCGGGCCACGAGGACCGTCGCGCCGAACTCGCCGAGGCCGAGCAGGTCGCACGCGCCGCACACGAGCCTGGCGAGGCACTGTGGATTTACTGGTCGCGCCGATGGTGCTGCGTGGTGCTCATCCTGACCACCATTGAGGGGCAGAGCTACCTGGTGGCAGAATCGGGGCTGTGACGCGATCCGCCATGGCCCCACGCTTCCACCTGCTGTTGCTCCTGCAACTCGGCTGCACCGAGCTCACCGCGCCCCCAACTCACGGCTGGCGCGTCCCCGACTCGCTCGCCGACGCTTTCGACGCCGCGGCCACTGACTGGTGCAACGCGACTGAGGGCGCGTACTGCCCCTACGCCGACGAGCAGGCCGAGCAGGCGATCACGGATGGATCGGGCCAGCCGAATGCGGAGGGCAACTGCGGGTGGTACATCGGAGCAGACAGGCACATTTGGCTGCATGTCGCCTCGATTGCGGCTGGCGAGTGTCCTGCTTTCGCACCTGATGCGGCCGCGTGTGGCACGGATGATGCTGTGCACCCACCGAGCCAGTCACGGGATTGCTGGCGCGTTGCAACTGCAACTGAGCTCGTGCAGGGCGTGATCGCTCACGAGCTCGGGCACGCTGCGGGACTCGCGCATCTCAGCGATCCGCTGTCGCTGATGCACAGGCCGAAGTGGTCGATACGGGTCATGCGGAGCGACGCTGCGGGACTCGAGGGGCTGTAGGAGCGCCCCGCCCGTGGGCTACTGTGGGGCGCGAGTCGGACTCTGGTGGGCTCCGGGAATGCGAGCCACTGAGACGTGCGACTGGGGGGTAGTATAGGGGGGGGCCGGGGGTCGCTGTCAAGCAATTCCGTCTTGGGTAGTCGGGTACCCATGCCGGCATTCTTGACCAAAAAGGTAGGGAATTGGCCTGGGGGTCGGTGGCTGGAATCGCGGGAAGGGCTAGGGAATGGGGCGGAAGTGTGTGATTAGAGGCCGGTCGGACGTTTTGTGTCCTGTAATCATACTACATCAAAAAGGTCGGAAACGGCCCTTGACTGCGACAAACTGGCGGGCCATCCTGACAAATCGTCGTGGCGTCCGTCAATTTGGCACCCGCGAAGGGCCGTCCGAGGCACGATAGCGAGCGCTATCAGGCCCGGGTCAACTCGATCCGGCGCCGATACCGGCTCGAGGCAGGCCGCGAGCTCGCTGCCGCGTCCGTCCAGCTCGGATACACGCTCGGATTCGTCGACATTTCGACGATTTCGAACCCCGAACTGACCGCCTACATCCAAAAAGCCGCGGAATACCAGGAATTCGCGCTCAAATGGCTCGCGGACCACGTCGGAAAGGGCAAATGTGGGCCACTTCCGGCGTCTGTCATCGCAACAGCGTCGCTTCAGCTCGCTGCGTCGCGCTTTGCGTTCGAAAAGCTGGGAAACGTCAAGCTTTTCAGCCGTTTGGGCGATGCATCCGCTCGCAATCTGGTGCTGGCACATGAGCTGTGCGCGCGTGAAGCAGCGCTAGCCCCGGCCGAGGGTCCGCACGCCCTGCTCGCAGCGCTCGTGCCTGAGTACGCAACAGCGAGCCCCAATAACGTGCGTAACTACGCGGAATCACAGGCACGACACGCGGGTGCGTCTGCCGCTGGTCACTCGAACGCGGCTGACTCGAGCGAGTCCGCCGCCATCGAGGTCGTCGGCGAGGAGGTCGAGGGTGGGTAGCCCGACCCCCCCTCCCCTGCCCCCTACACCGCTGGAGGGCGGCACCCCCTCCACGGCCATAGCCCTCCCACCCCGCCAACCCCCCAACCTCCTTCCCTACATCTACCCACATATGCCAACCACCAAGTCCCTAGTCGAAGCCGAGCGCTACGACTTCCTGCGGCAGACCAGCGGCAACGTCGTCCTCCTTGCCAATGACGCGCTCCGTGTCGCGGAAGCTGCCATCCGGAGCCTCGCGGCCCTTCTGTCAGCCCTGAGTCACGAGGAGGGCAGTGGCGCGCCCAAGGGGGAGCCATGAGCATCCACATCGACTGGGAAGCGCCTGAACGACAGCCGCAGAACGTTCCGCACCCTGCCCTGCCGGGAACGATCTGGGCAACGGCCGACCGCGATGGTCCCAAGGTCGGCGAAACGCTCTGCATCACCTTCCGCGACGGCGGCGAAGTGACCACCTACACCTCGACCGTTCGCGAGGTCTTGCCCGGGTGGATGCTCATGGACGTCCCGAAGGACGCGAGCGTGAACTGACATGACCGCCACCGAATTCAAAATCTACGGCTACCAGATACTCAATTCGCGCAACGAGATGCTCTTTGAGTCGGGGGACCACGACGGCCACGAGACCATCGACAACCTGCATATCACCGAGTTGGGACTTCGGGTGTTGTGCGGGTTGCTGAACAGCGGCGGGGCAGGTCTCTCCGAACAAGGCGAGCCCCTGTATGGCTCGAGTCTTGATGATCTCCGTGTCCGCATCGCGTCGCTCTACGATGAGAACCGGGCGCTGCGCGATGAAAACGCGGGGCTGAAGCGCCAACTCGAGAGAGGGAAACGCTCCGGGAGGTTTTGGTGACGCGCCCCCAAGTGCTCGACGACCTGGCCCGCAAAATGATGGAGCTCGAGCCGGCACGGGTGCGGCGTGGGAGCGGACCGCCTGGCTTGTTTCCGCCCGCGCTGCCCAGGCTCTTCTACAAGCGCCCCGTCCCCGAGGAGTTCAGGTGCTCGGTGGACCCGTTCGCGGCCGCTTGGGTGGCCCTCTCGGATGAAGAGCGCCGGCAGTGGAGAGCGGATCCGGAGAGAGCGCTGAGCGAGTGCACCACACCAGAAGGGCCCCCATGCAAGACACCCCTCCCAGATTCCACGTAGAAGACACCCGCGTTCTCAATCAGGACGGGAAACTGCTGTTCATGATGGGAGCCTCTCGAGGCGGAGGGTTTTCCAGCATCAGTGCCATTTCGGAGCTCCAGGATATCAAGATCACGAAGCTGGGTCTCGCCGAGTTGTGCCGCGTGCTGAACATTTCGCCCGCAGAGCCGCATCGGGGGCCCGGATGACCAGAGTCGCAGAGGTAATTCTCTCATACATGAGTTCCGTGTTGGGCAGCGACGTCGAGTCCTACCAAGACGCGGACAGGTCTCTGGTGTTTGTGCGCCGCGCCAAGAGGTTCATGGTTTGTCGTGAAGAGTACGAAGCGCGCCGAATGAATGTCGCTGAGTACCTGGAGGGTCTCAGCGGACGCATCCGTGCCGCGCTGTTTGTCAAGCCGAGCGCGTTCCACTCCAAAGCGTGGCTCCGTAGGCCCCACTGGCTCAACAGGCGTGCCCAGCACGGGAGGCACACCTTCACGGCGTTCGGCCCCGAGCCGCATTCACCCGTTGGGTTTCGGCCATGAATAGAGGGGTCAGGTGACCGAAGTCGCCCCCATCATCACGACCGAAGGCCTGCTCACGAGCCGCGATGCCTTCGGTCTCTGGGAGGCGACGCCAGCGCAGCGAGCGGCATGCCGGGTGGTGGATGGGCTTCCCCTTGGCGAGCTCGCCGACGATCCCGACGTCGTGGAG
>Ga0102851_10000107_pt1 | contig 34203 bp, 47 predicted proteins | sample Mud3Dept3metaG_FD_79558 | JGI IMG/M metagenome (GOLD analysis project Ga0102851, IMG submission 79558) | Freshwater wetland microbial communities from Ohio, USA, analyzing the effect of biotic and abiotic controls - Mud 3 Core 4 Depth 3... | ecosystem: Environmental > Aquatic > Freshwater >... | reverse complement strand
AGTTTTAATTGTGCTAAATGTAAAAACTCACTCTCGTCTTCAAATTTCCATTTCACTTCTGGAATTTCATTATCCCATATATTATATTTATCAAGCTTCCATACTTGTGATGTTTTATCTGGAAAAAAAGTAACGTGAATTGGAGTATTGTTTAAATATAACATAAAAACTCCTAAAAAAAGGGAAACAATACCATTATTGTTCCCCATCAATAAATTTTACTTATCCAAATAAAAAAAATTGTATTTTTTATATAGTCGGACTATAAATATTTGTCAATATAAAATTATTGCATTTAAAATTATTGCATTTAAAAAAATGGAGTGAATTATGGAGAATAAAGGAACCTATTACAATCGAGTTGATATTGTTGGAAAGGTTTGCAGTACAATGAGCTATAAAGATATAAATAATCGTCCGTTTGTGGAATTTAAAGTGTTAACAATAGGAAACGATTTTAATAACCTTGGCCGTTCGATTATAAAAGAAGAGAGGTTCACTATCATCATTAACGGAAAGATTGTGAAGAAATGTTCAAAACTAGAGGTAGGGGATATTGTTCAACTCTCAGGAATTCTTCATACAAAATCTCTCAAATCTAAAACAGGAGAAGTGAGTTTAACAATTGAAATACATGCGTATGAAATTGGAAAATTATAAAGACTTGGCATCCCGAAAAACCTGCATAAAATGATTCAATAAAAAGCATTTTTTATCCTGTGGATAACTTAGGATTTCAAAATTTTTCTATAAAAATGTAAACCAACCCTAAAAACCTATACAGAATTCAATAAGAGGGTATTTATTCTGAGCAACATTTTTCCTGTCAAGGCTCTTCGGTTAAACGCGCGGTGCATTTTGTAAACAATAGTTGTTTAAAATTGCAGCTTCTAGTCATGTTTATAAATACTTTATTATGTTTAACTTTTTATATTTCTTTTTTGTAATTTATTAAAAACTTGACAAATAACTAAACCTATTTTACTATCTAATAAATCCATAAAAGCCTTCGGCTTCTTTAAAAACAGCCATTTTTTAGTAAAACGCTTTTGCCCTTTCAAGCAAAAAAAAATACAGTTACTTTTGTAGGGGGTAACGGCCATCAATTGAGCCAGTTACCCCCCCTGCTTAAACACGTCATATTTTTTCCATCGAATGTAGTGATGCTCAGTTTTAAGACCTTATTTGATTCGAGTTCAATTCTTAAAACGTTTCTTTTTTTGCAAGACGTAACTTCATGTTCGCTATAAAAAGACAACACTTGAAAGACTATAAATTGACTATTAAGCGAATACGTGGACTGGAATAAAGAAAAGAAAAAGGGTTAACTATAGGGGCATGGCAATGGCTGTCGGGGCCAGCCATGCCCCACGAAGGAATGGGATGGAAAAATAAGATTGAATTATTATGAAACATATGTTCTTCTTAATATATGAAATTATATCTTGGAGATTGTTTCGATATTTTTACAACCATACAGGATCACTCGATTGATTTTATCTTGCGTGATCCGCCTTATGGAACTACTCATTTAAAATGGGATTCTATTATTCCATTTGATAAACTATGGTCAGAATTAAATCGCGTAATAAAAAAAGATAGAGCTATTGCGTTGTTTGGAATAGAACCCTTTTCTTCTAAATTGCGATTAAGTAATTTAGAAAAATATAAATACGATTGGGTCTGGTATAAAAATAAACCAGCGAATATTTGTTGTGCAAACAAATGCCCAATGCGCTACCATGAAAATATTTCAGTTTTTAACGCAAAACATCATTATTATTATCCACAAAAAGTATCACGCTCAGAAGGAGGAATAAAAAGACTAAACTCAATCACAGAAAAATCAAGATTTAAAGTAATAAAACCTGGAAGCTTAAATTCATCCAATAAAAAATTTATTAAAGACTTATGTAAATATGATGTCAATTTAGTTTATCCAAAATCAATATTAGAATTTAAAAAACAAGAACATTGCATTCATCCTACTCAAAAACCAGTGCCCTTACTTGAATATCTAATTAAAACATATACTGTAGAGAATGAAATAGTTTTAGATTTCACCATGGGAGTTGGATCGACTGGGATTGCTTGCTTAAATACAAATCGGCATTTTATTGGAATAGAAAAAGATGAAAATTATTTTAATCTTGCAAAGGAAAGAATTAAAAATAATAACGAAAATAAAACCAAAATTGTAAAGAAAAAAAGATGCATCAAAAAAGATACACGTCAATTAGAATTTAAAATATATGGTCCTACGCTTCCATAATCATCAATAGTGTTTCCTTTTAATTGGATACAATGGAATTTACTGAATATCTTTATTTTCTATTTTAATATTCCCTTTTTTAATAATAAAGTAATGTCCTCAATGCTTCTTACAATATAATAAAACGCTCCACACTCTTTACACCACTTCTCAAACTCTTTTTGATTTTTAGATTGGCTTCCGATTGGAGTTTTTACTTCCAAAAAAATGACTTGTCCATGATTGATCACTGTTAAATCAGCCAGTCCTTTGATTCTCCATTTTCCAAACGTTTTAAATTGTCCCTGACTATTCATTAATCCGCCATTGTAATTCTCATAAAAAAAAACTTTATTAAGAAAAAGATAACTGCATATTGAATTCTGCAATTGTCGCTCATCTTGAGTTTTTTGTTTTCTCATTTTTGTATCAAAAGTCATTATTACCTCCCTTTTTGTTTGACAAAAATAGAATACAAATGTATGTTGTTTTTTATTAAAAAGCAATAGGAAAGAACCATGAATAAAATAAAGTTATTAACAATTCGATTGACCGCGGATGATTATAAAAGAGTATATAAAAATAAAAAAAAATATAACTGTTCAATGTCGTCCTTCATCCGAATGATTTTGAAAAAAGAGTTATATAAAGAAGAAATAAAAACAAAAAAAGAGTTATTAGATAATGTAGAGTGTTGTTAATTTTAAAATAAACAATGGGAGAAATTATGGAATGCATTCTTTATTTTATTGCTGGAATTCTGATTAGTATTCTTTATCTTAAATTCTTCTATTTTAAAAAACCCGAGAAGTATGAATCCTATAAAAATTTTATTCTTTCAAATCCAACAGAGATCTCTCATTATTTACAAAATGCATGGGTGTTGGCAACTGATAAAATAAACACTGATTATACGGTTACGACTTTAGACAACAATAGAATCGGATATGAAAACTTAATTGTGGCTATTAATCAAGCGATTCGGATTTCAAAAAAACTAGAAGAAGGGAAAATGGCTCATGAGTAATTTAGAGTTAACAAAAGAACAAGAAAAAGAAGTTGATGATTATGTTACGGTAATGTTAAAAAATGGATTAAGAACAAACTCAGAAATAAATGACGCGTTTGTAAAAGAATCGGTCCATTTTTTATATAGAAAATTTTTAGACATACAACATGAAGTAACTATTCACTATGTTGATAGCCCAGAACAGGCCATTAATATGGTTCATGAGTCTACAAAAATAGATAAAAAGGAACTTATCAAAGAAATCATTTTTCTAAATTTATGGACATGGTGGGTGGCTTTTTATTGGGCCGGTATTAATATTTTAAAAGAAACCAAAGGTATTGAAAAAATATTAATTGAAGATCTTGATAGATTTGAAAAAATATGTAGACATTTTACGGCAATACTTCCTTGTGAAAAGATTTGTTTTGTTATCCAATCCCCAGTTCTGTGTGAAATTAAAAATAATGATTTAGAGTTATTTCAACTTCATAATCCGAATGATTTTTCAATAAAATATAAAGATGGAACAGGGTATGGATTTATTGATGGAATTTCAGTCCCTGACTATATAATCAAAACTCCTTCTGAAAAATTAGACGTAAAAAAGGTTTTGTCTGAAACAAACATTGATGTACGTCGTGTTGGGTTGGAAAAAATAGGTGCTGAAAGAATGATGAAAGAATTGAAAAGTAAATTATTAGATAGTTTTAAAAGTTCTAAAAAATGGGAAGATTATGAATTATATGAACTTGAGATTGAAAAAGATAAACATGCAAAAGTTTTGAAAATGTATAATCCTAGTACCGGTGGATACCACTATGAAGGAGTTGGGGATCATTGTAAAACAATTGAAGAGGCAAAAGTGTTTAGATTTCCATTTAAAAATATAACATATAAAGAACCGGAAATAATAACATAAAACAAAAGAATAAAACGATGAATAATGGCTTCCATAGGATTAAAGATAATTTTCTAAATAAATTATAAGTTCATTTAATTTGCTCGGAAAGAAAGCTCTTAGGGGATCGACTGAAAGGACAAGTATGAATACAGGATTACCTTTGGGGTGTAGCTTAAGGGATCGCTTAAGGTTTCGCTTATGGGATCGCTTATTGGTTCGCTTATGGGATCGCTTAGTGGGTCGCTTAAGGGTTCGCTTAAGGGATCGCTTAATGGATCGCTTAGGGGCTCGCTTATGGGTTCGCTTAGGGGATCGCTTATTTGATCGACTGAAAGGACAGCTATGAACACAGGATTACCTTGTGGGTATAGACTATTTGATCGCTTAGGGGATCGCTTAGTGGGTCGCTTATGGGTTCGCTTAAGGGATCGCTTAAGGGATCGCTTAGGGGCTCGCTTATTGGATCGCTTATGGGATCGCTTATTTGATCGACTGAAAGGACAAGTATGAATACAGGATTGCCTTTGGGGTATAGCTTAGGGGATCGCTTTTTTTTATTACGAGATCCATTGTGGTTTCGATTATATGATAAATTATTTGATCATATACTGTTTCGTTTGATTAAAATAACTCTATAAAAAGGAATGTGAAAAATGGAAAAAAAATTAGTAAAAGAGTCTGGACAACAAGGAGATATTGTTTTTATAAAAATAGATAAACTTCCAGATAACGCAATTAAGCATGAATGCAAAACAATTCAAGAGTCAACTCATCCTCACGTTTTAGAGGGTGGGGATATTTACGTGACTGAGAATGAACGGTTTTTTGTGGCCAAAGAGAATGCATGCGTTAATCATGATACTCATGAAACTCTTTATTTTGAAAATGGAATATGGCAATTCGGAAAGATTTTAGAAAAAGGAATATTTAGTGGACTTGTTGCGCCAGTTGTCGACTGAAAGGACAGCTATGAACACAGGATTACCTTTGGGGTGTAGCTTAAGGGATCGCTTAAGGGATCGCTTAAGGGCTCGCTTATGGGATCGCTTAGGGGTTCGCTTAAGGGATCGACTGAAAGGAAAGCTATGAACACAGGATTACCTTGTGGGTATAGCTTAAGGGATCGCTTAGAGGGTTATCCTAATGGAATAGATAAGGGGTAGAATAGTGGATAGACTGAAAGGACACTTATGAATAAAATTTTATTTTTATTTTTTATTTTTTACTCATGTGCTCATGCAGAAATATCCCATGAGGATGATAGAGCGAAGATTAATTCTGGTATAGCTAATAGCCCAGAGGTTGACGTATGGATAGGCGTTCCACTCAGGGCGTGTATTGATATCGATAACTATATTGGAGCTTGTACAAAAAGGCATAATCCAACTCAAAATCTCAACTTCAGAATTCAAAAAAATTATCAGTATAAATTCCAATTCCAATGTACAGGCACAATAAAGGCAAATTTTGGAAATTCTATTCAAATTATTGAAGCAAATAAAATATTTGATTTTTATATTCCACAGTCTGAATTTAATGGGGTAAATTCATTTATATGTCGTGGGTCAATCTATCCAATGGATCGACCAGAATATATGAATTCTTTTTTTGAAGCTAGAATTATTCTGGTCGATCCTCAATATGAAAGAATGACCGATATTTATTTAGAACAAACTAATATTATCGTTGGAAGTTATGCACACCATGTAAAGGTATATGTAACAAATTGGAATAATTCAATGGACGATGTTTCGTTTAGTTCTCCTTCGTCTCGATTTTGTGTTATAACCGAATCATATATGATGAGAGAGACTTATTTTTGTAAAGGAATGCACTTGTCGGATACGATGTCGTTATTGAATCAACCCATGCCAGGGGAATGGAAATGATGACGATCAATGAATATAAAGATAAAGTTATTCAATTATTTAAAAGTGGAAACGCAACAGAAGAACAATGGGATGAATTAGCAGAAGCAATTTTATATCATTCTGAGAATGGATGTATGGTCGAAGTAGATAAAGTTATAAATCCTTAAAACAAAAGAAATGGGTTTTAAAATGCAAAATGAATTTATGGTTGTTTATATTGATGAAAATGAATTAAAAACAAAAAAATTTGAAACAAAAGAGGAGGCTACTTCTTTTATGATAACTGATATATCTCGTACTTCAATATTAATATCAGGATTTGATCTTGATTGTTATAAAATTAAAATAACAGATATTAATTCTAGTAATATAGAAAATAAAATATGACTAAAAAATTTACATTTGATTATTCTCAATATGCACCGGAATTGGTTCCTTTGGATCTACTACAAAAAGCATTAAAAATAATTATTGAATCAAACTTTATTTCTGTTTTGGATAAAGTCGGTTTAGGTTGGATAGGAGCCATTATCACTCTGGTTGCATGTGCTATTTATTATTGGCTATATTGGAAAACAATTGACATTAAACAAATGATAGAACGTCAAAAATTTGAAGAAATGAATAACCAAAATCAGCAAGAGCAAGTAAATCCAGTTAATCCACCACCGTTTTAATTTTTTAAACCATTTCGTTAATTACAAGGACATGGTTTAATCTAAGTGGAAACATGCAAAGGAATAAAAATGATTTTATCAACTCAAGCATATTTAACGCTAAAGGGACTGGAAGGATTCAAAAGAAATGCATACCAGGATTCAAAAGGAATATGGACCGTGGGCCACGGATTCACGTTTATAAATAATAAACCTGTAACTCAATCAACAATCATAAATATTCCAGAAGCAGATAAACTATTAAAACAATTGATTGAAGAGCTTGAATTACAGCTATTTCCATTGATTCTAGTTCCATTAAATCAAAATCAATGGGATGCACTTGTTTTATTCGTTTATAATATTGGAATCGGACATTTTAAAACTTCTGAAGTTTTAAAATTATTGAATCAAAAAAACTTTTACAAAATTCCTTTAGAGATGTTAAAATGGAATAAATGCGATGGGGTTGTTGTTAAGGGACTTGAGAATAGACGAGAAACAGAATCAAAATTATTTAGACGACCATGTAACAAAATGATTAGTGTGTGAGTGACCATGAAAAGAGAAGGAAATAATAAAAGAGGGAACCCAAACTTTCCATTGCCTGGAAAAAAATTCACGTCTGAATATCAGCCGTCATCAGAAGCTAAACGTGCAGGATGGAAAAAGGCATTTGAAGAGGAGAAAATAAAACAACTACAACGTCAAACATTTTTAGAAACTCTTCTTAATATGAAATTTGATAAAAAAGAAAAAAACTTTTTTAAGGTTCCGGCTATAAAAATTCAAGAGTTATTATTTTCAGAGAATTAAAAACTGTCAGATAAGGAAAAATCGGATTTAATTATTAAAATTTTGTCAGTCATTGAATCAAAAAATCTAAAAGTGGACGTGTCTGGAAATATGAATCTATCTCATTCTCAGCTTGTTGATTTATTGAAAAAAGATGAATAAAGAAGACTTCGACAAATATAAAAAAAAACTATCCTCTAAATTGTGGCGTTTAAATAATCTCTATCATATTATTGACAAATCAGGAGTTGACCGAATCTTTCAATTTAACGACGAACAATATCAAATATGGAAACAGTGTTTTAAAAATGACGTTTTAATTATTAATCCAAACATTCTAAAAGCAAGACAGCTTGGAATATCCACGTTTTTCATTCTGAATTATTTTGACGATTGCATCTTTAATAAAAATCTCAATGTCTATATTCAATCCCATGAACAAAAATCAATTGAAAAATTATTCCGCATCGTAAAATATGCCTATGAAAAACTTCCACAAGATTGTAGGCCTTCTCTTGATAGAGGCGGTGGGTCTAAGTTTGAATATTTTTTTCCTGAATTAAATTCCAGGATCTCTGTTGGACTTGAAAATCGATCGTCCACTATTCATCGACTTCATTTATCGGAAACAGCCTTTCAAGATTTACAACGCGTATCGGCGACATTGGGCGCCCTGCCCCCTTCTGTGCATTACTCCTCAGAGACAACTCCGAATGGCCAAAACTGGTATTATGAAGACTATATAAAAGCATCCGTGTCAAAAATAAATATATTTTTCCCGTGGTATAATCATAAAGCATATGTTGTTATGAGCGATAATGATACTTACAGTCAAAGTGAATTGGAATATATGGATAAGATCAAGAAAATAGCTAATCATTGTTTAAATCGACAACAAATGGCTTTTAGAAGGCAGAAAATAGAAGATCTAAAATCAGAAATTGAATTCAACAAAGAATATCCTTCGGACGATATCTCTTGTTTTTTCACTGCGGACTCATCCAGATTAGTAATTCCCGAAGCCTCTCAAAATTTTAATTGGATCGGAGAAGTTGAGCGTCCTTCTTTTTTAGATTTTTATGTTGGCTATGATTTTGGATTAGTGGATTACATGGGGGCCGTTTTTGGATACTTAGATTTTAAAAATTCACAACTAATTATTGAAGATGAATTGTTTTTAAATTATGAAACAACAGAAAACATTGTGCGACTAGCAAAGGAAAAGGAAAAAGCACTAGGTATGACTGAGTTCTATAGTGAAACACCTATTCAAAAGAGAGAGCGATTACTTCAACAAAAAGAACTGCCTCCGATGATTCACAAACGAATCGGGGACTGTTCAGCTAAACAACAATTGTATGACATGTCAAACTCATTCCATTATCATGTTTCTCCGATCCTAAAACGAAGTAAACAACCCCATCAAACATGGAAAGACAGTGTTATTAATGGACTTAGGATTGCTATTCAAAACACAAAAATAATAATTCATCCACGATGTACAAACTTAATCAATCAAGTTAAGTTCGGAACCTGGAATGAGCATCGGACAGACTTTGAACGGTCTTCAACGTTTGGTCATTTAGATTTACTTATTGCGCTTGCTTATTTACTAGACAATATTGACTGGAATAAAAACCCTTATCCTGTTCTTTACGCAAAACAATACGATGAGAACCTTTTTCTAGGACCCAAAATTGTTTCACGTGAAACACAGGGTTCACTTAAAAAAATGTTTGGAAAAAGAGGAGTCGGTAGTCTATGAATTGTTTTATTTGTAGAAAAGCAATCCGAGAGAAAAAAGACCATTCTAAATACCTATCTTTTCATATGAGAATATTGTCTATTGAGAACTTAAAATTATCGGAATATAAACGAGCGCAATCACTTGGACAGGTTTTAGTTTGTCATGGATGTTATCGAGAGAGAAAAAAGGATTAGATTATTTCTTTCCAAAAATTCCAGAACTTTCCTTTTTGGGAAATAAAATCCTTCCAATTTTGATTATAAATGAAAAAACAACGGCAAGGATAGAATTTTGAGGTATCCAAGTTGTCTCTCCCAGTATAAATTCAACAACTAAAAGAATAAACGTTCCAATCATTACAACAGTCGCACTAAATTGAATAGGCGGAGTAGTACCAGGATTAGTTGCTTCGGCAAAAAGTAAAAAACTATAGCCAACAATGAAAATAAACAAAAACATAACAAATTTAAGAAAACGATTCATAAAGATCCCTCCTATATTTATTTCACCTCTTCATATTAACCTTGACTGATTTAAATTTCTACATTATTTATTGCTTATGTTGAAAATATTTGAGAGATATTTTTTGATACTTCTTTTTTCTTCTTTGACTCCATGGAAGGAGTCTTTTGTTTTCCCATTATGCTTATCTTTGTTACTGTATGTTTTTAAACAAACAAAATATAGCATGAATAAAGAAGAGATTTTATTTAGATCAATCAAGGATCTGAATGATGAAATCACTGATTTGAAATTAAAAATATTTAATCAAGAGAAAGAAGTAAAAGAAACATTTAAAAAAATCGACTTCTCTATTAAGTTCAATAATCAAACGAAACATTAATTCCTACTTTCATTTTAAATAATCATTTAAGGATTTTTACGCTCTTTATTGTTGTTGTTTATTAATATTGGAGTTCACAATATTAAGTCCCGTTCCAACTCCATACAAAGGCTTATTGAAGAAACTAAGATCATTCACTTCTTTTAAATTTCTCATCTTTTTATATTGTCGAATGACCTTTGCCTGTTGGGCTTCTTTTCCGATTATGAGATCAACTATTTTTGTTGGATTTTTAAATAACTCAATCATTGCATTTCCAACTGGTGTGCGACTCGGGAAAACAGTCTTAGTCGATGTCCTTTGAATTTCATCATAATATTGAGCATATGTGTTTATTTTATTTATTTCTTCTGGTGTCAAAATCGCTGTATAGGCTTGATTTTTGTCTCTTGTTACTTTATCCCAGGATTGTCTCCAATTTTTTGAATTAAAAATATCGCTCAGGTATTGTTCTTTTACAATCGATTGCACTTCTGGGTTTTCCATTTTATTTGTAATATTTTTAAAGGCATTCCAAGATTCTTGACTTTCCGTGATTTTCTTAACAACCTTGACTGACTCTCCCCCTTCTGTCCCACTTAAAATATCATTCATGTAGTCCATGGTCTGAGCATATAACTGATAAGCCTCTTTTGGTTTTCCAGAAGGGACCTTGTCTGATATAAAATCATTAATTGTTTTTTTTACTTTTAAAAAATCATTGGCTAAACTATTGTTTCCTTCCATTCTTGCTTTTTGAATTTGATCTTTTAAGTAGTTACTAGACAAGTCATCCAAGTCTCGTAGATTTTTTGCATTATTGTATAAATTCTGAAGTGTAGAAAATTGTGATTCATTTCCAGTATGTTTAAATGGATTGAACTGTATTGGGAATTCGGGCAACTCTGATTTATTAATCGGAGTCATACTGGCTTTATTTTTAAATTCTCCAATAATTTCCCCTGCTTTTCCTTCGCCCTTGATTCCACTTTGTAATTGACCCTTAATATCTTTTCCGAATGTTTCAAGATCTCGAACTCCCATGGACTGATAGGGTTCAATTCCTTTTTTTAAACTTTGAAATTGACGTTCTTGTTCTCCATAGAGAGAAGGATCTAATGATTTTGCCATTGACTCTATTTGTTGAGAAGGGGTCGGTTGTCCACTCGCCGGTTTTATGGATTGCGCCGGAGTAATGGGTTCTAATCCAAACTTGCTATAACCTTCATTTTTTGATAACAAGTCCGGTGTAACTTTCATTCCCGACAATTCTGTTTTCATAGCTTGCAATGCTGCGTTTGGATTTTCCGACGTAATGGTTCCGGTTAAGTTCTCAGGTACTTTTTGCCCTAATGATTTTAGATAGTCCGACAAAACTTCAGCCCCTTTATAAGCCCCACTTCCGGCCTTTCCAATTCCACGTGCAATGCCACGAGCAATTCCAGGAATAGCAGGAAAACTACTTAATCCTTGAGCAAGTGCAATGTTTCCAGGTTGCGTTTCTTCTCCTAGCAATTTTTCCTTTCCATATTCAACGGGTCCCCCAATAAACGGAGCCAAGTTGGCCACATTGGCTAATTTCTCAACTTCCTGTTTTGGGGTTGACTCTATTGGTTCAAATCCCATGGCCATTTCTGGATGGGATTCCATAATGGGAGCCAGTGGAATCGGTTGATTAATTTTAGCTTGATAGTTTTTTCTATCTAGGTCTGTTTCAGTAGAACTTAATTCTGGACTTAAATATTTTTCATATGATTTTTGAGTTGTCGAATCATTTATTAAATATTTTTCATACGATTTTGGCATTAATACACCTCAACATTAAACCCATCCTGTCTTGCATCTCGAATGGATTGAGTATCTGACTTAGGAATTCTTATTGTTTTCATTTGTTCTGCATTTGCTGTACTCACACCTTTTATTTTATCCCAAAAAGAAACTGGGCGTTTTTCTTTGTTACTGGATACAACCGCTTCTGTTTCTTTTTTTATGTCGTAAGATGGACGAAATAAAATAATATCTTTTGGATCATAACCATGTCGTCCGGCCAAGTCTTCATATGATTTCACTTCCTGCATGTACACGTCTTTTTCTTTTTCATACATGTCGCCAGATGCTTTTACAAAATCAATTCTCTGGCTTGGAGTTAACCGTTCTCCGCTTGCCGCTTTGTTGTATATATTTCTAATTCTATCGGGTATACCAGCCGCATTTTGTGCTGTTGCAAATTCTCCCTCTCGAACAGTACTTCCAGGGTCAACCATTTTCATGTAAGAATAGACCATACTAATATCACCGGCAGGTGTATCCATTTTTGCAGATCCGGTTATCTTTCCATAGTTGGCTTCAATATCTTTCATTCGCACTGCTTTTGGATTCATCTCTTTTCTAAGCTCAGAAGTTCCTTCAGTTAATAGCTGCGGACTTCTTAATTTAGAAGTAAATTCAGCCTTTTTTTCTTCTCCCAATAATTCTAAATTCTTTTTGTTTATATCCTGTTGCTGTTGTTGTTGATATTTTGCCAACATTGCTCTTTGTTGAATCGGTGCCTGATAAGCAGCCAATACATTTTGTATCTGTTGAGCGCGATTCCTTGATTGCATTTCATCAGGTGCAAATGAAGATCCTATATTTCCAGACATATTTACTGGCTTTACTCCGCTAGCTATCTCTGAATAGGTAGGCGTTGGAGTGGTTGCCGTTTGAACGGTATTGGCAATTCCTTTTTGGAATTGAGCCTGAGAATCCCAGTAATTTTTTAATAATTCAGCTCTCTTTTGATTTTCAATAGATTCTTGTAAGTCTTGCATGGCTGTAGTATAGGATTGTTGTGGGTCAGCCGTTTGAATACCCAACATATTCGGTATTTGATTTTGAGATATTGGCATGTGTCCTCCTTATCCGATCATTCCGCCATAAGTATTGGTTGATCCCAATTGAGAGGGATCTAATTTCTTTGTATTTCCACTTAAATAATTGGATAACGCTAAATTATTATACATATCTTCAATGTCATTGCGTTGCTTCCCCTGAGAATACGCACCATAGGCAATTCCTGGAAGTGTGGCTAAAGTATTCCATGGTGCTCTGGCTGCCGCTGCATCACTCGCGGCTTTTGCTTGCTGACTTGGAATGACCCCCAATTTTGCACCGGCTATTGTTTTGGCAATGTCTTGTTTGTTTCCTTGTTCAGCCAATGCTTTATTGTAGACATTTTGTTGGTTCGTTAATTGCGCTTGATTTTGTTGAGCGATATTGGATTGCCCTACTTGCTGTTGATTTTGCCAATTCATTAAATTCCTTTGATTTTGTTGATTCGCAATCTCTTGATTCCTTTGATTCTGCGCTTGAATGTTGGCATTGATCGCTTGATTTTTTGCTTGAGAATTCATTTGAGTAAAGCGATTGATAATGTCCGCATTCGTGGTCCCTGCTTGTAAATCTTGAGATCGAACTTGTCCGGTACCGGATAATAAATTCTGCAAAGCTTGATTTCTGATGTCTGCATTCATTGCATCCTGATTCAATCCCTCTTGAGATAGACGATCGGCCATAGCTTGATTCGACATTTGCCGCTGAACGGCTTCTAATCCCGACCCACCCATTCCGCGAGCTTCCATATTTTGAAGAGTCGCTAGTTCTCTCCCACGTGCTTGTTCACCTTCTAGTTGTCGGTTCTTTGCAAAAGTTGCCTTTTCTCGTGCGCTCATTCCTTCCTGGCTACGCTGTAAGATGTTATTTAATGCGTCAAGTTGTGCCTGTTTAAGTTTTGGGTCCTCTTCTACTAGTTTGGCTTTCATCTCTTCTGGTATATTTAGATTTTGCAATTGATATTGTTGCAACTCTGGAATATTTGACGATTGATATAATAATGGATTGTAATTAATTCCAGGCAAATCATATGGCGTTAATTGTTGGCCAAGCTCTTGCGTGACCTTATTTCTTAATTCCATTTCTTTATTGTATTGTTCATCGGCAATATCTTGTGCAGACTTTTGTCCCAATAATCCAAAGGCACCACTAGCCAGTCCACTTCCTATACCTGCCAAAATTAAATCATCGACTCCAAACATAACACCCCCTATAATTTCATAAATCCATAACTGAAGGTTCCATTAATCCCAGTATTTGTTGATACATATTGAATTAAGACGTTTCCATTTAAAACTGTTTTTGAAATAGTAATTCCATCGTTTTGTCCAGACGGGGACGTATTTTTCATGATTCCCCCAACCACTGTATTTCCATCAGTAACACACTTCATGTCAGCAATGGTGTATATAGTTCCACGTGATATTGTATAAAATAACCATCTAAATTTTTCTGTTGCCGGATAAGAAATTAACGTAATTGGACTGGTTACGTTGTTTTCTAAAGCGACGCTAAATGGAGTACCGGCCATTCCATTTAATGCTTCCTTGACTGTTTCGCCCGTTATGTTTGAATTATTTAAAATGTCACTTGCCTTGCTTCTCCTCTCTTGAACATAGTTTTTTGTTGGCCAAAAATTACACACATTAATTCTCCTGTTTAATATAATCCCTGAGTTAACATTCCAGTATTTCTACCACCCAAAAATTGGTTTAAATAATCTAAATCTTCTTTTTGTGGAACGGTAGAGGTCGGAAGGTTCGGTATTACTTGGTTCTCTTCTGTCCCATACCCGACAGCATTTGACAACATTGGCCTAGTCTGAATGGGTTGAGTTAAATCAGGACCTTTAATTAAATTCGCTTTTGTTGCTTCTTTTAATTTAGCGTTCTCCTCTGCCTCTTTTGCTATTTTTTGTTTTTGTCTTTCTGTTAATTGAGTGCCCAATAAATCTTGATTTAATTTCCAATATCCAGGTTGATAAGCCGTTGGCGTTCCAATAGAAACGCCTTGTCCAGTAATTGCACTTAATTTATTATAATCTGAAACATCCAACCCAATTGCTTTTGCTGCATTTTCTAATGTCGGCGTAGATCCTTGATAACTCAAATAATCAGAAGGACTTAAACCGAATTGTTTTATTTGTGCGGCTTGCGTTGGATTCACATATTGATTAATAAGATCTTGTGGTTTTTGTTGACTGCGTGCCGTTTCAGTCTCTTTTTCCTTTCCAAGTTCCGTTTGTAAAGCTTGACCTTGTCCAGACAACCATGTATTAATTCCTTTTGTCCAGTCTTGACCTGCTTGTTGAGATTGTTGTTGAGCGGCTGTTTCTTTTTTTGTTTCCGCTGCCTTTTGTTGCTCCAAGGGTTTTGTTAAATATTGATTGAGAGCATTTTTAGATTGAGTTCCAAAATTTTGAATAAATGGTTTATTTTGCTGCAAAAACAATTTGTCCAATTGTCCTTGTCCAGGGGTATAGTTTGTCATTCCCTGTCCTGGGGTTCCGTAATAATTCATGATTGAATTATAGTCGCCTGGTTTAATGCCTTCAAACTGTGTTTTTAATGCATTTGCCTGTGTTTGAACATCCGAATATTTTTTATTAACATCCGTTGGATTATATTGTTGATTCATTAAATTTGTTAATGAACTATAATCGTTTTTTTCTAAAGCATTTTTAAAAAGATTTGGATTAAATCCCTGTGCTTGTTTCGGAGCTTGATAAGATCCTGCTAATTTATTAAATTCTTTTGATTGCGTTTGAATATCACCCAATGCTTTATTCTGAATTTTAGTTCCAAGCTCTTGGCCTGCGTTTGGATTTCCTTGCAGATACGCATTTAAATTAGTCCATCCACTAGGTTTCCCAGCTATCGTTTGATTATTGGACTGATTTTTGTTTTCCTGAATTCCGGTTCCAAAAAACCCCCCCTGTTCGTCTTGTAGGTTTTGTTTATCCAAAGCATTTGGATCGGATTGATCAAATTGTTTTCTGATATATGCCATAATTATTTTCCTATTAATATGATTTTTATTTTTCCTTTTGTTGATGAAGACCCACCCGTAAACGTATACGTCATTCCAATGGTATTGTTATCAATGACTCTTATTGCTTCTGTTGCTATAGTCAGGATACCACTTTCATAAGGACTCATAATCTTTAAACATCCTAGAAGACTTAATTTATGAGAAATAAGAAGTTCTACACCATGCGTGAAAGTGAGTTCTTTTATTTCACATAACATATTTTCAGTAAAAGTGATTCTACCAGAAAAACATGTTATTGCAGCATCCATGAATTGATTCAATGTAGATAGAATCTTATCGAACCAGTCTGGGGAGTCTGGAATATCGCCTTTTAAAATTCGCTTTATCGTCGGAATTCTCATCTAATTCCCTCCACGATTATCTGTTTGTTCAAAAATAAATGACAAGCCTGTCAAAGCCATGTTTTCACCGGCCCTGCAATGGCGTAATCGTATTTTTAAAAAGTTTGCTAAGGAATGTTTGTCTGGAATGAGCATGTTCATAAAATCAGTGATTGTTTTTTCTCCCCATAATTCGCCCCAAGGAAGCGCTCCGAATGGGTTGGAATAGTTTGGGTTCCACTGTGTTTCAATTTCATCCAGTTCGGAATTTGTTGATGTATAGATATGAATATTGGATATATTCGTTTCATTGTTATCAAAAAAGATTAATAAACGCTGAAAAACCTTCTCCCAGTCTGGAATAGAACAATGAACAGGATTAAACGTTATGTCACTATCCACGCCTTGCTTAATCGTCGCAGCTCCCAATACTATGGAGTCTGTTGATAAAAATGTTAACACAGTACCTGTTGAATTGATCGATTGAATCGTAAAAGTATTATCACCTTGAACCAATATACATTCTGTTGGAATAACGATTGGATCTATCAAATGAACCAAGTTTCCAGTAATACTGTCAATGTTAACCGAAATATCAGGCTCATAAAAATCATTCGCATTATAAGATTTTCTTTCTTTTAAAATTTGATTTCCTGTCATGGGTGCCATATACATCAAGTTATCAACAACAAGTCCCATTTTAATGCTTGGACCGTTTGTATACATACCGTAACCACGTGTGGTCCATCCGTTTGTTGTTGTATTATAAACTCGAGTAATATCAACCTGAGTTGATGATTGATTTAAAAATGTGGAAATAAAATATGATTTCTCTGTTTCATAAACCCATCCATAGCCAGCCTCTTGATATCCAGAGTTATAGATTGTTCTATATGTATCTAATTCAATATCTCGTCCGATGATCTCAACGCCTGTGTCCGCTATTCTTACATAACCATTACAGCTCATCATGAAAATAGAATTCTCACCTTTTGCAATAGAAAATGGCTGCAAACATTCTACCGTTCCATCCACTTCTGTACACAGAAAAGAGCTGGGAGTATCCCCTGTGAGTCTCCATATTCCATTATTCTTTTTAATAATATATAATGCGTCTCGAAGTCCTACAATATCAATGATATCGTCGTTTGATGAACCAACATATAAAATATTTAAACTCGGAACCGCTTCTGGTTGATTGTCTTCTGAATATAATATACCATTTTTGAATTCATTGTTGGTTGATTTATAATTGGTCCCCGAAGTTGGGATTTGTGGACTGAAGCAGGTTTTTGTCACATCGTCACTTGTCGTTAAATAAAATAAAGCATCTCCGACTATTTTATTTCTAATTAAAAACTTTCCAGGTAAATCAGCGTATCCACTGGTATAATATGCATCCCACTTTGTATTTCCACTACTAAGCTGTAATGCTTTCACAATACTTCGCGCCGTCTTGTCAATATTCTGACTTGACGTTCCACTTGTATATTGAATAAACCTTGGCGACGTATCAATGTCTTCATGTAAAATAGAAGTACCGGACGTGCATGTATAGCCTGCGTTCCAAGCCAATGTTATCGTAAACTTATTTAAAGCCGTTACGGTTATTTTCCAAACTCCGGTGGCATTTGTATCGAACCCACCGGCTCCGACGATATCTACGAGACGTAAAAACATTCCAGTTGAATAGCCATGATTAATGGACGTTGTGAGTTCGCATACTCCACCATTATTCGCAACAGCATTAAGTGTTTTGTCTGATATTTCAGTAACGCACCCAATTATTAGCGATTCCGTTCCATTTGCAATAGTTAATGTACTCGATCCTGGGATTAATTTAGATGCGCTGATTAATGTTGTGTTCAACTCTTGAGTTGTTTTTATATTTCCATAAAAAGTTCTAGTTCTAAATTTAGTAATGGATTGGGCTAATGGTGGTAGGTCTTTTGATTTTTGAATTCCCTCTTGAGTTGGGTTTGTGTAGAGTGCTTTCCCTCTAAATGTTTCAGGGACAATATCATTTACAATCATATATCCCTGGGCGACTTCTGCACTGGTTGGATTCGCTTCATATACTTGTTGAAAATCTTCAGGTGGGACAGACGATGAAGTAATGGCACTTGATCGATATATTTCAATCGTGTGATTAACTGTAATGTCGTCCGATAAAAATATTTTAAGTTCCACGGATCTATCTGCACCTGATGCGTTCGATATATCTTGACGATCCGATGGGGACCCAATAATTTGATTGTTATTCGCATCTTTATAATACGACAACGTTCTATAGGATACTGCGTTGGCTGTTGGCAACCAGTTTCCAGTGATGTCAATAATTCTTAAATCAGAGCCTAAGCATTTTTTTGTCCCTGCTTTTTTGAAAGTACCAGACAATGAGTCTAGTTTTTGTATTCCAATTGAAGAGGTGATATATAGATTTCCATTCTCTTCAATTGATTTTATTTTCCAATTTGTAGGGGCATAAAATAAATCATTCGCATTGTTATCTACTTTTTTTGTAAACGTTCCGACCCCGTCACTGTCATAATAAATATTAAATGCAGTGTCTTTCGATAGATGAACAAATAACCGAGATTGATATTGAAGCAATTGTAAAAAAGTACAATCTTCAGGAAGTCCGCTACCGTAAGCGATCCTACCACGAGATTTTTTGTAAATATTATCTCTGATTAAGTCAAAATTAGTACACAATAAAGCAGATCCATTTTGTTCAACAATAGGATTTTTGTGTGTTTTTATCCCGACCTTTTCAAAGAAATACTTATATTCCGACACTTAATACCTCATTAAATTGAGCACAAAGTTTTTTGAAATTAATTTTTTCGGACGATTTTGAATCCGAGATTTCAGTGATTGCCTGGCAAGTTCCAAAACAGTATCCCGTTCTTTTTCTGCAATCGCATAATTATTTGCATTATTTGCCCCTCCGATCATTCCAATACATCTAGCTACGGCGCATCTAACCAATGCTGAATGCATCTCTTCGGGAACGTGTGGAATGCATGTTTTTCCTGTTGGGGTCACATAATCACCGACGGTTGGAGTAATGACAAAAGAAGTTTTTAGAATATTGAGAACTGACCCGACCGCTGTTGCCGTTTGATTCTCTGAAATAATTCCAAACGGATTGGTTCCGGCAATAACATCTACACCGTCGGAAAGAATTGGGACCGAATCGACGGTTAACAAATAGTTTGTATCATTTGAATTGACTTCTGAAATCCTTCCACATGCTGCGACCGTTGTAAATTCACTCTGTTTGCGTTCATAATACAACCTAAAACTTCCTTGTGGAGAATCATTAATCTTAGGTTGCGTAATCAGTTTATTTCCCTCAATGAATACAAGCCTTGGAGTTGACGTTGGAACCATGACATTATAGGCCGATTGATAATTCAAACTACTTTTTCCAACAGACATATATTGTCCATCAGTCCCAATGAACCCAATCTCGTATAGACTCCAACCAATAGCCTTGGAAGGAAGTGCATATTCAGACGTATTAGCAACTAAAGGAATATCAACGTGCTCAACGTAGAAATCCGCCTTTTCTCTCAATAGAAGTTTAGTAACACGTAGATCATTCTCTTCTGTCAAGATCCTAAGCAGCTTGTCGTCTCCGAATTTATTTTTTGCAGAAGACGGCAATGATGCATCTTCTCGAATGGCGTTTAATAGCTTTGTTGTGGTGTATACCATAGTTTATTTTCTCATACGTTTTGAAAATCCCTTGATTGTCTTCAACATTTTTTCATGGTCCATACCCTTCATGTCTTCGCTTGTAAAATCTTCAGTGTTATCTTCTGAATTTTCTTCTGGAAACTTACTATATCCGACTTCATGAATGGACATCATTTTAGGCTCTCTATCAATCGATCCACTCTCTATGCTGTCATCTTTACTAAATTCATCTAATAACATTTCATTATCATCAATGCTATTCTCTTTTTTTGGTTCTATTTCAACCCCGTCAATGGATAGCCCAGTATCGTTTTCTTCAGTATCATCCATTGCATATTTTTCATGAAGCAGTTGAGTCAAATCTTCTTTTATTTTTTCCAAAGCAGCTAAGTGTGCTCTATTTCTCATGGAAATACTCCTTAAGCTAATATCCAGTTATTTTTATTGTCACATTTAAAAATCAAATAAATTTCTTTTGTTGAATAATCAGAATTCAATACATAAAGAGTCGTCCCATTGTTATCTTTTATTGTGATGTTATTCACAGAGCAATCAACCTTGCACTTAATCATCATGAGTGGTTTTTTGTCAAAAGGATGCTCACATTCCATTGTAACATCATGATGCATAAGCTTTATTGATCTTTCAGCACTTGGAGAACTCAAATTAAATACAGCCTGACTGCCACACAATACTAAATCATCGTCTTCAGTAGTGTAGACATCTAAAATTCTATCATTGTTTTGTTTAATCATATTTGAAAAATAATTCTTCATACTCCCTCACTTTTTAAAAATAAATGTAACAGCAAACGAAATGGCTGTTGAAACAACGCTGACAATAGCCATAACTTGCCATTTGAACTTTAATAATTCTTTTGTATCAACCCTAATTTCATTGAGTTGACACTGGATATTTTCAATCACTTTTTCATATTGGCAATTATCCATTGTTTTTCCAAAAGGCCGGAAAGATGTAACTATCAATCCGGCCAAAAATAAATAAAAATTATTTATAGTTAATCATAAATGAAATTACTGCATTGGCTATAAACAGATTTTTTCCATCCGTTAATTGTGCAATTTTTATCAAGACTTTCCTTGTCCCTGTATTTAAGTACGGTGCATCTAGATAAGCCTGAGCACTTGCGCCTTCTAATGCAACGTCGGTACCATCGGTTCCAATGCCAAGATTTCCACCGGCAAACAATATTGTCTGAATGGTTGGATCATTTATTGTAATTTCATACACACCTTCTACCGTAGCGTGAGAAGATACGGAAAATCCATCGCCATTGACGACTGCGGGGGAATCATTGTGTGTATCACCCAGTTGAAACATACCGAATACTGTTTTTACATCTTCAGTATTCGCTCTTAAATAATTGAAAGGCAAAGATCTTTGATCAGTGGTTGTGTTTTGTTTTGTAGCCATAAGTCCCTCCTAAAGTTATTTTAAAATCATCCCCAACAATGACCCTTCATTGTCGATTTTTTTTGTATGAACAGAAATAAAAATATAATCATAACTACCTGCGTTTGCAGTCAATCCGTTTCCATTGTCCCCTATATGTCCCGACCAGTGTTCATAACCACATGTAATGTAATCAGTAAGATCACTAGACACTCCCCATAAACCGCCCAATACTCCATTTGTAAATCCTTTTTCAGTCCCAAAACCCTGCATAGCAATATTGAATTGTAAAAAATTCATAAATCGCCATTCGGTGCCAAGTTTTAAGTGTGTTTTTGTAAACTCGTTTTGTTTAGTTTCTCTATCATTAAATTTTGGAATATCGTTATGAAGATATCCTCCCAATTGTGCATATTGATTTGTTTTAACAAGATTAGGGTTAATAGATGATAAATTCATCAACAACCCAAGACTAGCTGCTATTCCAAAGCCTATGAATTGTGAAATAATCATAAATACCTCAAACTATTTTAACATTTTGTCCTGATTCTTTTTTCATGTTTTCTTCAGTAAATAAAATCCAATCTAATCCTAAAAAGCATTCATGATCAGTCCATTTTGCAATCTCTTTTATTTCGCCTTTTTCAAGATATAGAATCATTTTATTTTGTTTTTCTTCAAAGCGGTGTCCTCTTACTTTTTCTTTTTTGTAAAAGATAGAACCCGACTTTCTCCATTTAAAAAAATATGTCATTTATTTCACCTTCATCAAATAAAAAACGGTTAAATATTGCGGCAAACTATTTGTGATTGAATGAGTATGGGCATCTACAGTATAGGTTGCATTTGAAAACGAATGATTTGACACAGCAACATTTGACGTAACCCCATGAGTGTGTGATGACTCGGTATTTGTACTTCCCCCAACCCCAGAACCAATACTAGTTGGACCAGAATCCGCTGTATATGTCCCTGACAAATAACCTGTTGTTGAATAGGCAGTCACAGAATAGTTCTTCACCCAGATCGTTCCATTGTCAATCAATCCAATTTGGGCATAAGCAGTGCCTGGGGTTAACACGTGAGAATGAGCAGTCCCTGCACCTGATGTTACAGCATTATTCGTTACGGTATGATTGCTAATTGAAATTCCAGCTGTCATTGTTGTTGTATTTACACTTGCGTTTCCTGTCGTTAAAGAATTGGCACCGCCTTGCGTTCCGCATGATGTATAGCCCAGTAAAAAACGGCTGTCTGAAAGATTGGGCAAAAATCGAGTGGCTCCATTAAAAATTGGAGAGGATGCTAAATTTAATTCTGTCCCATCGCATACATACCATCCGTTTGGGTTTTGAAGCGTATTAACGGCGGCAATTGTGTTTGCCGTTCCGAGCACTCGGGTATAACTTCCATTACTTCCATTTCCGAAATAACCGCCAATCCAAGGAATAATAGTTCCAACTGGAATATTGACTAAGCCTAAATTAGTGTCGGCGTAATTTAAAGCTGCGTTAATCGCTGTAGTTCCAAGATTGTTCAAGGTTGTTGTAGCAAAACCAGCCGCACTGGCTATGTTTGACCATACTCCACCTCTATATTTTACTTGAATATTTCCAGACGTGTCAGACTGAATGCCAGCGCTGTTATCAGAGTCCGTTCCATCCCCATCCGATCCAAACAAGACACGCTTTGTCCCTGAATTGTTTGCGGTATCGCCCATTATTCTGGAAATAGTAGATACCGGATTTAGTTCCACGTCCCCACTTGTGGTTGTTGTCACCTTTAAGTCCGCTGATGCTTTGGTTATTAACGCAGATACTAAACTTGTTGAACATGTTAATGTGGCAAGTTGAGCTGTGGCAGAGGTCGTTGATAAATCTTGGTTAATTGTTGCGTTTCCAGATACACTCAAATCCCCTGTTAATGTGATAGATCGGTCCACTCCATTAAGGGCCAGGTTTAAGGTTCGATCTAAAGCGGCTCCTTCATTCCATTTTATCAATAGCGCATTAGAAGAGTCAATATCTGGAATTGTAATATAGGCTTTGTTAATCGTAGGAGCAGTCAACGTTTTATTTGTAAACGTTTCAGAATTTCCAATGGTTGCCAACGTCCCCGAATCAGGCAAGGTCAAAATAGATCCGGCGGCATTTGCATTCAATGTGATTGATTGGGTTGTTGTTTTTAAATCACCGCCAAGATCAATCGTCCTTGAAGCTCCGTTTACTTTGTATGTCAATGTATAATCAACCGCACTGGCTTCATTTCTTTTGATCGAAAGAACACCGGCTCCGCTTGTATTTGTCACCGATAAAGTCGCGTTTGTTATTGTAGGTGCAGTTAATGTTTTATTTGTCAATATTTCGCTACCGGCCAAAGTGGTCAACGTTCCGGTAGTTGGAAGTGTGACATTGGTTGCCGCTGTTTGGGTCAATGTCAACGCAAATGCACCGGATAAAGTTAAGTCACCGGCTAGATCAATAGTCTTATCCGATCCGTTAACTTTGAAATTCAGAACTCGATTAATGGTATCGTCTTCATTCCATTTTAAATTCAGAGAATGTGAAGCATTTGTATCATATACGCTCACCGTAGAAATAACCGTCCCTCCTGAAAGTGAAGGGATTGAGATTGTAGAATTATTAATCGTTGCTGTATTTAAAATTGGAGACGTTAATGTTTTGTTTGTCAGCGTTTCAGACCCATCTAGAGTAGACAGCGTTCCGGTAGTAGGAAGCGTGACGTTTGTAGCCGCCGTTTGAGTCAATGTCAAAGCGAAATTTCCACTTGTTGTAAAGCTATTTGCAAGGGTTAAGTTTCCCGATAAATCAATAGTCTTATCCGATCCGTTGACTTTTAAATTTAAAACTCGATTAATGGTGTCGTCTTCATTCCATTTTAAATTCAGAGAATGTGAAGCATTTGTATCATATACGCCAACTGTAGAAACTACTGTCCCACCAGAAAGCGTCGGATTCGTTATGGTTGGAGAAGTCAATGTCTTTGACGTTAACGTTTCGACACCATCTAAAGTAGACAACGTTCCGGCAGTTGGAAGCGTTATGCTAGTTGTACCTGTCGTGTTCAATGTAATAGTGTGACTTCCCGTAGATAAAGAGTTTCCAATAGTAAGATTTCCAGATAAAGACAATGTGCGATCAGCATTCTTTACGTCAATTGTTAAATTCCGATTGGCAGTCAACGCAGTTGATGAATTGGAATTTAAAATAGTATGATACGTTGATGTTAATACATCATTCAAATATACATACTTGGAATATGCATTAGTTCCAAGATAGTTGTCAAGTGTAGTTGATGAGAGAATTTGTCCTATCATTCCATTAATCGTCATTCCATTTCTATAAATAGATGAGATTGCGAATGTCCCTGATACCGGAATATTTAAACAAATTCTATTTACATTACTTAATTCGATAGCATAATCAGGCGTTCCGAGACTTTGTTGAATTTCTACATCCACAAATTCAACGTCATTAACAGTTATTTTTATCATGGACCCATTTGTTATAGTAACGGAATCTTGAATGACTGAAGCTTGTTTAGTCCCAACGATTTTTAGTTTTTTATTAATCACTAATTGAGAAGCTAAAGAAAGAGTACATTTTCTTACAAAAATAGTGTTTCCATCGATTGCCGCTGCAATTGCGGTGGACCATGAGCTATGTGTAGCATTTCCGTCCGCTACATCAGAGTCCGTTCCAATAACAATATCATAATTTTGTAAATGTGCAGTTTGTGCACTTTGGTTGATTCCAAGTACTACATCTTGCATCATTGCAGACGCTTCAGTTCCCCATTTCTCATCGCTGTTTTGTGGATAATATCGAACGGTTCCATTTCTTACTTGTAAAGGTATTGTCATAGTTCGGTCCCCACAACAGGGTAGGACTTTGATGTCCCACCCTGAGTGAAAATAAAATTAAACTAAAGCTGGGTTTGTAATCCCAGTAATCCATTGCATTTGTGGAAAATAAGGGCTTAGAATACTTGTGTCATAATATAGACGGGACTCGTATCCTGCGTTGTTTGGCATCGGCATCAAATAATCTTCTCCGCCGGTTGCATTCATTTGTCCAGGAATTTTGAACGTAGGCGTGGACTGAGAACCGATCTTCTCCATACAACGTGATGCCTTTGGCATAATCAACGCGTATCCCTGCTTCATCAAGTCGTGACTTCGCAGAGTCAAGGTACCGGCCATGCAAGTATAAGTGATGTTATCTGCACCATTCTGGTATCCTTTTGAAGAATAGGACCAGTCATATTTTCTACGAGCCACTTCATCTTGAGAAATGCTCATCCACGTTCTAGGTGATACATACACTTCGATCTCTTTGAATGACTTTCCTAAACCGCGAGAAATTGGCCTAAACAATACTTGTAGTAACTTTTGGAACGACAGTGGTTGTCCGCCAATATCATAATCACCCAATGGCTTCCAGAGTGAGTATGTTGTTGGAACGTTGAACAATGTGCCGGTTGTTGTCAAACAGGCTTTGTGAAGTCCGATAAATGAATTAACTCCCAATAACCCATCGGCCTTAAGTCTAATAATATCACCGGCGATTGTCCCAACTGGTACCGGAGTTGTAGAGTCGGTGTAAATCCTTCGATTCTCAATGTCTACTTGGGAAATCTGAATATATCCACGTAACTGGCCAGCTGCACTTTCAATGGCTAACCAAGATCTTTCTCTTCCAACAAACAAGCCAAAAGCAAACTCGGCTTCCGAAATATCAATAGTGTTGTTTGTAAAGTTTTTATCTGAAATAACTCCAACGCCTTTTGCATCTTGTCCCCATAATATATCAGCCTCTTGATGAAACCACGCACTCTCCAATGAATTGGCAACTACTAGTTTTGTTACATCTTCAAACTTGTTTGGAGAATTGGCAGAAGAGGACATGACTTTATATGACCATGACATTCTAAGAACCAATTCAGAGCCCGATACCTGAGCCTCCTGAACATTCATCGATTCGGGACTGTTCAACGCAAAAGCCCCAAGAGTACCGCCGCTAGGCGCTTTTGTAATACCTTGCTCAGAAGATACAACTACCATTCTACTGTATATTCCACCTGGAGTTGATTCTCTTTTGACCTCTGGAATTTCTCTTGCAAAAATAACACTATCAGGAATCAGTTTGGCCGGTAGATCAGCATAACTTTTTTTAAAGTTGGCATTCAAATTGACGGTTGTGTTAACGGATGACATAATTTAATTCTCCCAAGGTCAATTCCTGGACATTTTAAAATCCGTGATAGTTTGACCTCTCTGTTGTTGTTGTGGTTGTCGATTAACTCTCATACGTGACAAATCCACTCGATTAGACATTCCATCAATACTGTTCGCCGTTGGTATATCGGGAACCTGACTGAGTAACTCTTTCCGAATGGCTTCTTTTATGTTCTTTGGCAATAGCTTAACGACCTGGTTTACGTCGTGTTGCACTAGCCACTTTTGTAATTTTCTTTCATAGTTTTGATTGGCCATCCACATGGCATCAGCCACAGGAATTTGTTTATTATTTTTTCCATAATTTGCTAAAATATTGACCGTATCCAACATGAGTTCGGTGAGTTCAATTCCATCTTTTCCAGGTTTTGGCTGCGTGAATCCATGTTTTTGGGCTGCTTCAATCAGCTCACTTGTAATTTTAGATCCGATCTCAGACACCATCGCGTGATGTTTGGCTTGCTCTTCGTTAAGACGTGACTCTTCGATTGCCTTTTCGCGTTCTTTTATTTTTTGTTCTCTATCGTGCAGCGCTCTCTCTTGTGGAGACATTTGATTGTATTTTGTTTTTTCAGATAGGTAGTTGAAAGCAAACTCTTCTATTTGTTGATCAGACAATCCGAGCTGTCGACCATAGTTAATCAACTCGTTTGGGTCTTTTGATATTTTAGATTCTAGTTGTTTGTATCGATTTTCAATTTCCTTTGCATGGGACAACCGTTCATAGCCAGCTTGAGTTAAACCAAAGCCTTTGATTAACTCTTCTGGGGTGGCCAATATTGCTTGTTTATCGACAACTCCATAAAATTTAACTTGCCCTTTATCTAGGACCGGCTCCCAACCTTTTGGGACATTCCATGACTTCATAAATTTTGAAATGATTTCCATTTCTTTTGGATTAAAGTTTTCTTTGTTATTTGTTTTAGTATTTTTTTGGTTCTCTTGATTCGAATATTGAGATCCCTGATTGTCTTGATCCGTGTTTGCTCCATGAAAATCTTGTCCTTCTTGTCCGGTCTGTCCATCTTGCACCTGTGAATTTAAATTCTCAGCTGAAATTTGAACATTCGAATCTACAGGCATAGCCGTCTGTGCTGTCATTCCCTCTGTCATAACTCTCCTTAATGTTTGCTTGCCACCGCCTATTGATTAGGTTGAGTGGGGCCGATTGGTTGTGGTGCTATTGTTTGCCCTAATGGCATTAATTCCGGTTGATTCAATGGAACTCTTGGAGTAGGGGGGGTACCGCCATAAATAAAGTTGGCCACTTCATCCCCTTCTCTTACGATTTCAAGTTGAGCCTGAACTAATTCCATAATATTTTTCAGAATCGTCTGATTGTTTGGATTGGTTAAAATGTCTGCGTCAAAAACCAACGCTTGCAATTCTTTAATATATAGTTGATGATTGATTCCATGAATCGGAACCATCGTTTCACCTTTTAATAGTTTTTCTTTCACAACAGCAATAAAATCTAGCATTCTTTCGTCCGATTCTGTTGCTGTTTGAAGCTTTCCGGTATTAACAACATTCAAAAATTCAGTTTTTGAGAGTTGGCCTTTTTGTAGCAAATTATCTGCGATTTCAATTTGGCCAGCTGGCTGATTCGCGATTGGATTGGTTCGATCAACTACAACTCGTTTTGCAGCCTTAATGTCGTCGGACGTAAAAGACACCACAGCGTTTGTATTCATTTTTCCAACAACCTCAACAAATCGCTCAACCGTTGCAACGCGTTGTAATGTCTCAAGAATAAAAGTCCCGAGATCTTCATAGCATTCATACACGGACTTAATGAGAGCTTGAGAGAATTCTTTTGATTGGTTCAACACTGTCATTAGGGCAATTCCAGATTTCAATTGAGGCAGTTTTTCTAAGTCACCGCGAACGACAGCACTTTGAGCACTCAGAGTCTCAATTGTCCCAATACAAATATTCATCAAATCTGTGAACGCCGGATTTTGTTGAAAAAAGGAAACAACCTCTGGCTTTGTTGAACTCTTGATTAAATTCATACCCCCCAAAAGCTCTTCTATCTCTACGTTTCCATCAGGACACCATATATTATTGGCGGAAAATGCAGCGGCATTTGAAATCATACTTGAAACGGCCACGGTTAACATCTCTTGAGGAGAGCGTAAATCGTTTGCATCCGTTCGACCGAATGAAGTATCCATATATTTTGAAGGAGAAATATAAAATATTGGGAGTCGACCATATGGATTGAAGTCTTTTCCATTTTTATCTACATTGCGAAACAGGAAAATTGGTTTTCCAAAATTTCCAGCAAACATACAATAGCCGCCGTTTGGCATAATTTCGCATGGATTGTGATAGGCGGAATAAATATAGATTTCATCTTTTGCATACGTCATTTTGAGAGCATCTATTTGATTCATGAAATATTTGTCAATTTCAAAGTATGCAGGGATCGACAGAATATCTTCTGCCAGATCAGGAAATGCAGCGGCTAAATTATATTTATTTTTCCTGGTTCTAAAAATCACCCATTGCCAATCTTCTTTTGATTTTTGGGCCACATCAAAAAAAACATCCGTTGGACCTAAAGCATGTAAATCCAAATCACCCTTTTTTCTTATCGTACCAGTCTCATCCGATACATGCTCTTCTCCTATTAAGGGATTATACTCGCAAACAACATACCCATCGCCCTGGACAACCCCATACTCGATCGCCTCATTGATGTACTTTACACATCGTTTCACCTTGAAGTAGTAGTTGATAATATCTTTCCCGATGCGAGATGCCCTACGTGAGACAGGGTCTGTGTTTGAAGCGGAAACAGAGAATGAAGGAATATCCCCAGACGCTTGATTAATCGTATGCCTTAGGACGTTTCTGAAATGATTGAATGTAGCGGCATGAAGTTCGCTTTGATCACCGCACTCAACAATATCAGAGCCTTTGTATCCAAAGTAATAGCCGTGATAATATTTTTTGTTCTTATACCAGTTGTAATAATAGCCTTCAGCAATCGCGAACTCTTGAAACATATTAACGCGTTTGAATATTTCTGTGGCTATTTTCTCATCCGACTCTAAGAAGAAATACTTTTCTTCCAAGTTGACTCCAAGACGTTGTTCAAAGTTGAATTCTAAGTTGTGTAACTAAATTGTAACCAAATAAATTAGATTTGTCAATGAACAATAAAAATGAGAAAGATTGTGAAAAATAGAGAAAGATTAAGCAATAATGAATTCTAATTTTTCTAGTTGATTTGCGGTTATGTCAGAAGGGAATTCTTCTATTTTAACTTTATGAAAAATGCAATTGAATTCTTCATTCAAAAATTCATTAAATGATTTATCTAAAGTTTCTTTTTTGTCTAAATACTCTTTCAACTCTTTTTGTTTTTCGGTCCATTCTTTTCCAAACAAGTCTCGATCCAAAAGAACAAACTCAGACTGTTCAAAACCATTGACGATTGATTTTTTAATCATGGGATTTCCAGTACCGTCATGCTTTGCATGTTTTTTCAGCATTTCAATTCTGGCATCTTCATAGGGTTGGATTTGTTTTAGCAATTCATTTTGAGTTTTTTCAACGTTCTTCAATTCATCAATGAGCATTTTTTTGTTTTTGATGATGGCATATGCGACTTTTGCTGACTTAATTTCCTGTCCAGACTGAAGGGCCTCAAGATATAATCCAATCTCATTTCTTTTCATATTCTCTCCATTTTTATACGCGTCATTTTGTCGTTCGTGATTTCTATGTTTGCTTAAGTTAAAAAACATCAGCGTAGACGTAAGCAATCTACGCTGATGAACCATTGTACCTAAGAGTATGGTAGTAAATCTACACGGATTTCATACGTTTAGCAAGTAACTAATTTGTTACACAAAAGTTACACAGTGCGTTTGTTTTTCTATTGACTTTGGTTTACAAATGTGCTATACTATTATTATAAGTTAAACTAAAAAAAGGAGGAAAAAACATGAAATCAAAAGAGGTATATAATGATGTCAATTTTGACTATCCTCGATGCGGTGGATTGAAAATTAAAGAAACAAAAAATAATTACATGGTCGAAATTGTTTCAAACATGTCAGATAGAATCAATGGTAGAATCATACTTTTTTCAAAATATGTGTATAGTATAGACAGACTCCTCGAACTATATCATCATTCTGCTCTCCAATACGAGATTGACGAGAACCCATTTGTCAGGTTGCTACGCAAAGGTGACAAGGTATATTAGGTGAGGTTCTCACGATCAATTTTTGATGTTACTGAGGAAAAAACATGACTATTCCCAAATTAAATTTCCCTTTTAGGATCTATAAAACATTGTACTATCGTTACAATTTTAAAAAGTATCAAATCGATATTGCCTATGAGGTTGAAGAATTCTCTCTCCAGGATTGTATTACATATTCTGAGCAATATGGTGTTTCAAAGCCAGAAATTGAGGCGGTCTATGAAGACAATGAGGACATTACTGTTTCTTTTCAAAAAAAAGAAGATCTTGAGTTATGGCAAGAGATTATGGCCACGATAAAAAGATATATGGAAAACGATAGTCTGACCTATGCATTGCTCTATATCGACGAAACATTTAGAAATTGGAAATTCGGAGGCGGCCTTTGAAAAAAGATATAAAAAAGAAAAAATATGTTCACTTGAGATTAACGGAATCAAAAATTAAGAGTCTTCAAAAATATGCGAAAAAAGAAAATTTGAACTTCTCTGAAATGATTAGAAAAATTATAGATTTTTATTTTGATGTCAAAGAAATCTCAGACAAACAATAAATACATTGTACCGTGTATATTATGAGGTATGTATGATTATTTATGCAAAAGATTTTATGGAAAAAACAAGATCCCAGGTATTGAATGAATTAAATGGAAATGCAGAACTGGCTAATCTTATCATTGAAAAAAAGAAACATCTTGATGACTCAATGGAAATGATAGCGGCTTGGATATATCATGCAGGTGAAGATGTCGATGTGGATGATTTTTTGAACGAAGCAGAACAATGCAATAAATGTAATTGTTGCACAAACAAGGAGTAAAAATGGAAAATAAATTTGAAATCGAACTGGTTGGAAATGAGAAGGACATTATCATTCGCTCTGATAATGAGTATGCAAGTGCTGGGGAATTTTTGTCAAAAATAAAAGGGGCAATGAAGCGCATTGAAGATGAACTAGAACCAGGAATTAAGCAAGCCTTTGGCACCCACAAATTACTTGTCGCGCAAAAAAAGAAATATTTAGAACCTTTTGAAAATGCCGAAAAAAGCATTAAAGCAAAAATGTCCGCTTATTATCTTCAACAAGAAGCATTGAGAATTAAAGAGCAAAAAAGATTGGAAGCGGAATTGAAAGCAAAACATGATCAAGAGGCTCTTGAAAATGCAATTCAGCTAGAAAAGGCTGGCTTAAAAAAAGAAGCAGATATTCAATTAGATTTTGCGGCAGAAAGAAAACCTGTAGTTGTGGTAGAAAATACCACAGTATCTAAGTCGTCAAATGTGAAAAAAATATTTAAATTTAGAATTGTCAATGAACAGGAAATTAAGCGGTCATTTCTAATTCCAGACGAAAAGGCGATTGGAAACCTTGTGGAAGCGTTGGGTATGAAGGCAAGTGAACAGGTCGGTGGGATTGAAGTCTATGAAGAGGCTGTCATTTATTCAAAAACCTTTTATTAAATAACCATGAAGGAGAAGTATGAATGAGTTTAAACAAGGTCAAGTATTTACTCCACCATGGGTTACTCGCGAAATGCTCGATATGCTTGATCAACACTTATTTTCAGATCATGACACTTTCTTTTTTGAGCCTAGCTGCGGAGATGGATCCATGCTCATCATTATCGTCGATAGAATTTTTGAAGAACTGAAGAAAAAGCATGGAGACAAAACAAAGGCATTAGCTGATACATTGTTTAAATTTTATGCTATCGAACTTGACCATGAATTAGTCCCCTTGGCTCGAAAAAGAATTTTCGATTGGGCTGTGTCCAAGATGGACAGAGGATTATCGGAACTAGAAATGTATTTAATCGCTCACTCACTACAGCAAAGTATCGAGAATAGAGATTTTTTTTGCGCAATAAATCATACAATATCTGCATCTAATGGGGCCAGGGCAATTAGTCGAAAATAAATGACTCAGTATTCATACTTGTCCTTTCAAGCAACTCCACAAGCGATCCCATAAGCGATTCCTTAAGCGATACCCCAAAGGTATTCCTGTATTCATACTTGTCCTTTCAAGTCAAACTAAAATAATATGCTTCCCGGCCGTCTTTCAAAACAAGTTTAATCAGTTTATATTTTTTTTCATATTCATTTAATTTTTTTAAATCCGACGATGTAATGTGCAACAAAATACCATCCACTGTTTCTTTTTGATTTGATGGATTTAAGTTTGGATAATTTTCTTTTTCTTTGGGTATGTAGGTATATATTTTCCGATACCCAGAGAGATTATATGTCTCATGGTGGGGAATATATCCAAGTATTGAGTTGAGTAAATTTTCATTTTGTAAAGTAGCATAAGCGAATAAAAGCATTATTATTTTTCCTTTGAAATAGTGAGTTCGTTACTTTTTAAATTTAAAAGTCTCAATAATTCTTCTTTTTCTCCCTCTTTCCAACACGTCGCTTGGTTAATACGATTAAAAATATCATTCAAAAATTGAATAGTAGTTGCATTCGCAATATGTGTTTTGGCCTGCGCAAAATAATTCACCTCTTTTGATGGACGATTAGGAGCCGGTGCAGTTTCTTTTTTGTCTTCAGTATGAGAAACACAAGTACAGTCATCGTCCTCTTGTGAAATATTCAAAAGCGATGAAATAGAATAGCGTCTCGCGTAGCTAATAGTACTTCCAATGGATTGAGGATCTAGCGCCGGAATAAAAAGAGTTGTTTCTTTTATTTTTCCATACGCATCCTTTTCTCCATTCGGATCTTTTTCTTTTTGTTTTTTTCCAGACATAAATGAACATGAGAATCCAATGAATTCACCGGATACATGATATAGGATTGTTTCAATCGTCACCATTTCTTTGTCTATTTCAATTCCCTGAGTAACCACAAGCGAATTTTTTGATAACGGTTCTTTTATTGCCTCTAAAACAGACGATAAATCGGCATATTTGTAATTCATATTAGCTTGATTCACGGATTTGTTTTTAACGGGTCCATTGATTGATTTTTGAGCCTCAACAAGAGAAGGTAGTAATTTGTCCAGAGTTTGGGATGTCTTCATTTCTGCCTCCGTTCATTCATTTTTGAAAAGTTTTTTGTTTCTACTTTTTGTTTCGTTAAAAATCCGAATAAAAGATTTTTTGCAAGTTTAGAAAACGTTATCCCTTCACCGAATTTTTCAAAACGCCATTGACGATATTTTAAATATAAATTTTCTAAATCGGGGTCAATGCTTATTCCCTTATATATTCTTTGTTTTTTAGACAAGATTACTCCTTAATCTATTTCTTATATCAGCAAGAGATTCTATATTTAAAATTTTTCCATCCAAAAATAATGGCT
>Ga0102851_10000106_pt1 | contig 34212 bp, 35 predicted proteins | sample Mud3Dept3metaG_FD_79558 | JGI IMG/M metagenome (GOLD analysis project Ga0102851, IMG submission 79558) | Freshwater wetland microbial communities from Ohio, USA, analyzing the effect of biotic and abiotic controls - Mud 3 Core 4 Depth 3... | ecosystem: Environmental > Aquatic > Freshwater >... | reverse complement strand
TTACCGCGAAGGCTTTCGATAGCGTTTATGCCCATTCCACCCATCATATCCTTAATCTCAAGGCTCCACCCACGCAACAGGTTTACCAAACGCTGCGTGGCAATGTCAGGGTTCAGCCGTTTCGAAATCCAAGGGTCACTCGTTGCGATGCCCCACGGGCATTTTCCAGTGTAGCACTTCTGGCAAACTGTACATCCCATGGCCACCAACGCAGCTGTGCCAATGTAAACAGAGTCGGCACCCAATGCTATTGCTTTAACAACATCAGCGCTGCTTCGGAACCCACCAGCCACCACAATCGAGGCATTATTGCGAATACCTTCTTCGCGTAAACGCTGATCCACCTGTGCAATCGCAAGCTCAATCGGAATACCCACATTATCCCTGATAACCTTCGGCGCAGCACCTGTAGCACCCCGCACACCATCGATGGCAACAATGTCTGCCCCAGCCCTGACCACGCCGCTGGCAATCGCAGCTACGTTATGCACAGCCGCAATCTTTACCGAAATCGGCTTGGAATAGTTCGTGACTTCCTTCAATGCATAGATCAACTGCCGCAAATCCTCAATGGAGTAAATGTCATGCTGAGGCGCAGGCGAAAGTGCATCACTACCCATAGGAATCATCCTGGTTCGCGCCACAGGAGCAGTGACTTTCTCACCAGGCAAGTGTCCACCGATCCCAGGCTTAGCACCTTGACCAATCTTAATTTCCACAGCAGCACCAGCCTCAAGGTATTTTGAATGGACACCGAAACGCCCGGACGCAACCTGAACAATTGCACGTGAACCATACTGGTACAGGCTTTGGTCCAAACCTCCTTCGCCCGTGTTGAAATATGTTCCACACTCAGTTGCAGCGCGAGCTAAGGCTTCGTGAACACTAAGGCTAACTGCCCCATAGGACATAGCAGAGAACATTATCGGCGTGTCCAAACACAACTGAGGAGTGAGCTTCGTCTTCAGCACAAGCCCACCTTTTTCAGCTTCGACTTCCATCCTGTCGGGCTTCGCGCCCAAATACGTTCTTATCTCCATAGGCTCCCGAAGCGGATCAATCGAAGGATTCGTAACTTGACTGGCATTCAACAACAGTCTATCCCAGTACGTGAAATGCGGCTTATCACACCCCATGCCCGTCAAAATGACCCCTCCGGACTCGGCTTGTTTCTTGACGTCCCTTAGAGCTTCAGATGTCCAATTTACGTTTTCACGGCTAACATTCGAGTTTTTCCTGATCGAAATGGCGTGAGTTGGACAAAACGTTACGCAGCGAAGGCAGTTTACACAGTTCTCATCCTTGCTGACGACAACGTCTTCTTCAGCGTCATAACTGTGGGTTTCGTAAGTGCATTGGTTAACGCAGACTTTGCAACGTATGCAGCGTTTCTCGTCTCGTTCAACCAGATATTCCGGAAGTACGTAAGTCTTCATCTTTTTGTATCCACACTCACCATTGTCCCAAGAACCTCAGCGTTGCGGACGCGGGCCACCACAGGTTCGCCTCCTCGCGGAGCCCAAAACTTATCCAGAGTGGGAGCAACTAATCGCATCGCAGCCTCCTCCGAGGACATGTAAAGAAAATCACCTTTCGTGCCCGCTACGAGGGGACGCAGCTTAATCCTGTCTGTTAGTCCAATCATCTCGCCGTGGTGCGCTACTAGAATTCCAAAAGGGCCGTTCATCAACAAGCTGCCATATGTCTGACGAAGAACGGTGCAAAGCTGTTGCTGCTCGGGTTCCATCTCATCTATCTCGCTCCACAGAGGCGGTGCAAAAACTTTCGCCATCAAGTCTACAGACAGCCCTTGACGACGCATGAGCAAGTCCACAGCGTAAGCCATTACTTCGGTGTCCGTCTGCATGGTACATTTGTAGCCATACATCTCCAAGTAACGTCGGTTAATGCCATATGAAGAGAGTTCCCCGTTGTGAACAACAGTCCAGTCCAGTATGTTAAAAGGGTGAGCACCACCCCACCAACCTGGTGTATTAGTCGGAAACCGCCCATGAACCGTCCACAAGTAGCCTTCATACTCGTCAAGGCAGAAGAATTCAGCCACATCCTCGGGAAATCCGACGCCTTTGAAGACACCCATGTTCTTGCCGCTTGAAAAAACAAATGCCTTGCCAGTCTCCGTGTTAATCCGCATAACGGTCTGTATCACATAATCATCCACAGTTTGATTCTCGGGTTGACCCCTCTTAGGCTCAACGAAGTATCGCCAGACCCTTGGCGGATCCTGAACGTCAGCCGGTCGCGTCTGCATTTCCTCATCATATATTATATTGAACCTAGTTGCCAGTATCCTGTCGGTACGCTCCTTTGAGTCCCGGCTCAAGTACATGATATGCAATGCGTGATAATCCTTGAAATCGGGATATGCCCCATAAATGGCGAAGCCGCCGCCTAAACCATTGCCTCGGTCATGCATGTTCCCTATTGCCCGAACTGGGTCACGTGAACCAAAGCGTTTACCCTCCAGATTAATCATGCCAAAAATAGAGCAGCCCGCAAAGTCCTTATCGTCGCCAAACGGGTTGTTTGCTTTGGTTAAGTCTTTCATAATGCGCACCCCAAACACATTGTTCTCCTCAAAGGAGACGGAAGCAACGCTAAGCCAAAATCTTCAGAAACCAAAGATTTCTTGAACTTCTTCACATTAACTCGGGTCTTCATTAGGTGGAAAAGAGTTCCGGCTCTTTCGACGTCGTTCACAAGGGTGATGCCGACTATTACATTGTCTCTTAGAACTATTTTTTTATAAAGATTTCTCTCAGGAACGTGTCTTATCAGGACTTCATAGGCATTTTCTTCTTTTGGATTGGTGACTCCCATGGAGACAACTGGAATGTCAAAATATTTCAGCGAGCTCATGTTTGTCCCACCAGCGTATTCGGTTTTTTTCCCAGCCATATTGTAGCCTGCAACTTTTCCTTCCGCCATGGCAAGTGGCCATAAGGGCAAAAGACGGTTCTGGTTTAGCGTAAAATCGTAAGCCTCAGCAACATCTCCTGATGCATATACGCCTGGAACGTTCGTCTCCATATGGCTGTCTACCACTATGCCTCGGTTGAGTTTGATTTCCGTCCCTACCGCAAGTTCGGTGCGAGGAATTACACCAATTGCTATTATTACGACATCACAGGAAAGCTGTTCACCATTGGTTAAAACGACGCTTCCCACTGTTTTGCTGTTTTCCGAGTTTCCAACAATCCGTTGAACTGACTGACCTGTAACTACTGTTACTCCTGCTTTTCGGATAACATCCTCCATAATATCTGAGCCCTTCGCATCCAGCAAAAGACCAAGAATCTTGTCCTGCAACTCAACGAGGGTAACATTCAATGCTCTCTTGACCAACGCTTCGGTAACGCTGACGCCTATGAGACCAGCACCGATAACGACTACACTTCGTGCTGATTCCAGTTTAAGCGCAAGTTTTTCAGCATCGCCGATTTTCGTGAACGTGAACACACCTTCTTTGTCTGAGCCTTCTATGTTTGGAATGAAAGGTTTGCCGCCTGTGGCAATGAGCAACCTCTCGTAAGACACCCTTTCGCTGTTGTCTAGCATAACTGCTTTCTCAGCCAAATCCAAACTCAGGGCTGATATTCCCGTAAGAGCTTCAACGTTGTTCTCTTTCCAGAAATCTTCTTCCCTGCACATCATCTGTCTGAAAGTTTTTCCGCCGCTAACGAAGTCCGAAATCATCGGTCTGGAGTATTGTGGGCATTTCTCTTCAGATATGACTGTTAACGCACCGTTGGGATCGACATCTCGGATGGCTTCAACCGCTCCGATTGCAGCTGCGGAGGCTCCGATTATAACATATCGTGGCATCATGCCTTCACCTGTTTAAGGGTAAGCGCTTCATTTGGACAGTTCGCAACGCAAACAGGGGTTTCAAGTTCATGACAAAGATCGCATTTGGCAACGATTTTGCCTGAAACATCCATCCTTAGAGCACCATAAGGACAAACCATGACACACGTCCAGCAGCCTATGCATTTGTTCTCGTCGTGCGTGACTAAGCCTGTTTTTGCGTTTCTTTTCATGGCCCCTGATAGACACGCAGTTGCGCAAGGAGCGTCTTCGCAATGCCGACATTGAATGGCAAAGGAGATTGGCTTGCTTACCTCAAGACGAACTCGGCTGAGTGCGCGAGGCTTTTCTTTATTATACGCTTTCAACAGATCCTTCGATTTTGAGTGCTGAACAGTACAGTATACTTCGCAGAGCCCGCACCCCATGCAGACCTTTTCGTTTGCCAGAATTCTATTCATTCATTATTCCTCGTTTACACTCTGCCTCAGCGTGGACAAGTGAGCAAGTATATGTGCAAGTCTATGTCGTTTGTACACAGCACTGCGACACTCATAACTATTTGTTCACCAAATTCTATACGCGCTTTACATGTGTTTTGGGCCGTTTTTATCCCCCGGGTTTTCAGGTTAGCCTACTAAAACGAGTGTATTCTATATAACCATGTTGAAAATCATTTATACGTATAGTAATGAAGCCTACAATATATATGAAACATATATGCGTTAGATGGTGAGGCTTTCAATGGGACTCAAAGACAGTTCAAAGGTGAATTCCAAATACGGTGAAACAGAAATAGCCACCGCTATGAAAGCCATATTGCAGAAACAAAGAAAAAGGTGTTATTCGTCTTAATCGAGGATTTCCTCAATCGCGTCCTTTTCGATTTCATCCGCGGTAGGAATTCCGGTGACTTTTGCCGCTCGCTCGGAAAAGCTCATAAGGTCATTCCTTTCGAGCAGGTTTAGCTTCCATTTTCTGGCGCCTGCCATCAGTTGCTTCAGCCCAACGCCAACTCTGTCCGTCAAGTATGTGTAGACACCCACTGCCTCCAGCGGAATCTCGTTGAAACGCACACCATATTTTACCTTCAGATCTGGCATTGCAATAAAGAATTTCGCTGGGTCGGTCCCATAGCGATCGCCAAAAGTCTTGGGCAGCTTTCCCTGTTCTGACAGTTGCTTGAAATAGTTGGCTTTCATAGCTGCTGTTATAGGTGAGCGACCCATTAGAACCCCTTTGACTAAAGTGCCGTCCCCGAAGTTGCTCAGGGCGATTGATTTGAAGATGGATGTCTCTTCGATAAATCCGCCTGCCATAACCAAGTCTGGAACGAAGCGCCCCTTCTTTTTCAGAATTTGTGCACACCTGAGAACTAAGGCCTCAAGGTACACTGTTGGGATGCTCATTTCGTCCATCATTGGGACCGGACTCATGCCTGTTCCGCCTCCGGCGCCGTCGAAAGATAATGCGTCAATCTTTGCTTCAGAAGCGAACTTCATTGTGTATGCAACTGCTGATGGTCTGTAGGCGCCTGTCTTCAGGAATACTCGTTTTGCGCCTTGTTTCCTTAACCACTCGATGTCTTCTACGAACGGTTTTTGCTTCGGGATACCCACTCGGCTATGTCGCTCAAAAGTCCGGAATACGCCATCTCTAAATGCTTCCTGTACAACTGGATCTTCGGGGTCGGGTATAACGATGTAGCCTCGTTTTTTAAGCAGGAGTGCTTTCTCCAGGTTATTGATACGGACTTCACCGCCAATTGCCTTGGCACCTTGTCCCCACTTTCGCTCAATCACGTTTACTTCAAGTTTTGAGAGCGCGTAAACATCGACGCCTAGCTTTTGGTCTTCTACGTTTGTCTGCACCACAACTTCGCCGTATTTTCCGTCCCAGAACTTATTGAATGCATCGACTCTGCGTTTCAGCTCGTCTGAATGAACTACTTTTCCTTGTTCGATCTTGGCTGCTGCATCCATGCCGCAAACGTTTTCCCCGATGGTGATAGTAACGCCTGACAGAGCGGCACCAATCGCCAAGCCTTCCCAATTTATTCGGGCGACATCAGTTGAGCCAAAGGCTCCCGTCATAATTGGCAGTTTCAGTGGAACTCCGCCAATTTTCGTTTCCACATTAACATTGGGAAATATGGCGACCTCGGAGCTTTCGGCGATGCCGTGAACGTCAAATACGCTAGCTTGGATGTTGAAGTGCGACCAGTCAAGATCGTAGTTTTTCAGAGACCCAGCGGTGCTGGTTCCATACTGTGCAGGTTCGGGGTAAAGGGCTTCCCGTCCTCGGAAGGCTGAGAGGCTAATTTCGCACATGATAGGACAATCATGAATGCAAATGGGGCACATGCCGCTAACAGTGCTAGTGTCTTTGACTCTCGTAGCGGTGCCGACGGTTGATTTTGCGTTTAGATATGAACTATTTTTCTGTACTCGTTCAGTCATTTTTGTCTCTCCGTGATTTTTCTGAACATTTTAACGTTGTTTACGTATGTTCTTTGAACAAAGGTGCAGGTTTCTATTTAACCCTGTCCAACATGGTTTATATGCGAAAATGACTATGCATGTAAGGTAAATGAAATATGTGAATTGGTGCGTCGTATGGCTGAAAAAGACTTAGGATATCGAAGGGTGCAAAGCACAGGCAGAGGGTCATACATAATTTCGCTTCCAAAGGAGTGGGTACAAGACATCGGTTTGAAACGGGGAAGCGAGATAGCGTTCAACGTTCAGCCAGACGCGTCGCTCATCCTCGTCCCGAGAAAACTCAGAGAAGCCAGTACAAAGAGCGAACTCAAGGAGTATTGCGTGAACGTGGACCCCAAAGAAAAAGCCCAGTCAACGCTCCGCATGATAAGAGCTTTGTATGCCATTGGGGCGGATGTCATACACATTAGGTTCAAGAGCGTGGAGGAGGCTGAGAAACACAAGGCAGAGACGAAGAACTTTGTGAGAGATACATGTTTGGGTTCGGAAATCATCGATGAAACGCAGGACGCAATCACAGTTCAGATACTAATCAGGCATTCTGAGTTTCCGATCGAGAAAGCAGTCAGACGAATGGCCATCGTTGCTCTCTCAGCCAACAAAGATTCGATTGCAGCATTAAAGAACCGAAGCACTGCGCTTTTCGACAGCGTCATCAACGCTCATAATGACGTAAACCGGCTCGGTCTGTACATAGTCCGCCAACTAAAGCATGGCATTGAGCGGAACCTATTCAGGGAACTTGGATTCAAGACACCAAAAGAATTTCTACTATACCGCATCGCCGTGAACGACATCCAAAACATCGGAGAGAACGCAATGAACATAATCAACAACCTGGGAACCTTCCAAAGAATGATCGATGACGAAACGCTCTTCGTAAAAGATCCAATCGACGAAGAAATTCATGCTCAGCTAATTCACTTCAACAATTTGGCACACCAGCTCTTCGAAGATTCCATAAAAGCGATGTTCAAACGCGCCTACGACGAAGCAGAGAACTTGATCTCAAAACGCGAAAGTTTAGCGCCCTTGGAAAACGAACTCATAATGATGATGTCGACAAAAAAGCTTGATCCAAACCTTGCGTCTGTATTAAGACTCATCTTTGACAGTTCCAGACGTATATTGGACTACGCCAGAAATATGGCTGAACTAACTCTGAACCGCACGGTCGAAGACAACTGTTCAGCATTAACAATCAAGTAACAACTTTCAAACAGACTGAAGATTGCAAACAAAAACGTTTTAAGCTCTCGAAGGTCAAATTGTTGACCGCGACAAATACAAGAGGCGATTGAAGAATGACTCCTCCTCAGGAAAACAACAAGTTGGAAAAAAACGAATTCTACAAGTGCCCGCTGCCACATGTTCATCCAAGGCACGAGCAGGCTTTCTTCAAAAACTTTGATTCCCATTTTAGCACGTTCAGCGATAGGGAAGACCATTTTGCAGTGATCCAGCTGCATGAGGAGCTCAACTGGAAGCTGAGATGCTCGGAGAGCGAGAAAAAAACACTCTCTCAGGAGGACCTACAGAAAATTTCCCAGAAAACTTGGATCGAAGCTGTGAAGAAGAATACTGGAAAACCCGTAACGATAGTTATCCGTAAGTAACTAGCAATCGAATCCTACAATTTGCTAAAAATCACTCAATGGGCTTTTACTTCACTATTAGTACGGGGCAAGCTGCATTCTCGGCAACTCTTGAGCTAACACTTCCTAAGGCAAAGTCTCTTCGGCCGAGTCCGCGACTTCCAACAACTATTACGTCGAAATCTCCAGTTTTAGCGGTCTCAACAATGACTTCATCGGGGTTTCCGTGTTCCAGCTTAGTGAATAATCTCAGATTTGGGGTTTTTTTCGCCCTTTCCTCGGCTCTTAATAAAGCGGTTCTAAAACTGTTCTCGAGTTCAATTGAAGCTTCGGCCAGTGCTTGCGATTTCACGACGTTCAAAGATGGAAGCTGCAAGAAAACCGGCGGAACAACAGTCAGCAGAAGGAGCTTAGCTGAGTATTTGCTTGCCAAGTCAAGAGCATAACCCAGTGCATGGTCAGCATGGTCAGACCCGTCGATGGCAACAAGTATTTTCCCAATCAACCTGCTTTTCACCTAATGTTCAATAAGAGGGTTTTGCGTTATAAGATTTTCAGTCCAGAGGGAAAAACTGCAAAAACCACACAACTCCAAGTGATTTCATTTAGACAGAAAAACCTGCTCTGCCTGAAATCTAAAGACAGTTCAGAGGTGGAAACATTCAAATTTATTATTGTATCAAAACTGGAACTTTAGACTGCCATCCAGTCTCCTCAGATAAGGGAAAGGTGCAGATGCGAGCTTTGCCAGCGACCGAGTTTACCTCTTGCTCATCAAGTATTCGTGCATGGCTTTGGCTGCGCGTTTTCCTGCGCCCATTGCGCTAATTACTGTTGCTGCGCCTGTTGCAACGTCTCCGCCTGCGTAAACGCCTTCTAAGCTGGTCTTCCCTACAGCGTCTACATTTATTGTTCCGTGCCGGGGGTTGGTTTGCAACCCTTCGGTTGTACGTTGGATTATTGGGTTTGGTGTTTGTCCGATGGCAACGATGACTGTGTCTGTTTCCATTGTGAATTCCGAGCGTGGAATGGGTTTGACGCTTCGTCGCCCCTTATCGTCTGGGGCACCAAGCTCCATTGCGATGCAGTCCATGCTCTTTACCCAGCCTTTCTCGTCACCATGCAAAGCCAATGGCGCGCCTAGGAATTTACAAACTAGGCCTTCTTCCTCAGCGTTTTCAATTTCTTCTTTCCTTGCAGGTAGCTCATCTCTAGAACGTCGATAAAGCAAGCAGACATCAGCGCCAAGACGCATAGAACTTCTGGCGCAGTCCATTGCGACGTTACCACCGCCTACTACGATGACTTTCCTGCCAAGGCGCAAGGGAGTGTCGAAATCTGGGAACTTGTAAGCTTTCATCAAGTTAACACGGATTAGGAACTCGTTGGCAGAGTAAACGCCGCCAAGGTTTTCACCAGGCACACCCATGAACTGAGGCAAACCAGCACCGCTTCCGATGAAAACCGCCTCGAATCCGCCTTCCTTCATCAACTCCGGAATAGTGTGAATTCTGCCAATGAGATTGCCCAAACGTAGGTCGACCCCCAGCTTTTGGATATAGGTTACTTCGTTTTGCACGATGGCTTTGGGCAAACGAAATTCAGGAATACCGTAAACCAAGACGCCGCCACCGACGTGAAGTGCCTCGAACATCACAACTTCATGACCAAGGTTAACCAAGTCCGCTGCAGCAGTCAACCCGGCTGGACCTGCCCCAACGATAGCTACCTTCTTACCCGTTGGAGGAGTTTTAGGCGGAATTTGGAAACCGTGATCACGTTCCCAGTCAGCCAAGAAGCGTTCCAAGCGACCTATGCTTACAGGATGGCCAATTTTGCCCACAACGCACTTCGCCTGGCATTGCTCTTCTTGCGGGCAAACACGACCGCAAACAGCAGGCAGCGCGTTCTTAGTTTTTAGTTTGGCAATGCCCTCGGCGTATTTTTGTTCGCGAATACATTTGATGAACTCTGGAATTGGAACCTCCACAGGACAGCCAGTTACACATTGGGGTTTAACGCAACTCAAGCAACGGCTAGCTTCTTCCAACGCCATCGCTTCGTCATAACCAAGGGCAACTTCGTTGAAGTTTTTGACCCTAACGTAGGGTTCTTGCTTGGGCATCTCCACAGCTTCTTTCTTGATTTTCGGTTTAGGCTTTGCTTCTGCCACACTTACACTCTCCTATTTCCCACAACTCAGAAGTCAAACGCTCCTCTGGGAGCATCGTTCTCTGACGCTTGATCAATTCTTCGAAATCAACTTTGTGACCATCAAATTCCGGACCATCAACGCAGCCAAACTGCATTTTTCCACCAACTGTGACTCGGCAAACGCCGCACATGCCCATGCCGTCAATCATAATAGGGGTCAACGTGACAACGGTCGGAATTCCAAAAGATTTTGTGATGTCGCTCACAGTCTTCATCATGACTACTGGACCCATGACTACACAGCGATCGAACTTTTCTTTTTTCAACAGTTCACTTAGAAAGTCCAAGCCCTTGTTGCCTTTTGAACCATCATCAGTGGAGACATAGAGTGCATGGCTCAGTTTCATGCCTTCATCTTCCATCATCAAAAACTCTTTGCTTCTTGCACCTAGAACTGTCGTAACAGAGTTTCCTGCATCTCGCATCGCCTTGGACTGCAACAATAAGGGCGCGATCATCACACTTCCGCCTATACAGAGAACATTCCCAAACTTGCTTATCTCGGAGGGATTTCCCAACGGACCCGTGATGTTATCTATTGATTGGCCTTCACACATTAGTCCAAGTTCCTTTGTGGTTTTTCCAACCTCGTGGAAGGCGAATGAAATCGTTCCCTTTTGGGGGTCGATGCCACTTATGGTTAACGGAATTCTTTCGCCCTTAAAGCCATGAATCACGATAATAAATTGTCCTGGCTTAGCTTTCGCTGCAATTTCTGGAGCTTCAACTTCGAACAGTTTGATTTTGGGCACGAGCTCTTTCTTGTCTATAATCTTGTACGTTTTCCCGTCGCCTCCACAATGATTTCTTCACGTCTAGGTAATGCTTTGAGTTTCTCGTAGAAACCGTCAAGTTTCGCGTTGAAGTCTCCGAAGCATCTGGGTGAAATCTCATAGAGTTCAAAGCGGTCGTGCAGATTCATTTTCTTCAAAGCGTCTTTTAACACTCCCAAGTTGCGTTCTGCAGTATCGCGTCCTTTCTGCAATTTACAGTCTTCTGCCGAGCACACAACGCCCATCACACCATCGAATCCGCACTTCAGAGCGTTAACGACTTGAACCGGATCCATGGCTTTGAAGCATGGAACTTCTAGAATCATGGCGTTCTTGCCTTTCAGTACGCTCTCAGGGTTGTCCAAAGCATTAAACTCCGACCATTGGCAAACGAAAAGTAGCAAGGCTGGCTGTTTACTCTTCGCCTTTAGCGCTGAGGCCGAACTGCCGTAGCGGCTGATGACATCCTCGAACTCGAAGCCTTTAACTTCAATTGCTTGATGAGGACAAACCAAAGCACAAGCACCACAGCCAACACATTCCTCCTGAATTATCTTGGGTGAGGCAAAAGCTTCGGCTTTGATAGCATCATACGGGCAGATGAAGACACATTTGTCACAACCAACGCATTTCAGGTTGTCCCAGACTGCTTTTCTGGAGTATTTTACAACCTTGACAACATCTTTTCCGAAGCCTAGCTGTTCCAACACATTCTTTCCAAGTTGCAGTCTCCGAGCACTAATTTTGGTGCCTTCCTTGTAACGACAGAATTTGTCTTCACATTGAATGGAAACAAAGTTCTTTATACCTGAATTAAGGGCTTTGAACACAAAGTCTGTTGGAACTCTTCCTGAACAAGGAACACGCAAGGGAACGCAGTTGCCTGAAACTATGCCCTGATCTGCAAGTATATCTTCCATCTCGCATGTAGAAGGCGAGTTTCCACGGCACATCATAAGTAACGTGTCAGCCTTGCGTTGCTTCTGCACAGATTCGACATAATCAAGCATTTGGTCGTAATTGTAATACTGCATTTCTATGGCAGCTGAAGGACAGCTACTATAGCATATTCCACAAACCTGGCATTTCTGGATGTCGATTTCGACTTTGCCGGTTTCTTTATCACGGTTTATGGCTTCATAAGGACATAGTGAGTGGCAAACACAACACTTGCTACATAGGTCTTGGTTGATATTTACCACGGCAAGACATTTCTCACTCATCATTTGGCCTCTTTTCCTTTGATTTTATGGGCGTTATACGCAGTGAGGATGATTATTTTCGCGTATGAAAGCTTGAAAAGGGGTTTTGGATGATATAAGGTTTTACCTCTGCCTTCGGTAATACGGTCGTCTGACATAGTTGTAAGCTTCCAGCGCTGCAGTGATACCTTGACCAACCGCTGTTCCAACTTGCTTCACGGGTTGGTTCGTGACATCGCCTGCAGCGTAAACTCCAGAAATGTTGGTACGTTGATACAAGTCGGCTTTTATGTATCCGAATTCGTCGACTTCTACCCCAGATTCTTTGGCAGTTTGACTATTGGGAGCTTCTCCAACTTGGACAAAAACAGCGCTGACGGTTATTTCTTGTGTTTTTCCAGTCTTAGTGTCCAGGGTAATGACCCTGTCAACAACCTTCTCGCCTTTAATCTCTTGAACTTCGTTACTCCAGAGTATTTTCACGTTTGGCTTGGCTTCGATGTCTTTAAAGTAAGCTTCTTCACATCTGAGAACCTCCCTGCGATGAATAAGAGTGACATTTGCGGCTAATCCAGCCAGATAAAGCGTGGTAATTGCCGCACTATTTCCTCCACCAACAACCATCACGTCCTTGCCTTTAAAAAGCGGACCATCGCAAACACCACAGTAACTTACGCCTTTTCCTCGGAACTCCTTTTCTCCTTTGGCCCCAAGTTCACGGTAGTGAGCGCCTGTAGCGAGAATTATTGCAGGGGCACTGTACTGTGTTCGACTTGTTGTAACGGTTTTGTTCTCACCATGCAGGTTCAACTCTGTAACAGCTTCGAGTTCGCGGAGGATAACCCCCGTTTTCCTGCAATGGTTTGTCATCTTTTCGGCGAGTTCTGCTCCACTAATTTGGCTAAATCCTGGATAGTTCTCTACATTTGGCGCGTCACCAGTTGTTCCGCCTGCGAGCTTCTCCTCGATAATCGCCGTTTTGAGCCCGCTGCGTGCGCCATAGATTCCGGCTGATAATCCTGCCGCACCTGCGCCGATAATAATTAAATCGTACATTTCCATAAATGACAACTCGTTCGTGAGTGTTATTTTACGGTTAAGACTGATTTATGAACCATTCGGCAACCAAAAGAGAACCAGATTTGGAAGACCATTTTGAAATTGACGGGACGTCGTTCAACATTTGAAACCAACGATTTCCCATCATTACAAATTCTTGCAACAATCATCTTTGTCAGCAAAAAGTTCATATTCCATCAACCAAAGAACTTCCATAAGCAGAAGGGTATTGCACATATGCCTAGAATTCTCGTTCTTTATTATAGCCGGACTGGAAACACGGAGAAAATGGCAAGCGCCGTTGCTGAAGGCGCCAGAAGCGTTGATAATGCAGAAGTGGAAGTCGAATACCACGTAAACGTTGAAGATCTGAGCAAGTTTGATGCCGTTGTTGTTGGAGTTGCCACTTACTACCATGAACTGCCCATTGACGTCAAACGGCTCTTCGAAGAAGCTTCTGAATCGAAGGTGAATTTGAAGGGGAAAACAGGTGCAGCTTTTGGTTCTTACGGCTGGACAGGTGAAGCCCCAAGATTGGCGTTGGAGATAATGAAGAACAAGTTTGAAATGAACGTAATGGAGTCTCCCTTGTTGGCGCGATACACTCCTGACCAGAACACCCTAAATATGTGTCGAGAGCTCGGGAAACGAGTCTCCGAAACACTTATTCACAAATCCTAACAAGTCTGGATATGAGAGGAAAGTAAAATGGCTGAAAAAACCAAAAAAGACCAACTAATTGAGTTCATGAAACGTCAGATACAAATCGAGAACGAGATCGTGACATCTCTTAACAATGGTGTTGCAGACATAAAGAACCCGCCTGTAAAGGCTGTCCTGAAGGGCATCTCTCTAGACTCAGTAAAGCATGCGGAGCTTTATGCTGCGGCCATTAGACTGCTGACTAACGTCTCGACCGCTCTAAATCAAGAGAACCTCGACGCACAACGTGAATTGGTGGAGAAGCACATAGAGATGGAAGCTGAACTCATCAAAAAACTGGAAAAAATGGTACCCGCCATAGAGAACAACAAAGTGAAATTCCTCCTCAATACGATATTCATGGACGAGAAAAGACATCACGCTATGCTCAAAACTATCTTGGAAAGCATTGTCCGAGCCGAAACCATAACCGAAGATGAATGGTGGGAAACACTTTGGGAAGGTTCCCCTTTCCACGGAGCACCAGGCGGGTAAGCCAAACTGTCTTTGCAGCACCGTTGCCTACTTGGACTATAGCTATAATTGTTTATGCCTGATTAGACTTGGAATAAAAACAGAGGAAATAACGGAGATTACGATTTTTCTGTTGTTACGACGTGCCACGAAGACTGCCAAACATCTTCAACAACGCCTTGTAGACCACGAATAAGCTGAGACAACTTCGCACCCTTTTCCGTTAATCGATACATTTTCGGCGTCTTTCGCGCGAACACCAATTTCTTGCCTTTCAACGCTCGAAGATACTGGTATGTCCGTCTAAGGCTGATGTCCGTTTTCATAGCTAATTTCCGAGCGGCGATTCCATCATCTGGAATACTCTCATAAACCTTCTTCTCGGTTGGGGAAAACGATTCCTTTCCCGGATCGCGCTTTGAACGGAAAAAGAACACATAATCTCGTTCCTCAGGCGTCTCAATTAACTCAGATGCTTTAAGTCGTTTCAGAATTCGGGAAGCAATCTTGGGTGAAACAAATGCTGCCAAGTCGTCGAAAGTCTTGGGGCCAGATAGCATTGCGTCTATTAGGGTTTCTTCGTAGCATTCAGAATGAGCAGGGAGATCTTCGATAAAATCGGTAAAATCTTGCAGCACATCGGTTAGTTTTCCACCAAATGTAGTGGCATAGTACTGATCTTGGGCTTCAGCTGCGAGACCTACCTGCATTAAGGGTTGCAGGTATTCTTGACTGATAGTGTCGCAGCTATGAATGTGACCTGCTTTCTTCAATTCTTCTTGAAGACGGGTCACGGAATGCTTGCCCTTCGCGATTGTCCTCAGAATCTGAATTCGCGTACTGTTCTTCAAAACGTTGAAAAGCTCTTTTATGTAGTTGGGGTCATCCATCCTGTCCCGTAGCTGTCTCAGCTCGTTCTTCAGTTTCCACAAGGTGCAGCGCGTGATACACTCAAGCGGGTTAACTGGAGCGCATACTCTGCAACGGGCGCCCAAATCCTTCAACATATCTACTAAATCTTGACTATTTACGCCGTTTTTCGGCTTGTTCAACGCATCCTCGATCATTCTCATCATATCCTAGTTGAGGTGACGTGTGCATGACGGGCAGGAGTGAGAGATTGGGTGCAAAAGCATTTTTGGGAGAGGCCCGCCATGACATACGTCATGAATAATATTACTTTAGTTATACCTAATATACGTTGCGCCACCCACTCCAAGGAATAATACGTTAACCCATGAAAACCATGAAATCAAAAAGCTTTAAGAACCAGACGCAGTAAGCCATCGGCGAGAGACTATGTCAGCGTACGATGAAAACAAAACCCTCGACATGATAGAAAAGGCCACAAAAAGCGTTGTAAACATAAGCACCGTCAAGCTAATGCAGAACCTGTTCTATCAAGCTGTTCCTGTCGGAGGCATGGGCTCAGGCACATTGATCGATTCTTCAGGCTTAGTCCTCACAAACAACCACGTTGTAGGTGGAGCAGAAAAAATCAACGTAACCCTTTGGAACAATCAAGTCTTGGAGGGGAAAATTGTGGGCTTGTGCGCCGTCCACGATATAGCTGTTGTCAGAGTTAGGGCCAATGGTCTGCAGGCAGCGGAACTCGGTGACTCAGACAAACTCAGAGTCGGACAGAGAGTATACGCTGTCGGAAACCCCTTTGGGCTAGCAGGTGGACCAAGTGTCACTTCAGGGGTAATAAGCGCTTTAAACCGAACTATCGAATCAGAAAGAGGGCTTATCGAAAACCTCGTGCAAACTGATGCTTCCATTAACCCGGGCAACAGTGGAGGCCCACTTCTGGACATAGAGGGCAAAGTCGTTGCGATCAGCACGGCCATTATTCCCTTTGCCCAAGGCATAGGCTTCGCCATTCCAATCAACTCGGCAAAGACATGCAGTCTTGACATGATGGCAGCAGGAGGTTCGCGCAGACCGTGGCTCGGCGTAGTTGGGTTAACCATCAACCCAGATATTGCTCGATATTATGGCTTGCCCGTCGACCATGGAGTTATGGTCACGAAAGTTGCCGAAGGAAGCCCTGCGTATCAAGCGGGTATGGGTGACGGAGACATTATTCTGGAAGTAGATGATGTTGAAATCCGCCGCATTGAGGACCTGGTTAATGAAATACACAAACGGAAAGTTGGCGACCCTGTGAGAGTCTTTGCAATTCGCAACAGGAGACAGCACTTCTTTGAAACGCGACTGAGCGAAACCCCTTAGCTAAGTAAAAGGGATAGCGTTGAGTTCAAACGAGATAAAAGAGAGCCCTCACTGAGTGGGGCGCTATCGCGATAGTTGGTCCTCCGAGAGCCAGAGAAGGATAGCTATCGGGTGGCAGCTTATATGAAGAAAAATGGCTATCGCATTATTCCTGTGAACCCATTTGCAGACGAAGTTCTTGACAAAAGAAGCTATAAAAATCTCTTGGACATTCCAACTGAAATCTAGAAAAGACTGAATGTGGTCGACGTTTTTAGACGAGTTGAGGATGTGAGCCAATTGTGGAGCAGACGGTCAAACTTGGAGAAATACACGGGAAGCCCTGCGTTGTCTGGATGCAGCTTGGAATAATTAATGAGAAATCGGCAAAGATTGCCGGAGATGCAGGATTGACTGTTGTCATGGATAATGCCTAATGCAGGAGCACAAATGCTTGTTCAAAAAGCGTTCTAAGCAATGCCCCCGAGAAGCAGCGAAGCAATAGATGCGATTGTTACGATTACCGCCGTCTCAATGAGAGTAATTTTCCAGTTTACTCGGGTTTTTTTGGAACGGTATCGAACCAAGAAGACACCTACGACTGTCCCCACAATCGCCAGAGAAACTACGAGGTTTAGCGGGCTTTCGTTTAACAACAGAATGTAGGCTGCTATTGGGAAAATTCCAGCGACAAACGTTGTTGTACCACAAATGATTGCAGCGATCAAGTTTGACCTGTGGATCTCCTTGTCCAAGACAGTGAATAGTCGTTGGACAAGCATTAGGGACTTGTCACGTTCAGCCTTATCTGGAATATCGTTCAGGCTGTATTTCATCAAATTTTGAAGAGTCATGATATCCGCCAAATCTTCGGTGATTCCGCCAAGGAGAAAACTGGAGAAATTTGTTATGGCAACCGCGCTCAAAGTCAATAGAGCGGCAAAAATAATCGTCCTCGTTTCCAAAGCAGCAATAAAGGCGGATAAAGTAACGACCACTCCTGTTATTGAACCATCAACCAAACCGGCCACAATTTCAAGAATAGGATCCTTTTTCAGGAGAAGGCTTTCCCACTCTAAACCTAGCTTGCGTCCTTGTTCCGTAAGTTGCACAGTCTCATCTTTTTCCGTGACAAGACCTTCGGAGGTCATCTGGGTGAGAGCTTTTTCCAGTTCGAGCAAGTTAATGCAAGCTAGGCTCACGCAGACTTTATCTATTCGCCGCTTGAGTGTAGATTTGTGCATTCTGCGGCCTTTGGCGAGGTTCAAAAGAACAATGATCTTAATTACATCAGGCAATTCCTCGATGGCGAAAGACACTTAGTAATTCACCGTAAGCGGTTGAGAAGTGGCTTTTTCATTCTAATAACTCTTGTGCGGGGTTCTAATATTATTGCTTTACCATTACATAGCTTACCTGTCCATCAGGATTGGTCGCAAAATTACATTAAGGGAATCTTGATTTTGGCAAGTGGAAACGGTTAAGGCATTTTCTCTAGGAACGTTTCGATTTCAGCGTAGTTTGGCTCCACTGCAGGGTCATCTGATATCCAAACAAAACGCACTACGCCTTCTTTGTCAAGTATGAATATGGCACGTTTTGCTGTTGCATAACCTAAGAGTCCTGAAAAGTCAGGTAGTTCGATTCCGTAGGTTTTTGCAGCCTCACGATTATAGTCGCTGAGTATCGGAAATGGTAATCTGTTTTTTTCCGCGAAGGCTTTGTTGGAAAATGGGTCTGACACGGCTATGCCGATGATTTGGGCTTTAAGATCGATTAAGCGGGCCATCGAGTCGCGGAAAGTGCACATTTCCTTGGTACAAACGGAGGTGAAAGCACCGACGAAGAAAGCTAAAACGGTTTTTCCTCCTAGGAATTCGCGTAGACTTCGCAGTTTCAAGTCAGTATCCGTTAACGTAAAGTCGGGTGCTTTGTCTCCAACCTTAACCATTGTTGACAACCCAAAAACCTCGAGTAAAGGTAAAGTAATCTTTCTTATAAATTACGGTGTTTTCCTTCGAAGGCAAAGGCACATGGGCAGATCTTGTTCAGCGAGCAGGCTGAGCAGGTTGGTTTTTTGGCTATGCAGACCCGTCTGCCGTGAAAAATGAGCAGGTTGGTTATTCTGCTCCATTGGTTCTTAGGAATAAGTCTCATGAGATCTTGTTCTATCTTGTTTGGGTCATCGTAAAGCGTGAGTCCTAGTCTTTGGGCAAGTCTACGGACATGCGTGTCTACTGCAATTCCTTCGATGATGCCATAGGCGTTTTGCAGAACAATGTTAGCGGTTTTGCGTGCGACTCCCGGTAGTTCTAGCAGTTCGTCCATGGTTTTGGGAACTTTGCCATCGTATTTTTCGACGAGATTCTTGCAGCAGTTCTGAATGTTTTTGGCTTTGTTGTGGTAGAAACCGCTGGATCTTATGAGTTGTTCCAGTTCTAGTCTATCTGCATTGGCGAAGTCTTTGGCTGTCCGGTATTTTTTGAAGAGGGCGGGGGTGATCTTGTTGATTTGTTCGTCTGTTGCTTGAGCTGAGAGAATGGTCGCTATCAGAAGTTGCAGTGGATTTGCGTAGTGTAGGGCTATTTTTGCGTCTTCATGTTCTCTTTCGAGGAGTTCAATGATTTTAGATGCGCGTTCCTTGGGTTCGAGGTAGATTTCGGGTTTTGACAAGATGCGCACCTTATTCATACGAGGGTTGTTTGTCTAAAAGCTTTTACTCTTGGTTGTTGAAAGGATAGTAAGAGGTGGGCTTGATGGAAATGAAGCTGATAGTCGATGGAAAAGAAATCCCAGTAAACGAGTTTGTTAGCAAGATTTTGTCGGGGATGGTTGTGGGATCCGTGACCTCGTTGCGCGGGATAAGAGAAGATTGGAAGAAGATCGAGATTGAAGTGATAAAGTAGTGCTATCCTGAGAAGTCGACTCTCGTTTTCAACTCTACGAACAGTTCCTTTTTGGCTTTACAGATAGGACAAACGTATGGTGGATCATCTCTGAACACGACGTAGCCACATTGTTTGCAGTACCACAATTTCTGTTTGGAGGCTAATGTTGTTTTTGCCTCCACCGCTGAAACTTCTTTGGGTAGAGATGCTTCTTGAGTTTGTCTTTCCGCTGAAACTTCGTATGCCTTAGCCTGTTTTTCTAAAGGTCTGCGTTCCGGCACGGTGGGCAATTGCCTATTCTCATAAACTTGTTTGGTAACATAGAGTCGACAATAGCACGCGCCAAACTCAATAACATCAGGGTCACGGTAATCACACGGGCAGATTATATCGCGGTCGTACTCGAATATTCCCGATGCCAAGCGACAAGGGCAACTTGGATACCCGTAACGTTCCTCGTTTGCTCTTAGTCCTTCTAGGAAAGCTTGAAGAAGTTCGGCATCGGGCGTAAGGTAATAGCCGTAAGTTTGTGCATCTGCTTGTGCTCGCGCCTTAACAGCTTCGATTGTAACTCCCGTCATAATTGGAGAGCCTCTTTAAGTTGGTCTTTTCGAAAGCCAGTTATGATTATCTTATCGTCAATAAGCGTGGTGGGATAGTTGAGTGCTCCACCTTTGCTGAGGATCAGCTGTCGAGCTTGTTCTTTTTCCTTCTGATCGCATTGGTCGACGTCTAGAAACTCGAACTCGATGCTATTGTCTTTGAGAAATTCTTTAGTCATTCTACACCAGACGCAAGTGCTAAGGGCGTAAACGACAACCTTATGTTCATTCTTTTTTCCAGGGACTCTCGAGAAGGGCATACTAATTCACCGACCTATGCTTAAACTATTGTCGATATTAACTCTTTTGGACTTCGCTGGAGTTAGATTACCAAAGGCGTTCTGCACAACTTCTGACAATGCGGGGTGAATGTGCATACCTCGGATAATTGGCGTGTAGCTTCTATCGTCAGTGTTCATTGCGTTGGTTATTTCCTGGATGAGGCTTGAGGCTTCGGGACCGATGATGTGTGCTCCTAAGATCTTGCCTGTCTTGTTCTCGACGAGGACTTTAACAAAGCCATTCGGTTCGCCCATAGCTCCGCCCATGGCTGTGTCCCGATAGTGTGCTACGCCGATGAGCACTTCGTAGCCCTGCTGCAAAGCTTCAGCTTCCCTAAGTCCAATCGAAGCCACTTGTGGATACGTGAATACCGCGTGCGGAGCAACTGAGTAGTCCATAACTACTTTGTGGTCGTGCACAGAATTGTGCCATGCAATGCTAGCTTCATAATTCGCAACATGTTTGAACATCTGCTTTCCGATGGCATCTCCGAACGCCCACACGTTCTTCTTGCTTGTCTCCAGGTACTCGTTAACTCTAACGAAACCTTGTTCATCAACTTTGACCCCTGTTTTTTCCGGCTTGAGGATGTCGGAGTTGGGCACCCGCCCCGTCGCAAGCATCAGTGCATCCGCCGTGAACTCTCTGAGGCTACCGTCGGCACGGTTACGAGCAAATACCGTCTTCGATGCTCCATACTGTCTGAGCTCAACGACTTCTGTGTTCGTAAGAATTTCCATGCGTTTCGCCAACTCGCTTCTCAGCAACTGAGAAATCTCCGGTTCTTCATCGGGCACAAGGTTCGGGTTTCGCTGGATAAGCGTGGTTTTAGCGCCAATGCCGGAGAAGAAATGAGCGTATTCAACGCCAACGTAGCCACCTCCAATTATAACGATGCTTCTCGGACGCTTCTGCAATTGGAACACCGTGTCGCTTGTTAGAAAATCCACGCCTTCGATACCTTTGAACTTCGGAATGACTGGTCTTACGCCGGAGACGATAAACACCATCTCGGCGCGGATCGTTTCGTCACCTACCTGCAATGTGTAATCCGAGATAAACTCGCCTTGCTGATTATACCATTTCAAGTTTGGAGTAGCTCGTACAGCTTCTGCTTGCTCGCTCGAATCATGATTCACTAGCGCACGTGTTCGATCCAAGATATTCTTGAAATCCACCGATGATACTGCACCGTGAATACCAAGAGCTTGCGCTTCATTGAATATGGCAACGACATCAGCAGGATAAATTAGCATCTTGGATGGAACGCAGCCAACGTTTAAGCAGGTACCACCCATTGGGCCTTTGTCGACCACGGCGACTTTGAATCCGTTTTCCACTGCGGTTGATGCGACAATCATGCCTGAACCTGTTCCAATTACGAGTACATCAAAACGCTCCATGAAAAGTCTCACTGCAAAGAAGGAAAACGGGTCGAGGTCAATAAACCTTTCACGAGCAAAGCTTTTGAGAGCCAGAAAATCTTTTATTTCGCTCACTGAATAGTTGAACACCGTGATTGTTATGGCTAAGAAAATGAAACCAGAAGAGGAAAAGAAGAAGAAAGAATATTACGTGAAGAAAGAGAAGAAGGCTAAAGAAGTCAAAAAGAAGTAGTCTTCTTTTTCAGAAACTGCGGAATGCACCGCTCATCGTGGACGGGGTCGAACCCTTCCAGCTCATTTTTATCTACTGGTATCACAACACGCGACACCAAACCATTGAGGCTGTATGGTAGGCGAATTAAGCGCATTTCACCAGCCGTGACCCATTCATCGATGGCGAATCCACGCTTTTTTACAGTCTTGGCGATTTTGAGCCTCTCTTCCTCGTTTAAGCTATAGGCAGCTTGGTCAAAAACGTGGATGTGGAATCCTCGACCTGAATAGATGACTCGCAACTGTGAATAGTCTTTCTCTAAGTATTCGTAAAGACCTAGTGCCTGCTGCTGAGCCATTTCCAATTCGATGCTGCAGAATCCCAGACCCTGCCCGCGTTTCAGCTTATCTCCGAGGGTACCATGTACTGGGCATGTAATGTTCTCGGGATCTAAGTCGAACGCTAACTCCTGTCCAATCTTGTTGTTGTTTTTGTTGTAAACGTTTCTATCATAGTAGACAGCTTCGGGCAAGAACTCGATTATCTGTCTTTTTACTTCGTTGAGGTTCTTGAATTCGTCAACAATTATCGTGGTATCCGCGTCCTCACGGTATTCTTCTGGGAAAATCCTGCTGTGTCTACCAATGATTACAGCGAACTTAGTCACGCCGGGTCGAACTTAAAGCCAAGTTGCGACGTTTTCAGTTTGGAACTCAATCGCGTAAAAATGGTTGCGCTCTCGCAGCGTTGCGGGGCGCATGCCCTCCGGCATCAAATATATGGACATTTTTGGTCACTGCACAAGTAACAAAGGTTCCACAAAACCGTTTTGGCGAAAAAAGCGTTGGCAGAAAGACTAATATTGTCGCATGGGTCCGAGTATTTTGGTGAAAGATTTTTGCCGATAGACCCTGATTTTCAAACCAAACGACAGATTGCTAGCGAACACAATGGACACAAAGTTTGGGGACCCGTAGAGCCTCCAACAAGGCAGGGTATCCATGGAACCAACGTTGCTGTAGACTGGGACGTATGTGTCGGAGATGGTGTGTGCATAGATGTTTGCCCCGTTTCGCTTTATGATTGGGCGGAGACACCTGGGCACCCGATGTCGGAGAAGAAATCTGACCCTGCACGTGAACCCGACTGCATCCAATGCTTGGCATGCGAAATGCAATGCCCTACTCAAGCGATTAAGATTACGCCGCCGTAGCTTTCAGCAAAGAGTCAACTAACCGTCTAAGTTTTTTATTACCCTTTTTCGTTTACGGCTCGTGGTTGGTCCATCGAGAAGAAAAAGTGGAGAGTTTAAGAAAGCTTCACTTGAAAAGTTTGAGGACTTTGTTTACGTAGTCCCAGTTTACCAAGTTCCAGAAGGCATCTACGAACTTTGCACGGTCATTTTTGTAGTCCAAATAGTACGCGTGTTCCCATACGTCCAAGACCATTAGAATATTGAATGATGGATATACATTGGCGTTGTGCTTTTCGATCTGCATGATGACTGGTCGAGGAACGCATCCGTGTATAGCTAAAGCAGCCCAACCTGAACCTTCAACGCTTACAGCGGCTTTCGTGAATTCAGCTTTGAAGCGGTCGAAGCTCCCGAATTCTTTGTCGATTTCGTCTGCCATGGCTCCGCCTGGTTTTCCGCCGCCCTTGCCCGCAGGTGCCAAGTTGTCCCAGAAAATCGAGTGTAGGATGTGCCCGCCAATGTGAAAAGACAGCTCCTTTAGCGTGGCTTTTTGGTCAAGTTCGGTGTTTTCTTTTCGGGCTTTTTCAAGTTTTTCGAGGATTGCGTTGGCGCCGTTCACGTATGCTAAGTGATGCTTGTCGTGATGAAGTGTTAGTTGTTGTTCAGAAACGTAGGGTTCGAGCGCTTTGTAGTCGTAGGGCAATTTGGGCAGACTAAATGACTTTACTGTTTCCATTTTTAACTCACCAAAAACTACGCAGCTCAGAGCAAGATACTACTAATATACTTTGTCATGGAAACTTCTGTCAGACCTAGAGGCAAGCATTCATTCGTTCTGTCTTGTTCATCAAACAGTTGCGCTTCTCAGAAAAGTGTGTTTTTAGTTTCAGCTTTCAGTCGCATTACTTATTACAGACCTTTTTGCTGTTATTTGAGTGGAGTTGTCTTAATGAAAACCGATGAGAATCTGAAAGCTGCTTTCGCAGGTGAGTCGCAAGCAAACAGACTGTACTTAGCGTTTGCCAAGAAAGCGGAGGAAGAGGGTTACACGCAGGTTGCGAAGCTATTCAAAGCAGCGGCCGAAGCTGAAACCGTGCATGCACTAAATCATGTCAGGATCACTGGACAAGTTAAGTCGACAATTGACAATCTGGGAACAGCCATCTCTGGAGAGACATATGAGTTCAAGAAAATGTACCCTGAATTCATTGTTGATGCAGGCAAGGAGAATGTGAAACAAGCAGTATGGAGCTTTGACGTCGCCAATAAAGTGGAGCAAATACACGCTAGACTGTTTCAGAAAGCGATGGGTGCCATGAAGAGCAAGAAGGAAATGGAGAAAGTGGAATACTACGTTTGTGGTGTCTGCGGAAACACCGTAGAAGACGTGCTTCCTGAAAAATGCCCGATTTGTAATTCGCCAAAAGAAAAATTCTTTAAACCGGCATAAATGGCGACCGCCTTTCTTTCTTTTTCCCCATGCCCTCGAAATAGAATGCCGTGAACCGAGAATGGATTATGAAAATTGTGTAAAGCACTGCAAATTCGCGTTTATAAATTCGAAGAAGAAAGTGTCAATTGTGGGGAAAAACCAAATGGGTACGTCATTTCGGGCACCGTTTGTCAGCCTGATTGTTCTGCAGCGCGATTTCTCATAATCTTAGTTGGGTAGTCAAGGTTTTTCCAGGCAGTCATTCCGCCGAGGACGTTGTAGACTTCCTTGAACTCTTTTCGCTTGAGAATGCTTGCGGCTAAGCTGGAACGATTGCCGGCTGAGCATGTAACCGCGATTGGCTTGTTTTGAGGTAGCGAACTTGCTTTCTCTTCAAGGTCTCCGAAGAATATTCTCACTGCATCTTCAATGTAGCCTTCCCGCCATTCATGAGGTTCTCTTACGTCTATAAGCAATACGTCTTTTTTTTCCAGTTTTTCTCTGAGCAGCTGAGCTGACATTGTACATAAGCGTTCAATGGGTTTGCCCATTTCCTGCCATTCATTCATTCCAGGGCAAAGGTAGCCGCATAAGTTATCGAAGCCTAACCTGTTGAAACGCGCCTTCACCTTGTTGACATCGCTGGTACGTTCGAGCACGAAGACTATGTACTGGTCGACTGGCATTATCCATCCTGGGTAAACGCTTGCTCCTCCCATCCACAGGCTCAAAGAGTTCGGAATATGCGAACCTGCGAAGGCGTAGGCGTTGCGTGCGTCTACTGGGAGCATGTTGGGTTCCTCCATGTGGTGTTCGAAGTCAATCACGCTCATTGGTCGGGGAGGCGCGAGTTCGCTCAGCAACTGCGGACCTTCAAGGTTGAGTTGCTCGATTCTCCGGAAGTATCGTGGCACAATCAGGTCCTCGCTTTTGGCTCGTTTTACGAAAGACGGTTCGTCAAGTTTTAGGTAGGGGTTGGTTTTTTTCTCGTAGCCCAAAGTGCTAATTTCGCTAGAACCAATGTTTCCTCCACAGATGCTTCCTGCGCCGTGAGCAGGGTATATCACGACGTGATCGCCCAACTTCAGAATTTTCTCGGTTAAACTCGTGTGAAGTTTCTTCGCTTGACTGGCTTGAGCATCGCTTCCAAATAGATCTGTGCGCCCCACGGATCCGACGAAGAGGGTGTCACCTGTGAAAACCATCATTGGTTCCTTAGGATTTCCTGAAATATAGACAACGTAGCAAAGCGATTCGTCAGTGTGACCTGGAGTGTGCAAGGTTTTTATTTTGAGTGTACCAACGTTGAGTGTGTCTCCGTCCTCCAAACGATGTTCGCCATACTTGAAAGGCAAGACTATGCTGTGCCCGATTTCGGCCTCGTTGAGGTTTTGCAGTTCCAGCGAGCCGACAACGTAGTCTTCGTTTCTGTGGGTTTCGAGAATGTATTTTATGCGTGCACATTCCTTGTTCGCCAATTGTTCGTATACTTTGCAATCTCTACGAGGATCGATCACGACTGCCTCTGACTCATCAGACAGGTAGTAACTGTTATGCGCTATTCCTTCGGATTTTACTGTTACAAGGTTCATTTATTCAACCCCAGCTGGGAGTATGGAATAGGGAGTTAGTCCTTGCAGTATTGCAGGCATTTTTCCCCTTCGCGATCTAAACAAAATCGCTACACTCCTATATTTGCGGTTACAATAACTTCTGGTATGTTAGATTGGATGGGCTGGTTAAGGATTACGCTTTGCTTTGATAGACTATTCCCGTTTAGTGCTATTGAGCGTGGGTGCAATAAGGTATGTCGTTCTTCTGCCCAGATTTTTCTGGGCTCCGCGATAACGATAGTAATAAAGCTTAATTACATCTTGCGATGATAACCATCATAGGCGACCGAGAATTGATTACTCCCTGTGAAGTCGCGGTGAAATGTGCTTTGCCTTCTGTTCGCGCCATGGTGGCAATTGAGCTTATGAACAAGCACAGCCTAAAACAGGCTCAAGCAGCGAAGCTCTTAGGAATAAGCCAGCCGGCGATAAGCCTTTATCAGAAAAAGCTCCGGGGCAATTCGCTCGATTTGTGGGGCGACCCCGAAATAATGGCATCAATTGCGAAACAAGCTAAATTTCTGGTCAATGGAACAGCACCAGCAAGGAACAATTTGGTTTGGTTCTGCGCCATCTGCAAGACCCTGCGAGCCAAGGGATATCTGTGCAAGATCCACAAAGACTTGGACCCTGCCCTTGATATTGAGGCATGCGGTTTCTGCAAAGACACGGAAAACGACGGCAACGGACAGGTTTAGACAGTTAAGGCTTATAGCTTCGGAAAGCAGATTCAGCTAATAATCATTCCGCCATAGGAGGAGCTTGAAGTATATGGGTTACTCAGAAACATGGAAGATACTGGAAGAAATCATCATAGAACTTCGAAAAAAGAACCTTCCCGTATCCGAAAGCGTGATGAACGACTTGAAATCAGCAAAAACCCTAATCAAACTCATGGACACGGGCGAAGACCGAGGCGAGATTGGCCCGAAAGTCGAAACTTTGTTGGCAGACCTCGAAGCCAACTTGGTGACTGAGGCGCAAGAGACTTTCTCGTCCGAACGCATAGACGAATGGTTGAGGAGGCTGGAAACGTCGTCCTGCATCGCATGCGGGAATCAACCAAAACCCCTAGCTAAAGAGGAGTCTAGGTTTGTACCAGGCCTACCTCGTGACCAGAAATGGGTCCGTGTAAATCCCATCGCCAGTCTACCCGGAGAGAAACTGCAGCAACTTGCTGAGGAGTCTAAGCTGTCATGGAAAAAAGAAAAGGACGGCCATTTAGTTGTCTTCGGAAAAACAGATAACATCAGAGAATTCGTGAAGAAAATGACCGAGCAAGCGTCCAGATAGAGTCCCAAAATTGGAAAAAGGATCATAACGCTGCCATAGACATTTTGTTTAAGTTGGAGCAAAATGACTAAATACTCCAAAAAGGATCGGTAACTTCATGGTTAAAAAGGCATTCATAACAATAGTCATAATGGCCGTCGCATTCATAATCGTTGTTGGAGTAATTCTCGCAAATCAAACACCAGCAGAAAACACTGTTTCAAGTCTCAAAGCTGGCAATGTGTTTGTGTACGACGTGAGAGGTTATGCAACTCTAATTGATGAAAACGTGACTATTCCTCAGGGCATTTTGGAGCTGAACATGACTGAATCGTACAGCGTTACAATAACAACAGTAACTGGTCCAGAGGTCTCTTTTAACACAACATGGCGTTTGACAAACGGAACAATCATCGATAACACAGGAAAAGTGAACCTGTTAAATGGAGAAGACAACGGAGTGTTTTGGACTATTTTCCGTGCAAACCTCACATTGAATACTCTTGTTACACCTGAAGGTTCAGACGGACTTATTGTTAATAGCACAGAAGCTAGGGCTTACAAAGCGAGTAGCAGAGCAACTAACGTCATTTCGCTCGAGAACGAGTTTGTCGACGTTGACGATCCTACCTTAAGCAGAACATACTACAGTTATTTCGACACACGATTCGACAAGATTACAGGCATGATGGTTGAATTGAGGGATACAAAAGTTTTCGGCTATCCCCAAGTGGTTCTGACGAATGAGTGGAAACTTATCGATTCAGATGTCTGGGATGTATAAATTCGTCTTGTTTCAAATGCCTCTTCAGTTTTGATTTTCACTTAGAAATAGATTCTGAACAAAGAAAAAAAGGATAGGTGTTGTTGAATTTTTTTGATGTCTACTGGCGCTTTCTAAGCACTAGTACTGCTAGCAATACACCGATAGCTATTATTGCTACGATTATGCCTGCAACTGCGGGTACGAAGTACTGCTCAACGATTGAGGTGGGCTGTGGCGGTTCAACTACTTCTGCTGGCTTTTCCAGCACAGTCAATGCGTTTCTAGCGAAAGATGCGTAGTAGGATTTGGATCCAGCGAAGGTTGCGTAGATTGTGTAGTTGCCATCCTCTTTTGGAGTAAACACTAAGCTGAATGTGCCAGTGTCGTCAGTTGTTGTGTCGCCAATGTGAACGAAGTTGTTGTTAGGATCCACTGCATCAATGCTTACTGGAACACCAGTTACGTCGGTCGGGCGCTTGAATTGCTTGTAGACATAAAGCATCCAATCATTCATGCTTTCGTCGGACATTGCGGGAACTCCGTTCGGGAAGCGTAGCTGTGAGGAATCACTTTGGGTGCCTGGTGAAACGTCCATTACAGTGCCTTTGACTACGACAGGTGTGGCGAATGGAACTGCTATGTCTGGTGCAGTGACTGTTGTTGAGCTTGGACCTTTGCCTATGGCGTATACTTGCTGGTCGTATGTGTCCATGCCTGCGATGATGCTGTCACCAATGATGGCACGTCCACCCCAGCGAGTTTGACGTAACATACCATCAGCTCGGAAGACCAGGGATCCGTCTGTTACGTTGAGTGCATAGAACGGTGCACCGCGCGGTTTAGGATTTTGAGCAGAGTGTTCGATGTGCCCGATGTAGATCTTGCCGTCTGTGACGAAGAGAGGGCATGCCCACCAGTTGTTTCCTAAGTAGGACTCGTGGTAGTAGTCAGTAGCGTTGAATGTCCATACGCGTTCGCCTGTCTTGACGTCGTATGCGTATATTGTTCCACCTACTGTTGCTGAGATTAGTTTTCCGTATGCAATGACTCTGTCGGGACCGAATGTTGCGGAGACTGTGTCGCTCCAAGCGTCTATGAAGATTTGCGGTTCGGTTTCGTACATGAATTGACCGTTTTGGAGGTTAAAGGCATAGTGTACTAGGTTTTCTTTGGTGAAGAAGACGCCAACTTGGTCGTCTCTGCTCCATGCAACCCAGCCGGCTTGACCGATGCCGCCGATGGTTAGGTTGCCTTCAACCCACTCTGATGGTGCTCGCCATGTCGTGTTGTAAAGCAAAGTTCCTTTGTTTGTTGGGCTAAGGCCAATGGCCCACAAATTGACTTCAGTCAGGGTTACGCGTGCGCCGATCATCTTGTCGCCGACAAAAACCTTCTGGATGCTGCCAGGCAAACGTTGAGATACAGTGGTGCTAGGACCAGCGGGTATCGAGATGTTCATGTCGTATCCTCGGTCTGTCGCATTGTATGATACACCTAGGACTTGGCTTCCCCAGCTTTCCTGCATTCCCAGCTTGCCTTTTGAGACAACGTAGGTTGAGTTCCATTGAAGCAAGTGCCAGTCGGGGTGTGTTGCATTGCCGTAGTTGACTGTTGAGTATTTTAGAATTTCACCGATTGGACCAAAGTAGTTGGTGCCTGAGGGTACGTTTGTCATGTTAAACTGCAGATTGCCAGTCAAAGCATCTAGGGCATACCAGTTTGTGCCGCTGGTTACCCAGAGGTATGAGAAAGCTGCGCGGTTGTTTCTAGAATCCCAGTAGATTGTTTGACCTAGGCTTATTCTGAGATTGTTCATAATGGTTTTTTCCCAGAGTTGCTTACCTGTGTGAAGATCGATTGCAACAATTGTCTGTTGCGGATTTCCTGATATGTATTTGTTGTAGTATAGTACGCCGCCGATGATTACTGAACCTGAAAACTTGCCTTCATATGCATCGCCGTCCTCGTAGCTGTGTTCCCAGACTTCCCCTCCGGCAACTCCACCCATCATGTCGCCAACTGGTGTTGACCAGAGAACGTGCGGGCTTTCAGGACCATCATTGTATGGTGCATAAAGGTTATCTGGTTTCATAAGCCAGCTACCCATGATGGTGTTCCACATTCTAAGCTGCGAGTCGGCTGGTCTAGTCCAGTATTCTTCTGGAAGCGGCTGCCATGGATAAGATGGAGACGCTTCTTGAGTTACAACGAGGGGTACTTTCTCAGTTCTGCTAGCTAGGTAGGTAACGTTGCGGTATACTTGTTGTGGGAAGACTGTCTCCAGAAAGTAGGTACCGACTTGGTCGGGGACAAAAGTCCATCCGGCTGTGCCTGTTGACCAGGTTTTCAAATTGTTTAAGGTTGTGACTTCTCCGTTAGGGGCAGTAATGATTACGCTTACGTTCCATCCGTCGTTTTCGGCATTAAGGAAATTGAGTGCGCCGTAGTTTAGCAAGACTGTTTGACCAACACCTACTGGATTGGGGATAGCATCGATGAAAGGGTAGGTTTTGTTTGTGGCTTGGGCATTTGCGAGTGGCAGAGCAAAGAGTGTCAAAGCGATTGAAGATATCAGAATTACTGCAATTACAGAAGATATCGTATTCTTTTTCAACATTTTCATTTCTCCTCTTTTTGTGTATGCTTTACCCGTGATGATTTGACTATTTAAAATTTGCGAATATTTTCCAATAATTGGACATTAGTCGAAAAAAGCGTTGTGATTCATATACTCTCTTGCTCTAAAAGGATTTGACTATTTCTAGAAAAGCAAAAAACCTTGATTTTGGTTTTGTTATACGAATTAACTGTTCTCACTCGTTAAAAACTCGATTGCGAAAAGCAAATTTTAGACTGCAAATGTGGATTGCAGATTTGCATACTGAATAAACTATATGAGTTATTTGCGTATTAGTCCAACCATAACAGATTCAGCGATTTCCAAGTCTTCTACTGTGTTGATGTTCAGAAGCACTTCGACTTCTTCGGTTACAATGGCGCTCGTCTCGATTTTTCCCTCCTCTTGAATTTTCGTCCCGTTGACAATGTTAACTCCCGACACTGCATGCCAGACACCCTTGTATTCATCTATTGAGGAAACTGAAAGTCCCAATCTTTCACGTTTCTCTTTTGGGACAAATACGGCGAGAAAGTCTTTTCCCGAAACCTCAAACGCATCCACAACTTTGTCCAGGAATTTGCCTGTCACCGCCGGCAAATCCGCGGGCATTGTCAGTACGGGGCCGTTCAACCTTGCGTCACGCACAGCCTGTTTCAGATCCTCGTGGTATCCCTTCGCGTCTGTTCGAAGGTACCTCCAGTTTTTGCTTGCGCAGTGTATTTCTGTTTCAGGCGTGTTCGCGCTGGTTACGATGAAAAACTCCGACACATTACCCGCAGACTGCAAAGCCTCCACAACCCAGTCGATTAACGGTTTCCCCAGAAACGGCAGCAAAGGTTTCTCAACAGGCAAGCCCATTCTCTTGCCTTTCCCACCCGCCATTACTAATGCTGGAATCTTCAAATCAAGAACACACCTGACAAAAGAATAAGCGTTAGAGCTCTTGTGGTCTCATTTGTTGCACCAATCATGTCACCCGAGACTCCCCCGAAAACAGCTCTTGCAACCCTCTCCATTAACACTCCTGTAAGAACACTAACCGTCACCACGAGCAAACCCCACCAGCCAAGTAATGGAATGACAATAAGAAGAGAAATCGCATAGGCTAGGACGTTACGTTTCCGTTTCGCCTTTTCCATGAAACGCGCACCTAAACCCTTGCTAGTTGATTGCCCCAATGCCACTATTGTGACCATTCCCAGTTTGGCTGCAACCTCAGCCGCAATAACTACTCTCCAAGCGCTATCAGGTTTCAAGAAATACAAGCCAACAAAAGCCAGGAACTCAATAGAGACTGCCAGCAAAGCTCCCTTATATGTTACAATCCAGGCGTGGGCTGCCTCTCGTCTCTCCTCCAACTTTCGCAAACCAATGGCGTTGCCCAAATCTACTAGGCCGTCGAAATGTTGGAGGCCAGTCAAAACGAGCAGAAATGAAAGTGTCATTATCGCTAAGGCGAAACGCGCCAAGTAGTCCAAGGATAACTGAAAGAAAGAATTGATGAATGCTAGAACATTCGCGACGATGAAAAGACACAGATGGAAATATGCTGCCGCGAACAGCCCTATCAAGCCTCCCATCAATGGAAACAAAAACATGAATTCTGCCGAAGTGGTCACAAATTCTTCTCCGCAGCCCATGGGTATGATCGTGAGGAAGGCAAGCAAATCCCTAAAAGTTTTTATAGCATTCGACTTGGACATATACTCTATTCACCGTCCAAATGGGCATATAGACTTTGTTGTGAGAGACATGGGGGAGCTTAATGGGAAACGAGTACTCGTTACCGGTGGCGCAGGCTTCATTGGCTTTCACCTTTGCAAAAAACTAATCGACCTCGGCGCTGATGTAACAATCTATGACAATTTATCCAGTGGAAAGATTGAAAACGTTAAGGATAATATAAGAGCGAAGTTTGTGAAGGGCGACATTCTTGACCTCAAGAGACTCTGCAATATTGAAAAGGCTGACGTGATCATCCACCTTGCAGCGCAGGTGGTCGTTCCATACTCAATGGAGAATCCTACCGAAGACTTTGAAACAAATGCCCGAGGTACGTTGAACGTTTTGGAAAAGGCACGCAAAGATAATTCACGATTAGTCTTTGCATCAAGCGCCGCAATCTACGGTAACCCAACTCAGCTCCCAACGCCTGAGAGTTATGGATTCCACCCGTTTTCCTGCTATGGACTTTCCAAGGTCGTCGGAGAAGAATACTGTCAGATATACGCAATTCAATATGGCTTAGTTATGACCATTGTTAGATTCGCTAATGTGTACGGTTCGCGCTGCCATGGCGTCATAAATGACTTCCTCGACAAGCTTACCAAGAATCCGGAGAAGCTTGAAATCATTGGAACTGGACAACAATCTCGGGACTTCGTCAACGTCGCAGACACTGTAAACGCAATCGTCCTCGCAGCCTCAAAGGAAAACGCAATTGGGCAGACCTATAACATTGGCTATGGCAAAACAATCAAGATAATTGATCTTGCCGACATGATTCTCCGAATACTCGGTCTGTCAGGAAAGACAGTCGTCACAACCACCGGAGTTTCATGGCAGGGCGACATAAACACAATATGGTTTGAGATAAGTAAGATACAAAAGGAACTTGGTTGGTCTCCGAAAATCACCCTGGAAGACCACCTTAAAACGTTGATCGCTGAGAGGAAAATGCTGCATGCCAACAGCCACTAAGGGATTAATCGCCTTAATTCGGCTTCCTTATTGGCTTATGACTGGCGGTTTGTCACTTTTAACAGCATTTGCCTTGACAAGTGCACTTGTGGCAGAATTTCCAAGTCCGACAACTCTCGTGCTCATCTTCTTCTCGATGGCGTTTATCACCTCAGCCGGGTTCGCTTTGAACGATTATTTTGACAGGGAAAGTGACGCCATCATCAAACCTAATCGACCTATTCCTTCGGGGGCCTTGAGCCTGAGGCAGGTTGTTGCAGTTTCCACGATTCTTTTCGCACTCGGATTAGTTCTTGCTCTTCTCATTAACTGGCTAAGCTTTGTGATTCTCCTCATAGATTCGCTTGTGCTCATAGCTTACTCAGCGATCGTAAAGCGTTTTTCCGGTTTTCTGGCAAACCTTACTGTCGGGCTGCTTGTCGGCACTTCATTTCTATATGGTGAAGCCACCGTTTTCGGCACCGTAAGCCTTCTTTCTTTGAGTCTGTATCCAATCTGTTTGGGAACCGTCGGAGGCAACATCCTTCGCGACGTTCTTAGTTCTGAGGGAGATTCAAGAGCGGGTTATTCAACTCTGCCTCAGAAAATCGGCGTTCGAGGTTCTGTAGCCCTTGCAGCCATCTTTTTTTGCGTGACTGCGGCTCTTGGGCCGTTGCCGTTTTTATTAAGCTATTTCGGACA
>Ga0102851_10000105_pt1 | contig 34276 bp, 27 predicted proteins | sample Mud3Dept3metaG_FD_79558 | JGI IMG/M metagenome (GOLD analysis project Ga0102851, IMG submission 79558) | Freshwater wetland microbial communities from Ohio, USA, analyzing the effect of biotic and abiotic controls - Mud 3 Core 4 Depth 3... | ecosystem: Environmental > Aquatic > Freshwater >... | reverse complement strand
TAAACCTTACCAATGCAAGTCTTTCGATTATTTTAAGGATCTCAATATTCTTTTCAGAAATACTGATATCCTTTTGCACTTTATATAACTCGTACCAGGTGCGATGAACATCATAAGAAACCTGTAATTTAGCATCCCGAAAAAGTTCATATTTTGCATTTGCCATCAGGCTCATTTCATCTTTGGCATTTTTAAGTACGCCAAACCACGGGAACATCTGCATTAACCTGATATCAGCTGCCTGTTTACCGTTTACAAGTTCCATTGGTTTAAGAAACACACCCAGGCTTAACTCAGGGTCGGATAAACTGCCAACCTGAGGTATCTTTTGTAATGCTGCCTGATACTCACTGAATTTTTGCAGTACTGAGGGATTATTTTTTGCGGCAATTTCAAGATATTTAATCAGCGAATCAGAATACTGCTGACTGTTACCAGCAATCCAGCTGCCCAACGCAATAAATATGATAAGTAATTTTTTATATGGTGTTGTTTTCATCTTCCGGTTGATTATTTATATTTTGAGCAGCTATTTTTATTTTGTGACTTACGGCTCCCTCTCTCCACATAGCCTGAAACAGGGGAACAACGAAAATTGTCATTACCTGGATTATCATTCCTCCGAACATAGGAATTGCCATAGGAACCATTATATCAGCTCCTTTTCCTGTGGAAGAAAGAACCGGCAGCAGGGCTATAACTGCTACAGCTGTTGTCATCATTGCCGGACGTACACGCTTTTTCCCTGCCAGAACTACTGCTTCACGAACATCATGGACTGTGGCTGGTTTCTTTTCTTCAAATACCTGGTGAATGTACGTACCCATTATAACACCATCGTTTGTAGCTATTCCGAATAGTGCAATGAATCCTACCCACACGGCAACACTAAGGTTAATGGTATGCATCTGGAACATGTCGCGGAGATTTAAACCCGCAACCGAAAAATTCATGAACCAGTCCTGTCCATACAACCAGAGCATTAAAAAGCCGCCGGAGAAAGCCACGAAGACACCTGAAAAGTGAATAAATGATGCTGTTATTGTGCGAAACTGGAAATATAACAGAAGCAGAATTAAAATAAGGCTTATGGGCACAACAATTGCCAGTCTCTTTGTAGCCCGAATCTGATTTTCATAGTTCCCTGCAAATTTAAAGGTAATTCCGGGAGGCAGCATTATCTCACCCGAGTCAATTTTATCATTTAAAATCTTACTTGCTTCTTCTACCACATCAACTTCGGCTTTTCCTTCAAGTTTATCAAAAATGACAAATCCGACAAGGAAAGTATTCTCGCTTCTTATCATCTGAGCGCCACGTGTGTAATCGATATCTGCAATTTCACCCAGAGGGATCTGAACTCCGTTCATTGCCGGCACAAGGATGCGCTTTAAATCTTCCGGATTATCACGAAGTTCGCGGGCATATCTTACTCTTAACGGGAATCGTTCACGGCCTTCTACTGATGTTGAAAGTGTCATTCCACCTACCGCAACCTGCAGTATCTCCTGAACATCACTGACACTCATTCCGTAACGGGCCATTTGTTCGCGGTTTAATTTGATCTCAAGGTAGGGGGCACCCACGGCACGGTCGTAGAAAACAGCTGAAGCTTTAATCGAAGGTACCCCTTTTAATGCTCGCTCGAATATCATACCTGCCTCTTCAATAGTATTAAGATCCGGACCAAATACTTTTAATCCCATAGGTGCACGCATACCGGTGGAAAGCATTACCAACCTTGTTTCAATTGGCTGCAACTTGGGAGCGGAGGTGAGTCCGGGGATGTCAGTTACTTTGACGATCTCGTTCCAGATATCCAGAGGTTTTTTGATCTGAGGACGCCACTGACGGAAATATTCTCCTTTTTTATCAGGTATAAGACTATCGGAAGGAATAATTCTGAAAGCTTCTGTCTCAGAATTATATACCGAATTGTCCTTCAGTAAATAGTTACCTTTTCTATCCACTTTAAACTGCATACGGTGTCCGTTTTCATCAAGGATATATTCAGAACGGTAATTGATGGTATTTTCAAACATCTGAATAGGTGCAGGGTCAAGAGCTGAATTTACACGACCCCATTTTCCGACTGCAACCTCCACTTCAGGAATTGTTGAAAGACGTTTATCAAGCGTTTCAATATATCCAAGGTTTTTCTCAATGCTCGAATGAGGCATACTGGTAGGCATAAGCAAAAAAGAACCTTCATTCAGCGAAGGCATAAATTCTTTACCGGTACCGGGGAATGTATTGACTGCACTTTGCCATGCTGAATTCTGTCTGAAACTCTTCCATCCGGCTTTTTCAGCACCCGTTGCAATAAACCCGAAAACTTTATCCATCCCCTGCCATACCAGCAGACCAAAGAACAGAGTAAATGCAGGGATCATTAAAAACTTCCATCTATTAAGTAAAACCCAGCGAAGTATTTTTTCATAAAAATGAACCATTGACATCAGAGCCAACAGGATTACAGTTACAATTCCAGCAACAAAAAAGAAGTTTGCCAGTTCGCTGTTATGTGCACCCAGGGGAAGCCATTCAACCGACAGGTACCATGTTGCAACGAGAACTGTTATGCCAATATTTATATAGTTTGGAAATTCTTTTCGTTTTTCAGACCATTTGTGGTCAAGTAAATTATTAATTCCCAGAAGAGTCAGTGCGAGTACAGGCCAGGTGTGCCAGAGAATCGCAAATAATATCCCGGCTATAATAAGGGTGCCATTCCATATCTTCCTGATTTTCTTTGTGTCGAAACGTATGTTAAAGAAAACATGAACAAGGGTGGGTAGTACTACAATACCCAGGATGAATGCCGAAACTAGTGCAAAAGTCTTTGTCCATGCCAGCGGATGGAACATCTTCCCCTCCTGGGCCTGCATTGCAAATACCGGTAGAAAACTTACAATTGTTGTTGCAATTGAAGTCACGACTGCTGCCCTGACTTCAGTGGTGGCGTTATAGATTACATTCATCAATTTCCTGCCCCGAATGCCATTGTTCTCCGGCATTTCCAAATGCCGCAGTATGTTTTCGACATCAACTATTCCAATATCAACCATAATGCCAATAGCAATTGCAATACCAGACAGAGCAACAATGTTTGCATCAACTCCGAAAAACCGCATTAGTATGAAAGTCATAAGGACTCCTATCGGCAAGAGTCCGGCTACAATAAGTGATGCCCTGAGATTCAGTACAAGGACAATTATCACAATTATGCTTATGAGGATTTCATGAGAAAGAGCATATTCAAGTGTTCCGATCGTCTCTTTGATCAGACCTGTCCTGTCATAAAATGGTACTACAGTTACCCTTGAAACAGTTCCATCGGGAAGAGTCTTTTGCGGTAATCCCAACTCAATTTCCTTAATCTTCGCTTTAACATTATTAATTACCTCCATGGGATTTGAACCATACCGGGCCACAACAACTGCACCCACAGCTTCTGAACCGGCTTTATCAAGACCACCACGCCGGGTAGCCGGACCAAAAGCGACATATGCCACATCTTTTATGCGGACAGGGACATTATTACGGACAGCAACTACTGATAATTCAAGATCATTCAGACTCTTAACATATCCCAATCCGCGAATAATATACTCTACATTATTCAATTCAATTGTTTCAGCTCCGATGTCAAGATTACTGTTCTTAACAGCATTCATGACATCCATAACAGACACATTGTAAGCCTTAAGAGCATTTGGATTAAGATCAACCTGGTATTCTTTAATGAATCCTCCTGCAGATGCAATTTCAGACACACCTTCAGCGGTCGAAAGGCTGTATTTGACATAAAAATCCTGGATAGTCCTTAGTTCCCGGGGGTCCCAGCCTCCATTTGGTTTTCCTGTTTTAGGATCACGGCCTTCAAGAGTGTACCAGAAGATCTGACCCAATGCTGTTGCATCTGGCCCAAGTGAAGGTTGCACACCAGCAGGAAGAGTCCCTGATGGTAATGAATTAAGTTTTTCCAGTATCCTTGACCTGCTCCAGTAAAACTCGATATTATCTTTAAAAATGATATAAATAAAAGACATACCGAACATAGATGTGCTCCTGATGGTCTGAACACCGGGAATACCAAGCAAAGCAGTGGTCAATGGATAAGTTATCTGATCCTGGATGTCTTTCGGGGAACGTCCCATCCACTCGGTTGCCACTATCTGTTGGTTTTCACCAATATCAGGTATGGCATCTACCGGTACAGGATCCCTGGGTAAAAGCCCCGATTTCAGATTGAAAGGCATTGTTACCAGTCCCATTACCACGAACGCAATGAGCAAGATAAAAGTGATAAGCCGGTTTTCGAGAAAATATTTTACTAATCTGTTAAACATCTGACAGTTTTGATTTGACTTATTTAAAATTTAATACAGGTCACCGGTAAATTTAATTGTCTGTGGCTTATGATTCCGGTGACCTGATATCAATACTAAGCAGTTATTTTTTTTCAACCAGGGCCATACCGCATTTAGGACAGTTACCTGGTTTGTCGCTCACTACCTCACTGTGCATCGGACAGGTGTATTGAACCTCCGTTACCTCTTTTTCAGTTGATTGCTTTTCTTTTGTTGAGCTGCTCCCGCATGAGTTGAATATCAAAACCGAAAGCATTGTAAAAGCAATGATTAACATACTATTCTTAATTGTTTTCATTTTTTTGAATATTAATAATGGTTAAATAATCTGATATAGTAATAACAATTCAGTCGGTCAATACCGACCAGCCGGATTAAATGACGGGATATATATTTTCAGATACGGAGAACACAGATGTTCTCCAGTCTTACCGAACTGGTAAAAAAGATTCCCGGAGGGTCAAAACCTGTGTATAATTGTTGGGAAGAAAAGTGTGAATCGGGAAGATTAATTTCATTTGCTAAAGTTGGATTTAGCTTATCCTGACTCTGATCCTCCCGGACAAAGTCAGGCATTGTGAAAACATTAACAGTTCCGGCAATCTTAACATGGTCCTCGCAACAGTCACTTGTAACCTGATGCCATGGCAAAGGGCAATTCTCTTCATTGTCCTCCATTCCGCATGAGGCCAGAGTTCCTGATAGCGATATTTTTGAAGCAACAGGTTCGCTCCCGCAATAATGGCTGGAAACTGTAACCTGTAATCCTGCAAGAATAATTATCAGGACAGAAATTATTGATAATACTTTTTTCATCCAATATTAAACACAAAGGAAGAAAAATTGTTCCGTAAATCAAAAGAAACACCAGGGTTTCCGAAGATTCAGGTTAGCTAAAACAATGTCTGATCACCCGCTATTTGCTTTTTTCCGCACAATTAAACATCCACTGCACACCGTATTTGTCTGAGCAACTGCCGTAATAGTCTCCCCAGAACATATCCTGTAATTCCATTTCCACTTTCCCTCCATTTGAAAGTGCTTTGAATAAGCGTCTGGTTTCTTCCCTTGTATCGGGATGGAGACTGATGTAAACATTGTTTCCAAAGGTAACTTTAAATCCCATTGATTCAGGAGCATCGGTTCCCATAAGAACATGTCCGTTAAGTATAGGCAATGCTATATGCATTACCAGATCCTTGTCCTCTTCCGGTAACGGAGGAGTTTTTTCGGAGGGTGGAATTTCCCTGAAACGTGAAATACCTCCAACGAATTCACCCCCGAAAACTGACTTATAGAAGTTAAATGCCTCTTCTGTGTTCCGGGGGAAATTAAGATAAGTATTTACTGATGCCATAGTTAAAAGTATTTATTTTGACTATTAATATTATTCCTCACAAATTGTTTTCAGCTTATTTAATGCTGCAGGCCACATTTGAGTAAAGTAGACTTTCCATTCCTCTGCAACATCCAGATCAACCTTAAGATGGGTATGACCGTTATTCTCAGTAAACGTATAGTTTTCATGGGCGCCAGCCCATTGGTCAACCTTATCCCCGCTCATAATTTCTTTACCGGCCTGAACCATGCCAAGGTGCTCGATACTTACAAACCTGTTAGGGATGTTTTCCTTTATCCTGCTGACCATGCCTCCCATTGTGCCGTCAGTATCTGTTCCCAGGAAAAGTATTTTAGCGCCTTTTTTCCATGAACCTTCGAAATGAGAGGTTGCATTGAACACAGCTGTCCACTCGGAATATTTCTTCTTATCAAGCATTGTTTGATATACCTTACCGGCGCTGGCATCGATGTCTATTTCAAAATGCATCACTTCAGCTTTTGCCGGTGTTCCTGCCTTTATTGTTTCTTTCTCAGTTGTTTTCATAATATATAGATTTTTAATTGCTTATGCTTGGTCATTTCTCCATGAGTTCAAGCAGTCTTGAAGTAGTGTTCCAGTTGCGGATGGTTATATTCTGATAGAACGGCATTGAGATGATTTTAGAGAGCTTACTCTGGGATGCCCCGCTGATGAGCCTTGAAAAATAAAGCACTTCCGGGCCGGGGTAAACCTTGTCAACGCCCTCCCTGGGAATGATTTTCCCCAGTACATCATCAGGTGTGAGGGGCTCTTTCAGAAAGAGCGCATCGTACCTGTATTTATCAGGTTCTGTACCAAATCCGACAGGAGCCTGTTCAATTATTTTTTTTAATTGCTGATGAGAGACTAATACAATTCGGGAAGAGTATTTAAACCTGTCGGAGAGTACCTGCTCAATCTTATTTGTAAGTCTGGTATTATCCTTTTCATCTGATTTAAAGATAACATTACCGCTCTGAATATAAGTAGATACACTGGTGAATCCCATGTTTTCAAAACACGATTTCAGGTCGGTCATCTTAATAATATTATTTCCGCCGACATTTATCCCGCGCAATAGTGTCAGGTATTGATTTTCTGCCATGTTTTATGGTTTGTTCATTTCATGGATGGCTGAAGAATGCTGACTGCATTCCCTTCTGTATCAATGAATGAAACATATAATCCGATTCCGGGTATTTCTGCAGGTTCACCAAGGATTTTGCCCTTCGCTTCGGTCACTTTCCTCATTGATTCTTTGATATCATCAACTGCAATCACAACAGAAGGATGATTAGATAAATTTCCGCTTTTAAGGTAAAAACCGCCATTTATACTGCCTGGCATTTTTGGCCGGCCACTTTCGTCAGTTTCGCTGGTAGTGACGGTAACATAGTTCCCCATTTCTTCTCCAAGCATTTGTGTCTGCCAGCCAAACACTTTTGAATAGAAATCTGCCATCCGCTTTCTATCCTCTGCGGGCATTTCAAAATGTACTACCGGGTCCATCTTTTTCATGTTCTTGTGATTTAATTGTTTATTTTTTTATATCCCTAAATTAACAATCAGGGCAGACAAATTGTTTCCCGGATAGATCGTAAAAAATAAATAACACAGGACTTTTTATAAATCAAAAAGGAAATTTTACAATGAAACAGCCCTTTTTTTACAGGCTGATCAATGTTCTCTGACGTTTTGTAAAAACTGCTTTTTCAGTAAAACCATTATCTTTCAACAGGTTATATGCCTCATCAAAATACTGGCCTACACGAGCAGGCAAATGCGCATCCGAGTTAACACAGACAGGCACTTTCTCCTCACTAAAAATCCTGAGATACCTGCGGTCGGGATAAAAGTCAGCCAGCGGCCTGTTCCTTCCGTTTGTGTTGAGCTCAAAAGCAACATCATATTTCTTCATTAGTTTAGCCAGCTTCCTGTAATATGGTTCCGGATCTGAAATGGGTTTGTAACCAAAGATCCTTATGAGGTCCAAGTGACCTATAATATCGAAAAGCTGAGATGAAACAGCGCCGGTAACATTCTCGAAATATGATTCAAACAGATTATCATAGTTTTTTCCTTCATAAAACTCAGGACCAAGATCAACAGTTTTCTCACCCAGATAATGGACCGATCCGATCCTGTAATCAAGATCATACCTGTCGAGAAATAAGCCAATTTCTGTTTCTTTTCCGGGTATAAAGTCCACTTCCAGGCCGGTTTTGATAAGAATTTCCTTTGTATTTCTTTTCAGTTTGTCAACATATTCGATATATGTTGCAACATTTCCAGGATTCATGCACCATTCCTGATCCTCCTTAAATAATGAAAGATGTTCAGAAAAACCTAATTCAGACATCCCTGCAGCAACTGCGGCAGCAATATATTCCTCAGGTGCGGCCTTCCCGTCGCTGAATGTAGTGTGGATATGATAATCTGTCCTGTAGACCATTTGACTAAAATCCTGTTTTACAAAGATTAATGATTTTCAAATTAGGTTCAAATATGGCAATAAAACAAGCCGTTGAATTAAATAGTGATCAGGAAAAATGTACTTTTGTGTAAAACTGAAAAAAGTGAACGAAAAGAAAAATAATTGCATATGCGAAAACTGTGAATTCAAGTTTATAGCATATTCTTATCTTGATGATGATACTATACAGGAATTATGCGATAACAAGGAGGAACAATCATTCCGCAGGGGCGAGATAATAAATCATGAAGGGGAAAAAGTTAACGGATTCAAATATCTTAAAAGCGGACTGGTAAAGATCTACAGGAAAATTTCGACGGGCGAAGAACAAGTAGTAACCATAATGCGACCTTTTGAATTCGTCAGCAATATAAGCATCTTTACCGGTGACAGGTACAGGTACTCCGTTTCCGCCCTTGAAGATTCCGTTGTCTGTGTTGTTGACCTTGACTTTATTAAAAATCTTCTCCAGAGAAACGGGGCCTTTACACTGGGATTACTTACCAGGATTTCTGAGATCAATGATAAGATAATAAGCCAGACTCTCGACATCAGGCAGAAAAACCTGATTGGAAGAGTTTCGTTTGTATTGCTTTATTTTACAAAGGAAATCTATAATTCAAGAGTGTTTGACCTGCCTGTTTCGCGGAAAGAAATTGCGGATTTTATCGGAATGAGCACTGCGAATGTTATAAGAACACTTTCTGATTTCAAAAAAGAAGGGATAATAAAAGTATTCGGGAAGACAATAGAGGTGGCAGATATCAATAAACTTGAGATCCTTTCAAAAAGAGGTTAGCGAAACACTTAAATATTCCATTCATGAAGACATTATCACTTTTAGGCTGTATCCTCATTACAGCAGCATCCCTATATGGGCAATCTGAAGCGACCCGGGACATATCAACGGATGCAAAACCAAATTATAAACTTAATGAAACAAGACATGGAGTAAGTTTTTTCCCGGAAGTTAAGCTTGCCCATGTTCAGTATGAAGCCGGGAAAGAACTTACATTCGATAAATACCATTCACTTGAAGTGATCTATTACTGGCTTGAAAAATGGGCCGGGTCCTATAAGGATCTTGTGGAACTTTATGAGGTTGGTATAAGTTATGAGGGACGCCCGATACTCCAGATCACTGTAACAAACAGGAAAACAGGCAAAGATACAGACAAGCCTGCCGCATTCTTCGAGGGTGGGCGGCACAGTGGTGAGGTATCAGGTTCGGAATCTGTTCTCTGGCTGGCAAAATATCTTCTTGAAAATTACGGATCGGATCCCGATGTAACTAATCTTCTCGATACCAAAACGATTTATTTAAAGCCAGTGAATAATCCTGATGGTCATAGTTTGTACTTGCATACGGCTCAGAGCAACAGAAGCACTGTTCGCCCTGAAGACAATGACCGTGATGGTCTTCTGGATGAAGATGCCCCGGAAGACCTTGACAATGACGGGATTATCCTAACAATGAGATGGAAAGATGAGAAAAAGGGAAATCTCATCCCTGATCCGGCAGATTCAACGGGAAGGATCATGAAACGGGTTGCCGCAGGTAAGGGGATCTATCTGTCATCATCTGAAGGGATTGATAACGATAACGACGGCAGGATAAATGAAGATGGAATCGGAGGGCTCGATCTGCACAGGAATTATCCGGAAAACTGGAGACCTCGTTCAGAAGAGACAGGCCGCGGATTTACCCAGGGAGGATCAGGAGAATTCCCGCTGAGTGAAACAGAAACAAGAGCGGTGGTCTCATTCCTCCTTACTCACCCGAATGTGTACGTTGTCAATTCAATGGACACAAGTGTCCCCATGCACCTCAGGCCGCCTTCAACATCTCCCTCGGAAGATAGAATGTATCCTGAAGACCTGAAATGGTATAAATACTTTGATGAGCTGGGCAAGAAATTAACAGGTTACAAAAGGGCCGGGGATGTATATGATGATTATGGCGGTGGAAGTCCGTTATTCGGCCACGGACCCGATTTCGGTTACTGGTATTTCGGTTCTGTATGGTATGGTGATGAGATCTGGAGCGGCGGCAGGAACAAGGATTATAACGGTGATGACAATATCGACCAGGTTGAAGTGCTGATGTGGGATGATCAGGAGAATGACGGTGACGGATTTACAGAATGGAAGCCTGCAAAACACCCGGTTTACGGTGATGTTGAAATTGGCGGATTCGATCCTAAATTCTTCTCACAAAATCCTCCTTCACGGCATCTCGAGCCATGGGTAAAAAACCAGGCTCTTTTCAACCTTGAAATGGCAAAACATCTTCCAAGTCTTGAATGGGATAACATTGAGGTTAAAAGAACAAAATCATATAAGACAGACTCAGCTGATTATCAGCTGAAAATAAGCTTCAGGAATACCGGTAAGCTCCCGACGGCTCTCAAACAGGCACACCTGGTGAAGATTGTAACAGAGGACAGGATCATACTGGATCTGGATACAACCGGATCAGCTTCAGAGAAGACAGGCTATAAAATTCTTACGGAAAAAAAACCTCAGGCCGAAGGAGAACGAGGGCGTCAGAATTCATTTTCGGATCAGCCTGCCCGGAGAAGACCGGTGATTAAAACTGTACCATATACTGAAGGCGGATCCGTGACAACGGCAGTATTTAATATCCGGCTCTTCAACAGGAGTGAACTTAAAGGAAAAGCCACTGTATCGTCAACCCGTGGCGGTATTTTGAAAGATAAAGAATTTATTATCAGATAGTGGCAGTAATAAATAATTTATATTTTTACGAACATTACACTGACTGACCGGAAAATTTTGCGTCAGGATAATATCTAAACCTATATATCATGAAAATTGAAGAACATAGTGTCAGGGACATTCCCCGCAGGAAGTTTCTTGAACTGAGTATGAAGGGCGGGTTGCTGATAGCAGCGACCCCGGCCATCTTAACTCAGTTGGTATCATGCCAGAGCGGTACAGGCTTTTCAGAAGGCCTGAGTATGGATAAGGACATGCTTGACAGGGTCATTGCCAAAGCTCTCGGGAAGGGCGGTGATTTTGCAGATATCTATCTTGAGAGCCGCATTTCTAGGCAGATAGTGATGGAGGAATCAAAATTTAAAAGTGGTTTGTACGGGATCAGCCAGGGTGCCGGTGTCAGGGTTATTTCCGGAAATAAAACAGGTTATGCCTATACTGATGAAATATCCGAAGCCAGGCTGTTAAGGGCTGCGGAGGTTGCTTCATACGTTGCACGGAACGGTGCCGGGGTTTCACCGGTTAATATCTCTGAAACATCCCGGCCTTCATTTGTTACGGTCAGGATGCCCCTTGGCGAGATCGCCGATGAGAAAAGGATAGAAATTATGAAAAGAGCCGATCAGGCGGCAAAAGAATTTGATCCGCGAATTAAGATGACTCTTATTGATTATAACGATGAAATCAGAGGCAGGGTGATTGTAAACAGCGAAGGTGTTTATCTGAAGGATGAGCTGCCCCTGCTGTTCTTCATTGTCCAGGCCATGAGCGATGATGGCAGAACGAGGCATATGGCACGGGAGAGGCTCAGCAGCCATTCGGGGTTCGAGATGTTCGATGAAGTGACTCCTGAAACAGTGGCAAAAAATGCAGCACGGGAAGCGATCGCCATGCTGGCGGCCGAAGATGCCCCTGCCGGTATTATGGATGTTGTTATGCAGAACGGATGGGGTGGAGTACTGGTTCATGAAGCTGTTGGCCATCCCCTTGAAGCCGATAATATAGCCAAGGGTATTGGCGTATTCACAGGAAAAATGGGACAGAAAGTTGCAAGTGATGTCTTCACTATGGTAGACGACGGAACTCTTCCAAATTTCAGGGGTACAATCAATTACGATGATGAGGGAACTGCAGCACAGAGAAATGTGCTGATAGAAAACGGCGTTCTAAAAGGATTCATGACCGATGTTCTCAGCGCAAAACAGCTGTCGATAACCAGAACCGGCAACGGCCGGCGCGAATCATTCAGGTATATCCCGATACCAAGGATGACCAACACATTTATCGCTACCGGAAAAGATAGTCCGGAAGATATTCTTGCATCCACCAGAAAAGGAATTTATGTTCAGAGTCTCAGTGGCGGGAGTGTCAATCCCGTTACAGGAGTGTTCAATTTTACCTGCAGGGAAGCATATCTGATAGAAAACGGAAAAAAGACGAATCCGATCAAAGGTGCTACACTTATAGGTTCCTCTATGGATGTTATTTCCAATATTGATGCGGTGGGCAACGATCTTGCATTTGGTCCGGGGATCTGCGGTAAGGGTCAGGCTGCCGAAGTTTCGGCAGGTCAGCCGACAGTAAGAATAAGAGGGATTGTTGTGGGAGGAAGCAGAGCGTAAACAAAATTAAACGGGAGAGATTATGAAACCCACATGATTGATTTCAATCGAAAATACGTAATGAATATAATTTAAAATCATGTGCGGTTCCATCATACCATTAAAATCAAAATTTCATTATGATGAAAAACATGGAATTATCCGAAAAACTTGTCAGGAAATGCATAAGCCTTGGTGCTGATGCTGCTGAAGTTTTCCTTGAAACAAACCGGACTCTTTCTATTAATGTACTTAAATCCGAAATTGAAACGATTGAAGAAGCTTCCACCCAGGGAGTCGGCTTCAGGGTATTTGTGGAAGGAAAGATGGGATTCAGCCATTGCAATGATCTTAGAAACAAATCACTTGAGGATACCATATCAAAAGCTGTTGCATTTGCCAGACTCTCCACGCCGGATGAGAATAATGTGCTTCCCGATGATAAGGGAGTTACCCCGGTTGCAGATCTGTACGATCCGGGAATCGCTGCTGAGCCAATGGACAGGAAGATTCAGATGGCGCTTGACCTGGAAAAGCTTGCCATGAAGGACCCGAGGATCACAAAGAGCTCAGGAGCAGGTTACGGGGAGGGTGAATCAGAAATTTTTATAGCCAACTCAAATGGACTGGTGAAAAGTTACAAGTCATCCGGCTGCTCGGTAGGAGTTTATGTTGTGGCTGAGAAAGGTGATCAGAAAAATACAGGAGGGGAAAACAGTTCACGGGTATTCTTTTCTGACCTTCCTCCACTTGAAGAGATAGCTGCTGTCGCTTCAAAGAAAGCCATAGAGCTGCTCGATCCGGTGATGATAAAGACACAAAAAGCTGCTGTTATCTTTGATCCGGATGTGGCCCGGTCACTGCTGGGAGGCATAATCACTGCCGTAAATGGTGAGCGTGTACTTCAGGGCGCGAGCTTTTTAAAGGATCATATGAATAAACTGTTTGCATCACCGTTACTTACGATTATTGATGACGGAACTATGCAGAAAAGCCTCGGGAGCTCACCTTTTGACGGCGAAGGAGTTCCGACCATCAGGAACACACTTGTTGAGAAAGGTGTCCTCAAAAGCTTCATTTACAATACCAGCGCTGCAAAACGTGCCGGCGTTAAAAGTACAGGAAATGCATCAAGAAGAGGATTCAGCTCCCTGCCCGGCATAGGGACGCATAAGCTTTATCTTGCAGCGGGTAACCATACACGGAATGAGATAATTGCAGAAACACGGAAAGGTCTGCTCGTACTGGAGGTGACCGGATATGGAATTGATCCGGTAAGCGGTAATTTCAGCGGAGGCGCAAGCGGATTATGGATCGAAAACGGTGAAATAACCCACCCGGTGAAAGGGGTGACCATTGCCGGAAGGGGATTTGATATCCTTGCAGCACTCGATATGATGGGATCGGATATTGATATGAACAGATCTCTATCATCCCCCACATTCAGGATCGCTGAAATGCAGATAGGCGGTAAATAATTAATTAATATGAAGGATTTTCCAGGACACTTGAAATAAGTGCAAAAAATTATATTTTTGGGGTCTTAATAAAAAAGGAAAATGGTAACGAATAAAAAACAAAAGAAAATGGTAACTATAAAATCAAAAGGAATTATTGCTATTCTGACAGGCGGCGGAGATGTTCCAGGGCTGAACCCGGCTATAAGAGCGGTGACAATTCGGGCAAACCGTGAAGGTTACAAAGTGATAGGATTGCGCCGGGGATGGGCTGGTATTACAGAACTGATCAGGGACAGTAAAGCTGACAACTCCAACTGTTACCAGATACTCACTGATGATATTGTCAATAAAGCCGGACGTACCGGAGGTACCTTTCTTCATACCTCGAGGACAAGGCCGAGTCACATGTCAAAATCAAGCGTGCCCGATCACCTTAAAGACACATATAACGAGGAGATGAATGACCTTACACCCGAGGTGATAAAAAACCTTGAATGGCTTAATGTCGATTATCTTATTCCAATTGGAGGTGACGATACCCTGAGCTATGGTGTCCACCTTTACAAGAAGGGAGTTAAGGTTGTGGCTATCCCGAAAACAATGGACAACGACGTTCCGGGAACTGATTACTGCATTGGATTCAGTACCTGTGTCACACGGACAATTCAGATGACAAACAGCCTCAGAACCTCTGCCGGTTCACATGAAAGACTTCTCGTGCTTGAAGTGTTCGGACGTTATGCCGGGTTCACTGCCATGCTTCCTACTATGGCAGGCTCAGCCAACAGATGTGTTATTCCGGAATATAAATTTGATATAGAGCTTCTTACAAAGCTGCTTGTTGAGGACAGAAATGCAAATCCAAGCAAATATTCAGTAGTTCTCATTTCTGAGGGTGCAATGTTCAAGGGCGGAGAAATGATCTTTACAGACAGTGAAAAAGACGCTTATGGTCATGCCAAGCTTGGAGGTATAGGTGACATTGTATCAGCCGAGCTGAAACAACTTTCAGGGAAATTCAATAATGGGAAAACAATCAATGTGATCAACCAGAAACTTGGATATATGGTAAGGGGAGGAGACCCTGACTTCCTTGATTCGATCGTCCCGATGGCCTACGGCAACCTGGCCCTTGACCTGATACTCAAAGGTGTACACGGGAGAATAGTGGTCCTGAAGAACGGCCGTTATGATAATGTACCAATCGATGTGGTTACCTCATCAAAGAAAGTGGTTAAAGTATCGGATTATTACAATATTGAAAGGCTGCGACCCTATTACCACAGCTTTGAGATGAAACCATTCCTGCTGATGGCATCGGATAATTGATTTGGAAAAGGGTCTCGTCATAAAATCCACCGGCAGCCACTACAGGGTCCTCTATGGTGAAGGCAATATTATTGAATGCACAATAAAAGGCAAATTCAGGGTCAGGGAACTGAGAACCACAAATCCGGTAGCGGTCGGGGACAATGTCCTTTTTGAAATTGAAAAAAGCGAAAATACGGGCATAATCACCGAACTGCTTGACCGCAGGAATTATATCCTGAGGAAGGCTTCAAACCTGTCCAGGGAGTATCAGATCATTGCCGCAAACCTCGATCATGTTTTCCTGATGATCACAATAATACTCCCGGAAACGCCTGTCGAATTTATTGACCGGTTTCTTATAACAGCAGAAGCATATCGTATACCTGCAAGCCTGATAATTAATAAAACAGACCTCTATGGAGAGGAGGAGAACACGAAAATGGAGCACCTCTCTTCGGTTTACAGGAAAATCGGGTATGAATGTTTCAGCATATCAGTGAAAAATAATGCCGGGCTTGATGTGTTGTCAGAAAAAATGAGAGAAAAAATAAGCCTGATTTCAGGTAATTCCGGAGTGGGGAAGACGACTCTTCTGAACACTTTCAATCCATCCCTGAACCTGAAGACTGAAGAGGTGTCGGATTATCACAAACAGGGCAAGCATGTGACTACTTTTCCGGAAATGCATCGCATGCCTTTCGGGGGATACCTCATTGATACTCCCGGGATCCGTGGATTTGGTGTTGTGGATATGGAAAGGAACGAGATCTATCATTTTTTCCCTGAGATCTTCAGGATATCCAGGGATTGCAGATTTTATAACTGCCTTCATCTTGATGAGCCCGGATGTGCAGTGAGAAATGCCGTGGAAGCTGGAATAGTGGATCCACTCAGATATCGTAGTTATGTCAGTATCCTTGAAAGAGATGATCGTAAATACCGTTGAAGGATAATGCAATTATTATTTTAAGGCTATCTTTATATTCTTCTGAAGTCAAACAGTATTCACAATGAAGAAGTTATTAATTATCATTTATTCAATTTTTCTTTTAATAATTATTGCCAATATAATTTACTATAAGAGCCTGTATAATAAACAGATAAGTTATATTATTTTTCTTCTCGACCGGCAGGCCCAACTGGCTGGCCTTTCAATTGACAGTACCAACAACTATTTCATAAGCGACCTCAATGAAACTACCTATTCGGAAGACCTCGGTTCATTTTTTACCAATCCCGATTACCAGCATAAAGCTGTTGAGAAAATGAAGTTTTTCTATTTGAGATACCAGAATTTCATTTCAGGGATCAAGTTTTATGATAATAAAAGAAATGAATTTACGCTGAAAATTGATGATAACACCGGTGACTGGCTGGAACAGCCATTTATCCTGCATGTGCAGGGAGAGATCTATGACATGGAAAAGCTTGTTGAGGAAAACAGAAAATTTGAATATTACCTGCCTATTATAAAAGACAATTCCACTGTTGGCAACGTCGTGGTAACTGTTGATTACAGAAAATACTTCGATGCCTTATTCTCGGGTTTTAAACTGGAGGATTACCAGTGGCAATGGATCATTGACGATTCTGGCCAGATAATATATGATAACTCCCGGAGCGGAGTCAATTATAAACAAACAGACAGGATAACCGCTGCAGTTGAAAGCGGTTCCGTGGGTAATCTGATCCATAATGCCGCTATTGAAGGGGAAGAACAGGAAATTATTTCATCTTACTATTCAACGCAGCTGCTTCAGCGAAACCTTGGACTGGTTTTTTCAGCGCCAACCGGCTCCTTCAGTAAAAACATCATAAGAAATTCATTATTCATGCTTATTGGAACACTTCTGTTCATTCAGCTGATCATTTCTATTTTCCTGGGGTACCTTAAGAAACGTGAAGATGATAATAAAAGGCTGAGCGAGTCCGAAAGAATGCTCTTCAGACTTATTGAAGAGATGCCCGTAGGTGTGATTATCCATAATAAGAAAAGGGAAATATTAAAAGCAAATAATGTTGCAGCAGCACAATACTCATATCAGTCCGAAGCAGAAATGAAGGGAAAGACCTTACCTGAAATCTCTCTGACCAGCGTCAATGAATATTTTGCCAAGAATCTCGGAGGGGTTTTTAAACCCGACCAGTTCATAATACTCACAAAAGGAACAGGTGAAATGATTCTTTACAGGAATTCTATTCCTGTTGTTTTTATGGGAGAAGAAGCCAATATGGAGATCCTGATGGATGTAACTTTGCTTGAATCTGCAAGAAAGCAGGAGGCAAAGGCCAATCAGGCCAAATCAGAATTCCTTGCAAGGATGAGTTTTGAGATCCGAACTCCTCTGAACGGAATAATGGGTATGACAGATATTCTGGCCAGACATAAGCTTTCAGATGAAGTTAAAGAGATTGTTGGTATGCTGCGTAAATCCACGGAAGCTCTGCTGAATATAATAAATGAGATACTCGACTTTTCGAAAATTGAATCCGGTAAACTGATACTTGATGAGATTCCGTTTAATCTTCGGGAAGAAATAAATTACTGTGCGGATTTAGCCAGAACAATTATCTCGGACAAAAAGATAAAATTTACCTGCCTTACGGATAATGAAGTTCCGGACAGTATCATTTCGGATCCATTAAGGTTGAGGCAGGTACTGACAAACCTGCTAAATCATTCCGTCAGGAATACGGAAAAAGGCGAGATCCGGTTAACATGCAGCCTGCATAGCCAGAAAAACGGGATTGTCACACTGGCTTTTGAATTACTCGATACCGGAAAAGCCTTTGACAGTGAAAGCCTTGAAAAAATCTTCGGTAACCAGATTAATATTGAATCAAAAATAGCCGCCAATGATGACGAATCTGCCTTCGGACCTGTACTTGCCCGACAGCTTATCCTGCTGATTGGTGGTGAAATGAAAGCTGAAAGCCCTTCAGGTCTTTCCGGTGAATCGGGTACAAAAATCAGGTTCACTATTCCGGTCTACTCAAATGAAAGAATGCCTAAGGATCTGGATCTGAAGAATATAAGATCGTATGACAAAATAAAAGTTCTGGTTATCACAGGACGACAGACCCGTGATGAGCAGATACTTGGCACTATTCACCATCTTGGACTGAATATGTCAATGACAACATACCAAAAATCAACCATTGGGCAGATTAAAGCAAATCTTACCTCTTCGGATGATAAATATAACATGGTTGTTATACTTGATGATGAAGATTTTAGTGGATTTGAAGTTGCGAAATCACTGGTGGAGTACAAATTATCAGGAAGCCTGATTGTGATGATGATCAGCTCCAATGACAAGAAGGGGAATTATCTGAAATCGATTTCCATGGGAATCGATAAATATCTTATTAAGCCACTGGATGCCGAAAAGCTTATAAACGCAATTCAGGAAAGCTTTCCGTTTATTGAGTCACAAATTGCTCCGGGCGATATCAGTAACATAAAGAGTGACCTTAAAACACTTGTGGTTGAAGATAACATAATGAACCAGAAAGTGATCTGTTCAATGCTGAAAATTCTGGGATATTCATATGAGACTGCAGAGGATGGCTATAACGGGTATCTGAAAGCAAAAAACAATAAGTACGACATCATTTTTATGGATCTGATCCTTCCCGAGATAGACGGTTATGAATCGTCCAGAAAAATACTTGTTGAAAAACCCGAAGCACTTATTGTTGCCATAACAGCAGACAATATGCCTGATGCCAGAAGGAAAGCAGAACTTTCGGGGATAAAGGAATTTATCCAGAAACCTGTAAGGATTGAAGATCTTAAAACTCTGTTTGAAAAACATTTCAGGAGGGATTAACCTCCGGCCGGACTAATAGCAACCGGTCTATTCCATTTAATATTATGCCATTTTCATCACTTAATAAAATTGATATAACTAAATTCCTGGAGATGTCAGAGAAATATCCTGTTGTGGATGTCAGATCCCCGTCAGAATATGAAAGAGGACATATTCCGGGGGCGGTTAATATCCCTTTGTTCAATAACAAGGAGAGGGAAACAGTCGGGACAAAATATAAAAAAGAGGGAAGGAGAAAAGCGATTCTTAAAGGGATTGAACTGACCGGTCCGTCAATGCATCTGAAACTTAACGATGCAGCAAGAATAGCACAGGAGGGGATGATTCTGCTCTACTGCTGGAGGGGAGGAATGAGATCGGAAGCCATGGCATGGCTCTTTTCGCTCGGGGATATACCTGTTGAAGTACTGGAAGGAGGCTATAAGTCTTACCGTAATCATATCCTCACAAAGCTCTCTGAAAAACGTAAGATAATTGTCCTGGGCGGAATGACGGGAAGCAGCAAGACGCATATCCTGAGACATTTAAAAGAGCTCGACCATCAGGTGGTTGACCTCGAAGGGCTGGCAAATCATAAGGGATCTGCCTTCGGAGCCCTGGGACAGCCACCCCAGCCCACGTCGGAGTATTTTGCCAACCTGCTTTTCAATGAGTGCGGGAAATTAAAAGTTGAACTTCCGGTTTGGCTGGAAGATGAAAGCAGGAATATTGGAACAGTATTTATGCCTGACCAGTTCTATAATAATCTGAATGATTCACCGGAAATAGTTCTGCTAATGGATATCAGCACCAGGATGCCCCGGTTGATTGAGGAATACTCTGCCTATCCGCCTGACATGATTAAGGAATCAATAATGAGAATAAGCAAACGTCTTGGCAGTGATAATACAAAAGAAGCAATCAGAGCCGTTGACAGCAGGAATTTTGCCAGGGCGATTGAAATTACACTTAAATATTACGATAAGGCTTATATGTTTGGAATAAATCGTAAACGTTCCAAAAGCTTAATATATATTGAAACCAATACCGATAATATCGAAATCAATTCCCGGAAAGTACTTGAAGCAGCAGATAAGATAACATGGTGATCAGCTTATTTCACTGCTTTCTAAGAGGTTGGTCATCGATCCATTTATATACTTTGTCAGATCGCCTCAGGTAATCACTGGCTTTCACTGAACAGAGCTCACCTTTTAAAGCCCTGTCAGTTTCCTTTAGATCTACCCTTATTTCCCCGACATTGTATTCAATGACTCCGGTGGTGGGACCAATAATAAGTATGGTTTCTCCCTTGTTAAGATCACCGTTCTCAAGCTTTATTTCAGCTACATTCAGCTTAGTGAAATAATTTGTGATCTTTCCCAGATAAACTTTTCTTTTTGTGGCGGCCGAACCGTACCGGGTATTCCATTCCCCAAACGTTTGTCCCAGGTAGTATCCGTCCCAGAAGCCTCTGTTAAAAACGGAAGAAAGCCTTTTATTCCAATCTGCAATACGTTCGCTGGTATATTTTCCATCAATGACTGCGTTCACCGCTTCGTTGTAGCATGATGATACCACTTTAACATATTCTGCAGAACGTGCACGTCCTTCAATTTTAAGTACCCGAACTCCGGCATCAAGCATCTTGTCGATGAAACCTATTGTGCAAAGGTCCTTTGGCGACATTATATATTCATTATCGACCTCAAGCTGATAGCCCGACTCTTTTTCAGTTACTATATATGATTTGCGGCAGGTTTGGTAACAGTTTCCGCGACTGGCAGATTTATTATTCTCATGCAGACTCAGATAACATTTGCCGGAAATGGCCATACATAATGCGCCATGAGCAAACATCTCAATCTTAACAAGATCCCCTTTCGGACCTCTGATATTCTGCTCAAGTATTGCTCCATGGACCTGTTTAACCTGTTCAAGGCTCAACTCTCTGGCAAGCACCGCAACATCAGCATATCTGGCATAGAACTTCAGCGCCTCTGCGTTGGAAATATTAAGCTGGGTGGAAAGGTGGACCTCAATCCCTGATCTGAAAGCATAATCAATAGCGGAGATGTCCGATGCAATTATTGCTGAAACTCTGCTCCTGGCGGCAGTATCAATGATCTTTTGCATCTGCTCCCTCTCATTATCATATATCACAACGTTTAGTGTGAGGTAGCTCTTCAGTCCGTTGTCCCTGCATATCCCTGCAATCTTACGAAGATCATTGAGAGTGAAATTATTTGCGGAAGCAGCTCTCATGTTCAGCTGTCCCGCACCAAAATAAACAGAATCGGCACCGCCCTGAATTGCTGCCATCAGCGATTCATACGATCCTGCCGGTGCTGTTATTTCAATATCCTTTCTGTTCATTGAGTGAATTGCGGTGTCATACCGGTTAATTGCTGACTTTACTTATTTAATGCTATCCTTATTGAAGATCCCTTTCCTATCTCTGAATGTTTCACATAGATTCGTCCTTTATGGAACTCCTCAATTATCCTTTTTGTCAGTGAGAGGCCAAGTCCCCATCCGCGCTGTTTGGTAGTATATCCCGGATTGAAGATTTTTTTGAAGGCACGTTTTGGGATCCCTTTGCCTGTATCAGTAATGTCGACCAGAAGGGTCTTTTCGGTTTCAGAAATACGATAGGTTATTCTGCCAATGCCTTCCATAGCATCAATTGCATTTTTTGAAATATTCTCAACTACCCATTCAAAAAGAGCTGCATTCAGAGGCAGTATAATTGCTTTAGACGTATCAAAGTCAAAATTAAAACTGACCTTGGATGAAGTTCTTGATTTAATGTAATCAATTGTCCGTAAAATAATTACCACAATATTTTCATCGGACATTGCCGGCTTGGCTCCGATCCTTGAGAACCTTTCGGTTATTTTTTCAAGGCGTTCAACATCAAGGGCAATCTCCCTGGTCAGTGACATTTCAGGGTATTTATGATTCAGTATTTCGACCCATCCGGCCAGCGACGATGTTGGCGTCCCAAGCTGATGCGCAGTCTCCTTCGACATGCTTACCCAAACCTGGTTATTTTCCGCCTTCCTCGATGATCTGAATGCAAGAAATGCCACAAGGATAAAGAGCACAATTATTCCCATCTGAACATAAGGGTAATAATTCAGCTGCGTGAGTATGATACTGTCTTTATAATAGATCTGATTCCTGTAACCTTCCCCCAGATCAATAACTATAGGAACACGTTTTTTCTTTATTTTCTCCAGCTGAGATTTCAGGTATCCCGGATCGCGTATATGCATCGAATCAAAATTCCCCGAACTGATTATACTGTCCGCTTCATCTGTAAGTATTACCGGAATCGTATTGTTATTTTCAATAATTGAATATAGGAATTCAATGTTCTGGACGGAATCCGGCAGGGTTATAAGCCTTGTTGCTTCAGCCCACAATTCCACCTTCTTCCTTTCCTCCTCCTTCAGAATATTGACCAGGTAACGGGTATAAATAAGGGATCCTGAACCTGTAAGAATAGCAAACAGGAAAAGGAAAAGCATCCACAGTGTCTTATTGCGATAGGTGTTCAACGGAACTATTTCTTCTTCAACAGATTTTTGATCACATTTCCCTCTTTCTCAGGAGAAGGCTCTTTACTCTGAGCTTTTGAAGTGTCGGCCTCATCCCAGGAGATCCTGAACCGTGGTGAGCTTGTAGTCGGTTTCTTACTGGCCGAAGAATCACCTCTGAACCATCCGTACTCCTCATTAAGTATTGTTTTAAGAGTTTGCCTCTCTGCCTTGATCTCGGTTTTAATCTGATTGCCTGCAGCCTTCATGTCATATCCGACCCTGACATTATCTCCAACATTCTCAACTTTCAGGAGAAGAGAAGTACGTCCCAGTCCGTCGTCCTTTACAGCTCCGAACTCTGTCGTATTCGGTTTCGGCTTCCTGATCTTTCTGCTGAGGATCTCCGACAGCAGGATTTTGACATGATATTCATATTCATTATCAAAACCGTGCCTGCCATTTACGGAAAGATCTGCAGCTGAAGATTTTACATCCATCTGGGGTATATAAAGGAAGTTATTCCTTATGAAGAAATCATTCTCAAGTTCCTCAAAACTGATATTCTCAAGTTCCGAGACTTCAATAAATTTAGAGAGCGCCCTTACCGGTTCAAAGTTTACAAGGGCTCCGTTTTTGATAAGGTATTTCCCCTCAGCCGAAATTGATTTTATCACGGGATGCATCAGGGAATCCATTGGAATAAGAACCGACAATGAACCTGACACAGTTCCATTAAGATTTTCAGCTTTCAGGAAATCCTGCCCGAAATTCTTAAAAACAGTAAACGCTTTGTTGATGTTTATTTCCTCAAGGACGAAGCTGCCTCTGCCAAAATAAGTCTTATTGTTATTCTGAACAAAAAAACCATCACCTGAGATTACACCATTCAATGAATTTAATTTCAGGGTTTTAAAATCCATGATTCCTGGTTCATAACTGAGCACACCACTGATGTTCTCAGCACTGAAAGCTTTGTAGTGAAAGTTACCGATATTAAAATCCACATCAAGGATCATATCTCCCGGAAGCATCCAGGCTCTTTTACCTTCAGATGAAGTATCTGCATCAGATGCTTCAGGCAAAAATGACTCCGCCACCAGCTTATCGCACTCGATACTTGCTGATGCAGTCATTGTTACAGGTGCTCCCGATAACCAGTCAGGGAGATTGACAAATGTGCCGTTGAGGAGGATATGCTGGTCCTTATATGTCAGATGCAGATCTCTGGCATTGACTGTTTCTGAAACCGAAAGAATACCGGAAATATTATTAAGTACGATCTTATCATTCTTCAGCCCGATCCCTAAGGATTTTAAATTCAGATCAGCAACAGGATTTAAGGCAAGAAAATCAGCAAATGTATATTTCTCCTTATGCGGGATTGTCCCCTCCATCTTAATATTCAGATCAGCAGAACCTTCAGCGCTTGAGATATACTTCAGACCAAAAAACTGCTTCAGTTCTGAAGGAATCAGCTTTCCCTCAAGCTGAAGAGCCCCTCTTAATGCAGTGAAATCTGAAAGTTTCAGTGATCCTGTATAGGCAGAAGATCCGAGTGTTCCTTTGAAATCGCTGAATGTCAGGGAGCTTGTTTTCGGAACCATTCCCGTACCGTTTGTGAAAAATCCGGCAAACGACATGTTTTTTATGGCAAGTGTGGAATTCATGTGTGACACCTCTCCCTTCTGAACTGAAAATTTTATATCTATTCCCGGATTGGCAGTGCGGGTGAGCGGGCCCCTGATCCTGCTTTCAACATTTAGTACACCTACAGGATTATATGCTACCAGTTTCCCCGCAATATTTTCCGGGAGATAACTTTTTATGTTCGAAATATCAATTTCCTCTCCGGTAACCTCAAGATCAAGTATATCATCAGATGAAACGGATCCGACCAAGCCGTATTTGCTGTTGTCAAAAATGAGAGTGCTTTTCTCGAAACGGACTCCGCCCGGAGTACTTTGCAGGGTTACATCCACTTCGGTTTCAACACTTTTGACAATTCTGAAATTATAAAGCTTAAAGAGATCGATCCTCAGGTCCCCTTTGGCAGTAAAGTCAATATTATCACCTGAGATTCTGCTTTTAAGACGTCCGTTTTCTATTATCCCGCCTATAATTAGCTTTGTTGCCCGGTTGTCATATATTGCCTGAATATCCTCAACATCCACTCCGGCAAGATTTATGGTAAGAACCTTACCGGACTGACTTGAATCACCGGAGGTAATATTATAATTAACCAGGCCTGATGTATCGGTCAGTACTCTCAGTGAACCTTCCTTTATGCCGATCCTTTCGATATAGTAGATACCGTTTATTAGATCCATCAGGCTGAAGTCCAGGGATACTGAAACGGCGGACAACAGGGTATCGGTGTCGGTGTCGCTGAAACATGTGAGGTCGAACCCCGGTGATGAATGAACAAGAACATCTTTAAGGTCGAGAGTGGCTTTGGGAAATCTTTTCAGGAATGAAAGATTGACTGAGCCTGTTTCAAATTTGGTTGAGATATCTTTATTCAGGGATTTTAGGATGATGCCGGCAACTTTATCCCGCATCAGCAATGAGGCAATGAACATTGCCACTATAATCAGGATGATCAGGATAGCACCTGTTCGGAGTATCTTAAAATAAAGCTTCATTCACTTACCGGGATATCAGTTTTTTGTGCTGATAACGGTGTGCAAAGTTAATTTATTTGGATGAATCTGATTATTGTTAACGAATCATCAGAAAAGAGAGATCGTCATCAGGACCCAGTTCGTCAGGAGGGGAGCCCTTTTTGAAGATCCTTGCCCTGCGGGGCCCCACGAGGTTTATCTTCCTGTCATTTACAATCAACATGGTTCCTTCACGCAATCCAAGGACATAAACATCCGGGTTGACCTCAATGAATTCCTCGATCCTCTGTTCCCTTGTTTCACCGGCATGTCCGGCCGGATTTACATCAAGATAGTGAGGATTGATCTGAAAGGGAATTAGATTGAATGCACTGAATGAATCAGGCTGCACAACAGGCATATCGTTGGTTGTCATAATAGTTGGACATGCCACATTTGAACCTGCACTCCATCCTATATAGGGTGTTTCAGAAGCGACTTTTTCTCTTACAGCTTCAATCAGCCTGTTTTCCCTGATACTCTTCAGAAGTTTCCATGTGTTTCCGCCACCCACTGCGATGGCTGAAGCTTCACTGACTGCCTGCACTGGATCTTTGAAATGATGGATTGAAACTATATCATGACCAACTTCCCGGAATCTTTCTGCCACCTTCTCTTCATACACGTCATAAGAAAAGGTAACAGCAGCGTAAGGTATGAACAGAGCCTTTACAGATTTCGGGCCAAGGAATTCCCGTATATTATTTTTTGGATAATCCAGATAAGGTTCACCCGGGTTTGTGGAATTGCTGATCAATAAAAGTCTCATATGGAGGGGTTTAATTATTTTATTCCTGGAAAACCACTTAATTCCCTGATATCGTGGTTCTCAGGGATATTCTTAATTCTCAGCTTGCGGAAAGAATGGCTTAATATATTAAAAATAAATACTTTACCGCTAAGGATATCACCTGTCCCCGTTATTATTTTTATTGCTTCATTTGCCATCAGGGTACCGGTCGTTCCGGCCAGTACTCCCATTAGGCCCACATCGGCTGGTGCAGGATTTTTGAAATTCACTGTGTCTCTATAAGGATTGAAACATCTGTAAGTAGGACCTCCATTATAAATAAAAACGGAAACTTCACCTTCGAATTTATAAATAGCGCCATGAACCATCGGTTTGTTAAGGATTATGCATGAATCGTTGATGACATATCTTGTTTCCAGATTATCGGTAGCATCTACAATTATATCAAAATCCTTCAGTATCCCGAGAGCATTTGAAGTATCCAGTTTCAGATTAAAAATTTCAATCTGCACCAGTGAATTCAGCTGCTCAAGCCTCGATTTTGCTATTACGGATTTAAGCTTGCCAAGGTCATTTGAACCGTATAAAATCTGTCTGGGCAGGTTTTCCTCTTCTACAGTGTCAAATTCCACAATACCCACTTTGCCCACTCCGACGGCAACAAGGTACTGCAGTGCCGGGCAGCCAAGTCCTCCGGCACCGACAACCAGAATGCCTGCTTTTTTAAGCTTTTCCTGTCCTTCCTCACCGATTTCAGGAATCATTATTTGTTTCCTGTATCTTCTGATTTCCCGTTGTGATAAGAGATCACCTGGCATTATAGGGTATTTATTTGGAATACAAAGATAAATCGTAACCAGGTAGAAACAAAAAATACGTAGAGACAAGCAATTTGCCTGTCTCTACATCAAATAAACCAGGGGAATCAAAAATGTCAGTCGATCGTAAATGCGAGGCCTATTTCGAATGGATATAGATCAATGCCGCCGGGTCCTTTCCCAGTTTTGAAAAGAGGAGTGAGATAATATGTCCCGGTAATCTGTAAATTCTCAAAACCAACACGTGCTGTAGCACCATACCTGAGCATGTTCAGACTTAAGTCGGCATCTGATTTGACTTTATCCCCGTCCTCATAAACCATTTTTGTATTTGAGGATAATTTGACTGCGCCGATAGGTCCCGCTGCTATATTAATATGGCTATGATCAGCAGGTATCTGGAACTCAAGCAGCAGGGGAAGGTGAAGATAAAGCGTTGAAAATTTTGATTTTTTAAGCGGGGCTACTGGAACATACTCTTCTATTATTCCGGATTCTGCTTTTATTATATTGTTATTTCCGTCAAACCTGTAATTGTTCCAGTTGATTCCCAGTCCGGTTACAAACCCAATACGTCTTGCAAGCCCCAGGCTTATCTGGGAAAAATTAATATTGAAATTATGCGATTTCCCTGAGTGAAGCGTCATAAATCCGATGGTTTCAGGCAGGTTAAGGCTGTAATCAGCGGTTGAATAATTATTGAAACCGAATTCGATACCTGCCCAGTGTCCTCTGAACCGGCTTCTTCTGTCGGCCCGGTCTTCATCCTGGTCCTCCCATTCATTTCTGGTGAATTCTGTCTCATCATCATTTTCTTTTTCGTATTTTTCGAATTCAAATCGTGGTTCATTGCCTTCAAGTGATTCAAGAATCGTCAATCCCCTGCTGCCGACCTTTACTTTTAATGCTTCCGTACCATCTTCGACTATCAGCAGATCCTGGCCAACCACAACTTTAAGTATTTCACTGGTATCTGCTGCGGCCGGCTCCGGCGTTGGTTTTGTTTTTTTTGCAGAGGTTTCCTGGCTGAATCCCTGCATGATCACTGCTATAAGCAATGCTATAATTCCAATCTTTTTCATGTTAATTGTTTTATCAGTTTTCTTTTTCTATGACGCCGGAACATCCCGAAAAGTTACTCTGCAGTATCTGTTTTTCTGACCGGAGCATTAAATTTCAGGATCCTGGAACTGAAATAAATTGATTTCAGATCCCCCTCCTTATTGTTTACCGCAACAAGTGACATGTCCCATCCGAACAACCAGTTTAGGCCGTCAATGCCGGCAGCAGCTATTTCATATGGTTTAACCGGTGCGTCGCTACCCGGCTCTTCCTTCAGGATTTTTTCCCGGAATACTCTGGCAATGAATTTGCTCAATCTGTTTCTTTCATCGTCATATAACACTTCTTTTATATCAATTGTTGAAGCGATTAACGAATATTCGGATGGTTTCGTTTTCAGGTCAATAATGAAATCAGGAAAAGTATCGATCCGGAATTCATGGATTGGTACTAGTATTGAAGAAGATCCGGTAGCTGATGCCAGGATGGGCTGGTCACCTGTTGATTGGGAGACGGTTTCAGGAACAGGACTCACATGAGCTTCGGGCAGGATCTCCGTCTGTGGATATTCTTCCGCGGGAACTTTGAATACCTGTGTTTTTACAATAAAAGGTTCAACGGGTGAAATGCTTTTTACTGCAATAACATCCTTTTTACCCGCTGTTAGCCCTGGCACGAAAATATAGCTTAGAATAACAAGTGCTACTGTTGCTGCAACACTTAGTCCGACTAATGAAAGCCTGATGATCCGTGCGCCGGGCACTGGTTTTTTAAGCTGATTTTTATGCCTGAAGACAACAGGCAGCGGTGCCAGCTTAATTTTCTGTATGGAATCAAACAAGACTCTGGATTCACTGTCCTGATCAATATTCTGTCTGAGGTCATCAAACTGTTCCGGGGTGAGGTCTTTTTCGAGATATGCAACAGAAAGATACTCGACCTGTGACGGATGAAGTTCTGCTACAGTTTTTTTAAGCAGGCTCTTCCGCGGGCATGATTCATAACCCGGAATAAGATGAGAATGAGATAAAAATTCAGCCTCTGCTTTCAGATCGGGATTTTCGTTCAGGAATATTCTGAACTGTTCAGCCTGCTGACCCATGATTTTTCCATCGAGCCAATCTGAAAGCCATATTTCATAATTTGATCTGTCGGGTATCATGGTTAAAGGACAGTTTCTATTTTACCTATATAATTCCGGAGGGCGATCCTCCCCCTGTAGATATTAATTTTGACCTGAGCTTCACTCATTCCTGTTATTTCGCCAATCTCATTGTAGCTGTATCCTTCATAATCGCGTAACAGGACTGCAGATTTTTGTTGTTCCGGAAGGCGGTCGAGGGCGGCGTGAAGGATCTCGTTGAGATCGGTATACTGTGATTCATGCATCAGATCCGATTCGTATGATTCCTCCAGTTTGATTATTCTCTTTTCCTTGCGAATAATGTCGATCATGGTATGATAGGCTGTTGTGAAGAGCCACGATTTAACAACTGCAAAATCTATCTCAGACACGTTCCTCCACAGTTTTTCAAAGCTGTCCTGGACGATATCGTTTGCCCGCGCTTCATCCTTAAGGTCTGCCCGGATGAAGCGGTAAACAGAATCAGCATACTCATCAACAGATCTGTTGTACTCTTTTACTGTCATAACACGGATTACAATGCAAAGACGGATAAAAAAGTAAAAAGTTACAAAATACCCCCGGTCATCAGCCGGCTGGCTGATGACCTGCCCCCTAAAGGCCTGCCTGCCGGCAGGCAGGGGGCCTAATTCACAAATATTTACAAAGCTATTTTATATTTCAGATTTAAACCCCCTTCAGAGGGTGACCCTGACGGTACCGTCAGGGCCAGGGGTTTTTATATCGGCTGATATACCCTCACCCAGTCGATCTCCATTGAGGTCATACTATTTACCGGCTTATCGAGACCTCCGGAAAAAATAACATACATTGGTTCCTGGGGAACATCAGATGTACATGTAAATGCAACCGCATCATTTATTTTCCAGACAAGTTTATCAGGTGTCCATTCAAGTGTATAAATGAAAAAATCTTTTGCGTATTTTGATCCTGCTGAAGATTTTACCCTCTTTTCAGTGTTTGCAAAATAATCGAACACCACCTTACCGTCAGATGCACGGCATACATCAATGTGAGGAGTGATTTTATCAGCAAGCATCCAGAAGGCACATTTGGTGCCGGGATTTCCGAGTTTGACCTTTGCAGTGAATATCCCGTATTTCTGACGGAAACTTTTACCTGTATTGACTATTCCCGAAGTAAAATCGAAATCATGCACCTTAAAACCTCCTGCAGTCCACATCTTGCCCTTGATTTTCTGTGGTTTTGTAATTATTTTCAGGAGGCTGTTACGTACCTCAAAATTCTCTTTTTCGGTATATGCCTGAAGATCGGTTCCCACAGAATACCTGTCATGTAAAAGCTTATCACCGTAATAATAATTTGTAAGCCATTTTTTAGCGTCGAGCTTATCTCCGTCAAATTCATCGCTGAATGTAAGTTCGCGGGATTTAAGTATATCGAATTTATTAGAGTCCTTTACTTTAAAATACCACAGGATATCCTCGTTTTTCTTAAGCTTGTCGAACTCCTGCATCTGCCTGAACATTTCTGTCTTCTCAAATCTCTTCTTGTCGAGTAAATAGGTTTTCCGTTCCTTGAATTCACTGGTGCCGACATAATCCTTAAGTTCATTATAGCGGGCAAGCCTTGCAGAGCCGTCAGTATTCAGAAAGTTTGCGTATTCTTTTGATTTTTTGAAAGTAAAGTACTCTTTGATTTCCGTGCTTCCCTTCAGCCTGTTATATTCCTGAAGTTTGTTAGAGTCTGAGGATCCCTTGAATTCCTTAGTCCTCATTTTTTCCCTGAATTCAAGTGATTTAACAAGTCTTTCGAGAGATTCAAAACTCGTAATCTTTTCAGAACCGTCAAGTTCCCTGAATCTTTTCAGTGTTGATCCGGCAATGGTCCTGAAATAAAGTACAATATCCTTTGCTTTTTGAAGTGAAAGGAATTCTTTTTCTCTTGAATATTCCTCGGAATTCTTATAGCTGAGCGATTCTATCTCTTTTCTTTTATGGGCAAAATCGGATGAATTTATTAAATCCTTAAGCTCTGTATATTTTTTCAGAGTGGCTGATTCTGTGAATGAGGTAAGCTTTTCGAATTCAGCTTTTAAAGCTTTTTCTGCCAGCTCGATTTTGGCAGTAGAGGGAATCATTCCGAGCAGAAGCTTAAGACTTGCCATTGCATAATTGTTTTAGGTACAACTGATAAAGATAGAAATTCTTTTCTTAATAAATAAAGTGCAGATTTCAAATATTCAGTTTCCGGAATAACGGAAGAAAAACCAGGGATGTTGTAAGTTACTGAATATTTGTTGGCAATTCTGCAATAACAACATGCAGTAAGTATAGATTAGGATTGCTTCGTCAGCATGCCGGGGCAGGCCTTTTCGCAATGACACTGCATCTATGATAATTTATTGTATGGTCAGACAGTAAATTTGATTCGGTCATCGGTCATTGAGAGGGCACCGCAAAGCGGTGGACGATGCAATCTTTAATTTGCAATTGATAACCATTATCTGAGAAATGGAGTTAAAATCATAAAAAATCTTTAAAAAAATTTGTTTTATTCAAAATTCAGATTTATCTTTGACTAACCGTTCAGTCAAAAACAAATAAGTAATCAGGAACATCAAAGCTATGTCGCCAAGAACACCACAGCAGTTTAGGGAGATGAGAGAAGAGAAAATGACCCATATAATGGATGTTGCACTTGAACATTTTGCCAACGAAGGTTTCTATAGAACAACCATCAGCCATATTGCCAGACATGCCGGAATGTCAAAAGGTCTGTTGTATAATTATTTTGAAAGCAAAGAAGCTTTACTGAAGGCTATTATTCATAGATCAGTGAATGAGATATATAAGTATCTGGACATTGACAGGGATGGATACCTTTCCGAGGATGAATTTGAATTTTTTGTAAGGAAAATCAATGTGTTAATAAAGGAAAAAAGATACTTCTGGAGGTTATTGATGCAGCTTTTAATGCAAAATGATGTAAGGGAACAGTTTCTGAAGGCATTTCCGGAATCGGATTCATTGATACACCCGGGTCATGAGCCTGGAGACAATTATTACCCACTTCAGATGATGAAAATGATATCCGATTATTTCTTTAGAAAAAGGGAGAGAACTGGAAAGCAATACGATCCTGACAGTGAGATCAATATGTTTCTTATTACGATGATGGGTTTTGCTTTGAAGAGTATCTATTCAGATGCTGATGATAATGAAAAAGCAATAAACAGTATAATTGAGTTGTTTAAATAAATTTTTATGAAAAGCAGGTTTACAATCATAGGTTTTTTCCTTGTGTCATATTGCAGTATCAATTCGCTTTATTCACAGGCAATAAGTGCAACTGATATTGTCAGAAAAGCTGATGAGAAGTTCAACGGGGAGAAAAGCAGTTACAGTGTTATGTCAATGACAATAATCAGACCTGAGTGGCAGAGGACAATTGAATTTAAGAGCTGGACGCTTGGAAGGGATTATGCGCTGACACTGATCACTGCCCCGGCAAAAGAAGCTTGGCAAACTTTTCTGAAGAGGGGTTCTGAAATGTGGACCTGGAATCCTTCGATAAGCAGGCTCATTAAACTGCCTCCCTCAATGATGTCGCAGGGCTGGATGGGATCGGATTACACAAACGATGATATTTTAAAGGAATCTTCGGTGGTAACTGATTATGTACATGAGATTGTTGGAGAAGAGAACATTGACGGCCGGCCATGTTATAAAATTAAAATGACAGCACGGGAAAATGCCTCCATTATCTGGGGTAAGCAGATCAGGTGGATTGACAAGAAGGATTTTCTGGTATTAAAGGCAGAATTATACGATGAAGATGGGTACCTGGTAAGGACTGAAACCGGATCGGACATCAAAATTATGGATGGAAGAACAATAACTTCAAAAATTGAACTTGTCCCGGAAGAAGAGCCCGAAAATAAAACCCTTCTTGAAATCCGGGAGATTAAATTCAATATACCTGTCGAGGAAAGTTATTTTTCGCAGCAGAATATGAAGAGGGTGCGTTGATCTCAGAAAATAAATGGCATGAAAGAGGAATTCAAAATAGCATGGAGAAATCTCTGGAGGAACAGGCGCCGTACCATAATTACTTCAGCATCTGTTTTCTTCGCTGTTTTTTTTGCAGTTGTCATGAGATCATACCAGCTTGGCTCTTATGATCATATGATAAACAATTTTATCGAATCATTTACCGGCTACTTGCAGGTGCAAAATGTAAAATATCTGGATAATCCGTTAATTGATAACTCATTCGATTATAATGATTCGATTGCTTCTGCTATTTCGGGAATTGATAAAGTTATTTCTGTTACTCCGCACCTTGAATCATTTACTCTTGCCTCAAGCGGGACTCAGACAAAAGGAGTGGCTGTCATTGCGATTGACCCGGTAAAGGAAAAAAACTTTTCGGATCCTGAAAGCAAGCTTGTAAAATACAGGATCACTGATGAGGCAGTAGAACGCCTGAAGGATGCAGGTGTAATTCCGGATGAAGTTATGGATAAGGTGAAAAAGAATCTTGGCAGGTCTTATTCGTCATCTGCGAGGGTTGAGCTTGAGCTGGCACTTTCCGATGAAGATAAAGAACTATGCATGCCGGAGATCCTTAAATACTCCAAAGTATCAAATGAATTTCTTACAAATGATGACAACGGAATTCTTGTGTCCGACAGGCTTGCCAGCTATCTTAAAGTTGTGATCGGAGATTCAGTGATCCTGATGGGGCAGGGGTATCACGGAGTTTCTGCAACCGGGATATTCCCGGTAAGGGGAATAATAAAAATGCCTTCACCAGATATAGACAACAGGTTGATTATTATGACAATACCTGCAGCACAAAAATTCTATGATGCTGAAGGCAAAATAACCTCGCTTGTTGTTAACCTTACAGATAAATCAAACCGGACAATAAAAACAGCAAAAGCCAGGATTAACTCACTCCTGCCCGATAAAAACACAACAGCCAAAACCTGGTATGAGCTTAATCCGATATTGTATCAGCAGATCCAGGGTGACAGTCAGTCCGGAATGGCAATGCTTGGACTTCTTTACTTTATCATTTTCTTTGGCATATTCGGAACGGTCCTGATGATGGTTTCCGAGAGAAAAAGGGAATTCGGAGTTCTTGTGGCGATCGGGATGCAGAAAAAGAAACTGAAAAGGATTGTCACAATAGAAATGTT
>Ga0102851_10000104_pt1 | contig 34278 bp, 27 predicted proteins | sample Mud3Dept3metaG_FD_79558 | JGI IMG/M metagenome (GOLD analysis project Ga0102851, IMG submission 79558) | Freshwater wetland microbial communities from Ohio, USA, analyzing the effect of biotic and abiotic controls - Mud 3 Core 4 Depth 3... | ecosystem: Environmental > Aquatic > Freshwater >... | reverse complement strand
TCATATTATACTTGTAGCCCGGCGCGATGATCTCGTAGTGCTGAGTGCCCTTTTTGCCGAAGCGGTTCCAGGCCTCGCGGTCCATGCCGTGGAAACGGAGCAGCGCCACGTCGCCGGCGAGCTTTTCGTCGCGCGTTGCCACGCAGCCGCCCTCGCCGGTGGTCATGTTCTTGTTGGGATGGAAGCTGAAGACCTGGACGTCGCCGAAGCTGCCGATGCGCCTGCCCTTGTACTGCGTGCCGATCGCGTGGGCAGCGTCCTCGATGACCCGGAGGTTGTGCCGCTTCGCTATGTCGTACAGCGGGTCCAGGTCAACGGGCAGGCCGGCGAAATGCACCGGCATGATGGCGCGCGTGCGCCTGGTCACTGCCTTCTCGATCCTCGCCACATCCATGTTGTACGTGCCGGGCTCCACGTCCACGAGCACCGGTTTCCCGCCGGCAAGGACGATGGTGTTCAGGGTCGCCGCGAAGGTCATGGGCGTGGTGATGACTTCATCACCCGGCTGGAGCTTGAGCGCGGTCAATACAAGATGGAGCCCCGCCGTGGCCGACGTGAGGGCAAGCACCTGCGGGGCGCCCACGTAGGCCTTCAGGTCGTCCTCGAACTGCTTGACCCGCGGGCCCGTGGTGATCCAGCCGGACTTGAGGCAGGTGACGACCTCGTCGATCGCCTCCTGGGAGATCGAAGGGCGGGAGAAGGGGAGGAACTCGTTCTGGTTAATAGACATTGTGATCCTCAAAAAAACGACACATTAAAAAATATATTTACCGCAGAGAGCGCGGAGCGCGCAGAGAAGGCATTTCAACGAATGAACTCTGCGATCTCTGCGTCCTCTGCGGTGAAACAAGACGTTTGTGGTCAGCTTCTTGTCACGAAGTACACGCCCACGCAGATGATCAGGATGCCGGTGATGCGCGTGAGCGACAGGTTCTCCTGGAACAGGTAGTACCCGGCCACGGCGTTCACGATGTAACCGACGCTCAGGAGGGGGTAGGCGAAGCTCACCTCGACCCGGGACAGGACCAGGAGCCATACCACGACGCTCACGACGTAGCAGACCAGGCCGGCAAGGATGAAGAGGTTCCCGGCGACCATGATCCCGATGGGGACGATATTGGCCCAGACGAACTCGAAGTGGCCGATGCGGCGCATGCCCTCTTTCAGGAAGAGCTGGGCGGCGGCGTTCAGCATCACCCCGAGCATGATGAGCGGAAGATAGTTCATGGCGTGGCCTCGCTGTTGGATAGTATAACGGTATTTTGGGTCTCTGCAATCAGAAAAAACGCCTTTCCCGGCGTTTTCCGCAGGGCATCTGCGTCCTTCTTCCCGGCAGCCAGAAATATCCTGCGCGGGCCGTTCCAGCGTTTCCAGAGCTCCGCTTCATCGATCATCCAGCTGCTCACGTCCTCGATCGTGGTGCCGAACTCCAGTTCGCCTTTCCAATTTACGATGGTGATGCGCCGTTCCAGATACACGGGGAGATCCTGATAGTAGTTCTGGAAGTTCATGAGTTCATCGCCGGGCCGGAGGAGCGGCTTCAGGGTCATGGCAAGGGGCTTAAGAGAGCGGGTGTCGAGCGACGGCGCAAGCGCGCTGCCGGCGATGAAAAAGACCGAGAAGGCGAGAACGATATGAGATACGACCCGAGTGACCGTGTCTCTGCCTCGAGCGGTCCAGACAGCAATGATTCCGAGAACAAGCCACCCCCCTACGGTCCAGCAGACGACGATCATGCCGAATGTGTTGAGTGCCGGCACAGAGCGATGAACAATGAAGAGGCCGATGGCGAAAACGGCGGTGATGACCGAGTAGGCGATCTTGCCCGCGCGGAATCCCCAGGGGGCATTCCCGTGCCAGCCGTCGGCGAGATACTTGCCGATGAGCAGGGCGAGGGGCGGCAGCACCGGGAGCAGGTAGGGTATGAGCTTGGAACTCGATGCCGAGAAGAACAGGAAGATGAGCAACGCCCAGAGCAGGAGGAATATCTCGGCCTGGTAATTCTTCCGATCCTTCCAGGAGTTCGGCGGAAGTGCGTGCCGCACCGCCTGCATGAGGAAGGCCGACCAGGGGAACAGTCCACCGATGAGGATGGGAAGATAGAACCACGCGGGCTTGTAGTGATGGTGGACCTTGGTCAGGTAGCGCTGGAAATGCTCGCGGATGAAATAGAAATCGAAGAACTCAGGGTTGGCGCGGCCGGTGAGGATGTGCCAGGGCGCGGCGATCATCAGAAAGAGCGCAAGGCCTGACAGGAGGTGCATCGTGCGGAGCACGCGCCATTCGCCCGTGACGAGCATCCACAGGAAGATGATCATTCCGGGGAACACGATGCCGATGAGCCCCTTGGTGAGAGTGGTCAGGGCTGCGAAGGCGTAGAATCCCCAGAAGAAAAGGCGTCGTGCTTTTTTCTCCTGCTCTTGCGTCCCGAGCAGGAAGGACAGGAGCGCGGCTGTCAGCAGGACCGAGACCGGCATATCAAGGGAGATGAGCCGGCTGAGGGCGTAATAGAGGACGCTCGAGGCAAGGACCGCAGCGGACAAAATGCCGGCCCTGCGTCCGAACAGGCGCGTTCCGGCATAATACACGGTGAGGCATCCGAAAAGGGCGAACAGCGCGGGCCCCAGGCGGACAGACCATTCGCCCAGGCCGAAGAGCTTGATGAGGACCGCCTCGAACCAGTAGAAGAGGGGGGGCTTCTCGAAATACTTGACGCCGTTCAGGCGCGGTGTGAGCCAGTCGCCTGTCACCGTCATCTCGCGCGGGATCTCGACATACCGGCCCTCATCGGGAACGGATAAGGGGCGGCTGCCAAGGAACAGGGCGAAGAACAGGCCGATGACGATCGCCAGGACGACGGCATCGCGCAGCCGGGGGCTTTCGGACGGCTCTGTTCCGGGCCTTTTAGCGTTGTTCAATAAGGTCATGGAGTGCATGCGATCGGATCAGGATGGACGGACAGGATATTGCCGCGTCAAATCACGGCGTTATAATATCCCTGTATCGAGATGATGTCAAACGCATTCAGAGGGTCTGCCCGCGGGGAGCAGGCGGTGGGGCAGGATGGCAAAGGTCCTGATGGCGGCCTGTGGTCAGTGCTTCTCCGGTTCCCGCACTTCACAGGCCATGTGGCGGATGACCTTGCCTTTCACCATGTAGACCACCATCTCGGCGATGTTCGTCGCGTGGTCGCCGACGCGCTCCAGATACTTCGCTACATAGGTGAGCCGTACGGCGCGGGCGATGTTCTTCGGGTCCTGCAGCATGTAGACCAGCAGCTCGTTGAAGATCTGCTGGTTCAGGTTGTCCACGAAATCGTCGGCCGCGCAGACCTTGACCGCCAGGTCGGCGTCCTTTTCCACGAAGGCATCGAGGCTGTCCTTGAGCATTTTCTGGGACGCCTCGGCCATGCGCGGGATGTCGATGTAGGGCTTGAGCTGCGGCTCTTCGAGGAGCTCGATGGTGCGCTCGCAGATGTCCACGGCCAGGTCGCCCATGCGCTCCAAATCCGTGATGATCTTGATGGCCGTGGTGATGAACCGAAGGTTGCTGCCCGTAGGCTGCCAGATGGCGAGCAGCCGGATGCACTCCTCCTCGATCTCCACGTCGTGCGTATTGACGACAGCATCGCCGTCGATGACGGCGAGCGCCAGCTCCCGGTCGCGCTCCACCAGCGCCTTGATGGACTTGCGGATGGCGTCCTCGACGAGGCTGCCCATCCTGAGGACCCGGTCCTTCAGGTCCGAGAGATCATGTTCCAGTTTGCGTGCCATGGGTAACTCCTTCGAAGAATTCAAGATTCAATGGATCTATATTCCGCACTTCGCAATCCGCACTTCGCACTGCTTCTAACCAAACCTTCCCGTGATGTAATCGTCGGTCTGTTTGTTATCGGGGTTGGTGAAGATCTTTTCCGTCGAGCCGAACTCGATGAGCTCGCCAAGGTACATGAATCCCGTCATGTCGGAGACGCGGGCCGCTTGCTGCATGTTGTGCGTCACGATGATGATCGTGATGTGCTTCTTCAGGGTGACCACCAACTCCTCGATCTTGGCCGTCGAGATGGGGTCGAGCGCCGACGTTGGCTCGTCGAAGAGCAATACCTCGGGCTCCACAGCGAGGGCACGGGCGATGACGAGGCGCTGCTGCTGGCCTCCCGAGAGGTCGAAGGCGTTCGCGTTCATTTTGTTGCGCACCTCTTCCCAGAGGGCGGCATTCTTGAGCGCCTGCTCGATCCGCCCGGTAAGTTCTCCCTTGTTGCGTACGCCTTTCAGACGGAGGCCGTAGGCGATGTTCTCGGCAATGGACATGGGGAAGGGGGTGGGCTTCTGGAATACCATGCCGATGCGGCTCCGGAGCTTGATGAGGTCCACATCGTCGGCCAGGATGTTCCTGTCCTCGAAGATGATCTCTCCTTCGTAGCGGTGCCGCGGATAGAGGTCGTGCATGCGGTTGAAGCACCGGAGCAAGGTCGTCTTGCCGCAACCCGATGGGCCGATCAATGCCGTGACCTGGTTCCGGTGAATGGGCAAGGAAACGCCCTTCAACGCATGGACGTTGCCGTTGTAATAGAAATCCAGGTCCTTGACCGAAAATTCAATGTTGAGCGTCACTGCTTGAACCTCCACTTGAGAACGAATCTGCCCAGCAGCGTCAGGATGAGGATGAACACCGTGATGACGAAGGAAGCGGCCCAGGCCTGCTGGTGCCAGTCGTCGTAAGGCCCCATGGCGTACTGGAATATCGTGACGGTCAGCGAGGCAATGGGCCTGTTCATGTCCCAGGAAAAGAAGTTGTTATTGAAGGAGGTGAACATGAGCGGGGCCGTCTCTCCTGCCACCCGCGCGATGGAGAGCAGGATGCCTGTCAGGATGCCGGTCGCGGCGCCGCGGTAGACGACCTGGATGATGACCTTGTAGTAAGGCGCGCCAAGGGCGAAGGCCGCCTCCCGCAGGGTCCACGGCACCATGGAGAGCATGTCCTCCGTCGTCCTCAGGACCACCGGGATCATGATCAGGGAGAGCGCGACCGATCCCGCCCAGCCGCTGAAGTGCCCAAGAGGTCTCACCAGGAGGGCGTAGATGAACGTTCCGATGACGATCGACGGAACGCTCACGATGATGTCCGCCAGGACGCTGATCACCCGCGCGTACTTCGTCCGCCGCGCGTACTCGGCAAGGAACGTGCCGCCCAGGACGCCGACGGGAACGCCAATGAGGGTCGCGAAGAAGGTGGTCATCAATTGGCCGACCAGGGCATGCCTGAGGCCGCCGCCTGCCATGCCCGCGGGAACGGGATCGTTGAAGAACAGGCTGAGCTTGAGCGCGCCGATGCCGTGGATAATGACGTCGCCCAGAATGAAGACGAGCCAGAACAGGCCCGCAAAGGCCGCCAGCGTGCTGAAGACAAGGGCGGCAATGCTCTCTATTTTCCGTTTCTTTTCGAGGTCCATGGTAAATTCCCGAAGGTGGGAGGATGAGAAGGTGGGAAGCTGAGAAAAAACAGAACCAGTTTTCTGCTCCTGCCGTTTCGCAACTTCCCACCCTCCCACCTTCCCAACTTCATGGTTATCGTGAGTACTTCTTCTCCGCCCGGATGAGCATCAGCTTGGCTATCGCCAGTACAATGAAGCTCATGACGAAGAGCACGAGCGCGAGGTAGTAGAGCGATGAGAGATAGATGTCGCTGTCCGCCTCGGTGAACTCGTTCGCCAGCGTCACCGTAATGGTCGCGGCTGCGTCGAGGAAGGAGGTGGCGATCTTGTGGTTGTTCCCGAGCACGAAGGCCACGGCCATGGTCTCGCCGAGCGCGCGCCCCAGGGAGAGCACGATCCCGCCGAAGACCCCGAGCTTGGAATAGGGGAGGACGATGTTCTTCACCACCTCCCACTGCGTGGCGCCGAGGGCGTAGGCGGATTCCTTTACCACCGCAGGCGTGAGGTTGAAGGAGTCCCGGGCGATGCTCGCCGTGAAAGGGATGATCATGATCGAGAGGATCACGCTGGCCGTCAGGATGTCGATGCCGAGCGGCGTGCCGCGGAAAAGGACCTCCAGCACCGGAAGCTTCCCGAAGGTCCTTTGCAGGAAAGGTTCGATGTGCCTGCTCATGATCGGGGCCAGGGTGAAGAGTCCCCACATGCCGTAGATGATGCTCGGGATGGCGGCCAGCAGTTCGATGGCGATGCCGATGGGGCCCTTCAGGAAATTGGGCGCCACTTCGGTCACGAATATGGCGATGCCGATCGCGGTGGGTACGGCGAAGAGCAACGCGAGCGCGGTCGTGATAAAGGTCCCGTAGATGTTCGTGGCCGCGCCGAACAGTTCCTTGACGGGATTCCATTCCGTGGAAAAAAGAAAGTCAATGATGCCGAATTTATTGATGGCAAGCGAGGATTCGCGGACGAGGATCCAGAAAATGCCGATAATAATGAAGATGATCGAGAGAGAAGCGAGCGCGGTGATCAGGGAAAAGGAGAGATCGAGTATGTTTTTTTTCTGGGCCGTTGCCAAGATGCATGCTCCTTGATGCCGGAGGACAGCGAACAATGACGTTCAAAGAAAAAGCCGAAGGACCAGATACGCGATTATACCTATCTGACCCTTCGGTGTCAATTTGTAACTGTACGAACGTGGAATCGAGCGCCTACTGGACGCTGTTCGCTTTCCAGTATGCCCTGACCTTGTCCTTCAGGGTCTTCGGGAGCGGGATGTAGATCAGTTCCTTTGCCTTCGCGTCGCCGTTGATAAAGGCCCAGTCAAAGAATTTCACCGTCCTGATATTGGAATCCTTCTTGTCCTTCGCGAGGAGGATGAACGTGGCGCCGGCGATGGGCCACGAGGTTTTTCCGGGCGAGTTGGTAAGCCATGTCTGGAAATCCTTTTTGGGGTCGAACACGCCTGTTTCGGCGGCGTCCTCAAGGTTCTCGAAGTTCGGTTCGACGAAATTGCCCGCCGCATTCTTCATTTTCGTGTACACAAGGTTGTTCTGCTTGGCATAGGCGAACTCGACATAGCCGATGGAATTCGCGGTCTGCTTGACATAGTTGGCCACACCCTCATTGCCCTTGCCGCCGATCCCGACGGGCCAGGACACCGCTTTTCCTTCGCCGACCTTCTCTTTCCAAGCCGGGCAGGTCTCCGCCAGGTAATGGGTGAAGATGGCGGTCGTGCCGGAACCGTCCGAACGATGGACAACGGTGATCTCATTGTGCGGCAGGCTGGCCTTGGGGTTGAGGGCCTTGATCTGCGCGTCGTCCCAGAACTTGATCTCGCCCATGAATATCTTGCAGTGGACGGCCGCATCGAGCTGGAGCTCGTTGGTCTTGATCCCCGGGACATTGACGACCGGGGTGATGCCGCCGATCACGGCCGGGAACTGGAGCAGCTTGTCCTTGGAAAGCTTTTCCGAGGAGAGCGTGTCATCGGAAGCGCCGAAATCAACGGTCCGCTCCACGATCTGGCGCTGGCCGCCGCCGGAACCGATGGACTGATAGTTGAGCTTGGTCCCCGTGACCCTGTAGTACTCGTATGCCCAGGCGGAGTACAGGGGGGCCGGGAAGGTGGCGCCGGCGCCGTTCAGGGTCTCTTCGGCATGAGCGGTCACGGCGAGGGTTGACAGAAATAGTGCGAGAACTAGGGTTGCTGCTGTTTTCATAGGGTGGATCCTCCTTAAGGGATTTGGTTGAATTTTATTAGCTGCATGGTTATACCAGAGCAATGTTACAATTGTGTTACAAGATTGTTAATATTCTGCTACACGTCAATCCCCTCGCAACGGCGTTCCCCCGTGGCCTCGCGAACGGGGGGGGCGAGCGGTACTCTGATCGCCCTATTTCGCAGAAAGGCTGAAGAAGGGGATGTAGACCTGATGCTCGTGATGTAAGGTTAAAGAGACGTGATTCCGGCCGGGACCAGGGAAAAAAGAGGGGGCCCGTGAGGCCGCCGTGAGCGTGTAGCGGTTTAGTCGCGGCCTTCGTGATGCTGTTGCCGGTCAGGCGTGTGTTCCCCGTGCTCTCCACGACACTCTTTGTGTACATCAGAGAATTTTACTCCCTCCCCTCTGTCGGCGTGGTGACGAGATCGCAGTCGCCGTCGCAGCCGTTCGGTGACGCGTAATGTTCAACGGTCACCCGCGGGCCATCCACCGTGAAGATGTAGTAGCCGACGGTGAAGAGCTCCTGGGCGATGGGGGGCTCCCGGGTGAATCCGAAAGCGGGAACGTTATACCTGGCGTCGTTGCTCGGGTTCTGCGGAATGTAGAACTTGTATGTTGGAGGCGGCGATGATGTCCTGCACGGCGGCGCTGCCGCTCGGGCTGGTGACGATCGAGCGGTTATGAATGTAATTGCTACCTCCCAGGTGATACGGCACGCCGTTGGCCGCTATCCCTCATGCCGATCCTCTTCTTTACCGTGGCCTTATCGCCGGTGGAACTGCTGGGTTGCAAAACGCGGGGGCTCATCGCATTGTCGAGAGCGTTCGTGAGCGGGTTGGCGGGCTTGGGCGCGGCTGGTATGGCTTTGAAGGGCAGGGTGAAAGGTGAGGCCGGTTCAGAGAGGTGGATATTTACGACGCTGATACTTGCCATCCTGGTTGCGCGATGCTTGTTCTGGCCTGACGGCTCTCTTCGTTATGCGATAAGGATCCTCACCTTCGTCCCTTTCTCCGGAATACTTTCTATCTTCATATCCCATCCATGCGCCTTGACGAGATGCTTCACGATGGCCAGGCCGAGGCCGGTGCCGCCCATCTTGCGTGACCGGGCGGTATCGACACGGTAGAACCGCTCGCCGAGCCGGGCAAGGTGCTTTTCGGATATTCCGATCCCCGTATCTTCCACAAAGAGGAACGTCTTGCCGCTCTCCTCGCCGATGCCGAAGGTCACCCCGCCCTTGTCGGTGAACTTGATCGCGTTGTCAACGAGGTTGGTCACGATCTGGATCAGCCGGTCGCGGTCGGCCATGATCGTGCCGATATCGGGGGCGATGGATGTCTTGAGTTCGATCCCCTTCGCGGCTGCCTTTTCTTTCAAGATCGGCAGAACCGCGTCGGCGATATCGTCGAAGGCAACCGCGGATTTGTCCACGCCGATGACGCCCAGTTCGATCTTCGAGATGGTCATGAGGTCGTCCACGAGGCTGTTGATGCGCTTGCTGTTCGCCCGGATGGTCTCGAGGAACTTGACAGCGTGCTCTTTGTCGTCCAGCGCGCCCTCCAGCAGGGTCTCGGCGAATCCCTGGATGGCGGTGATGGGCGTCTTGAGCTCGTGGGAGATGTTCGCGACGAAGTCCTTGCGCACCTGTTCCAGCTTCTTGAGCTGAGTGATATCGTGGAAGATGGCGACGAAACCCGACAGGACATCGTTCCCGTGAAAGAGCGGCGAGATCCTGACCACGCAATGGCGTTCCTCGGGACGGTCGAGCGTGAACTCCGTCATCCCGGCGGCGCCGCTGGTCCGGACCTCGTCGAGCAGGGAGAAGAACGCGCTGTTCCTGACGACCTGGATGAACGGCCTGCCCATGAGGGGGGCATCTCCGAAGAAAATTCTGGTCGCCGCGCTCGAAAGCAGGACAACACCGTTCTTGTCGAGGATGAGGAGGGCGTCCGGGATGCTCCTGAGGATCTCGTTGAGCCGTTTCCGTTCCTGTTCGTGCTCCTCGATGACGGTCTTGAGCTCTTCTGACATGCTGTTCAGGCTTTCGGCGATCTCGCTGAACTCTCCGGCATCGGCCAGGAACAGGCGTTTGCCGATGCCGCGGGGGACGAGGGCCGCTGCGAAGACCTTGATCTGCCGGGTCAACCTGCGCAGGTAATCGATCTGCCACAGGGAGAAGGCCCCCGTCACGAGGATGACGAAGCCCACGACGAGGATGATCCTGATCCTTGCCGCGGTCACCGCGCGATCGACATCCTTCAGCGGGATGCTCAGGCGGACATAGCCGACAGGCTTCTCCTGCGCTGTCACGCGGTGGGCGACATAGAGGAGCTCGTGTTTGACCGTGTCGCTGTACCGGATGTACATGCCCGTGCTGTTCAGCGCCGCCCGTTGGACCTCAGGCCGTCCCGCATGGTTCTCCATGCGGGAAGAATCGCTGTCGGAATCGCCGATGACCGTGCCGTCGAGGCGAATGATCGTGACCCGCGCCCCGGTCTTCGCCTTCGCCTGCCTGCAGAGCTCGTCATAGTGTCCCGGTGCGGTGAACGATATGCGGTCCGCGATGAGGGAGGCCTGAACGGCGAGATTACGCTGAAGACTGTCGAGATGCCGGTCCCGAAGGGTGCCGGTTATGGACAATTCAATGAACAGGAGAGCCAGGACCAGAATGGCGGCGTAGAGGATGAAGATCCGTTTGAAGATGCCCCGTTTCATGGTTTACTCCACGTAATAGCCGATGCCCCGCCGCGTCTTGACGTAGACGGGTTCCGACGGGTCGTCCTCGATCTGGGTGCGCAGTCTCCTGATATGGACATCGACCGTCCGCGGCTCGACGTAGGTCTCGCCTTTCCAGACCGCGTCCAGGAGCTGGTCGCGGCTGAATACGCGGCCGCGGCGCTGGACGAGGTAGAGCAGCAGCCTGAACTCCGTGGCGCTTAGCTCCATGGGCTTGTTCCGCTTGCTGACCATGAACGTTTCCGTGTTGATGACCAGGTCGCCGAGGGTGATCGTCTTTCCCGCTGCCGTCTGTTCGCTGGACCTGCGCAGCACCGCTTTGACGCGGGCGACGAGTTCCCGGGGGCTGAAAGGCTTGGCCATGTAGTCATCGGCGCCGGTTTCCAGGCCCTTGATCCGGTCCGCCTCATCCCCCTTGGCGGTCAGCATGATGATAGGGACCCGCTCGGTCTTGGGGTCGTTGCGCAGGATGCGGCAGAGTTCGATCCCCTGGATTCCGGGCAGCATGAGATCGAGGATGATCAGGTCGAAGTTCTTTTTCCGGGCTTTTTCCAGGGCAACTCCGCCGTCAGGGGCCGTGGCGACCTGGAAACCGTCTTTTTTCAGGTTGTAGGACACAAGCTCTACGAGATCGGGCTCATCATCGACGATCAACACGTTCTTCATGGCCTCTACAATAGCTGATGAAGGCACGGAAAGTCAAGGAGCGACGCCAGCCTTTTCGCTCAATGCCTAACCCGGACAAGGATACAGTTGAAAAGGACCCTTCGACATGGGTCCCTTGATGATGTTCAGTTGGTTGATGAATTTCATTCAGGATGCGAAAGGGATGGGTAAAAAAGCTTCCTTCACATTATAAATCATATGTCCCTTGTCACCTTTCTTCTCTCCCCTGAAAATACCCTGACTCGGGTATTCCTTTTTTTCTGCATCCCTGTATACTTTCCGCAGAAACGAACTAGGGCAGGGCCAAGCCGCATACCCCGCCGTTGAAAAGGGGGAGCCATGGAGCGCATAAAGTTCATCGAGCACAAAGGTAAGAAGATCCTGCACCTCGATTTTGCCCGCGCGAACGCGATCGACGTGATCCGCATCATCGATGACGCAAAGGTCGTGATCGCAGCGCAGCCGGAATGGTCCATCCGGACGCTGACCGATGTGACGGACCTGAAGTTCAATGCCGCTGCCACGGATGCGATGATGGAGTTCGCAAGCCACAATAAGCCGTACGTCTCGGCGGCTGCGGTCGTCGGCGTCACCGGACTGAAGCGGGTCATCTACAACGCGGTCGTCAGCTTCACCGGCAGGAACCTTGTCGTGTTCGACTCCAGCAGCCAGGCCAAGGACTGGCTTGTAACGCAATAAGAGTCAACCGGAACATCCCCCTCGGAGACCGGAGGGGGGCATGGTACCTCCTCCCGCTCTGCGCCTCCCCGGTCTCCTGCATTTCTGCTCGCGAACGGATAGGCTTTGCGCCTTGACCGGGCAGGTTTCAAGTTCAATCTCTTTCTGATCTCTCCTTCCGCTGCGCTTGATGCATACACAGCGGATCCCACATCGAACGATTTTGACGTGCTCAAGCTCCCGACGACAACGGGGTCAAGGCCCGCCCGCTTCACGAGCTCGCCGGCGGCTTTCAATGCCTCCTGATCGTCGCCGGCTATCGGGATCCCGATCTTTGCATTGTTCTTGTTCGTTCTCTTCCTGAGGTTTAACCAATTCCTCCGATATGCTCCCCCAGCACTCTTCTGGTATAATCTGACCAGACCCCCTCTGAAGGGGACGAACGGGGAGGACACCCTGCATGTTGGAATCAAAGGATTTTGCCACCGGCTGCCTGACGATACTCCTCTGCGTGATCTTAGTGCCCCTCTTTTTTCTCGTCTTCAAGCTGACCCTTGTTCTTGCCGTCTTCCTTGCGATCGTGACCGGCATTATTCTGGGAATAACCATTGTGGGCAGAATAGTGAGATATTTTATCACGGGGAAATAACTGCATCACGGGCGAGTGATCCATGCAATCCACGGACCAACTCCCATACCTGGAGGTAGGTTGTATGTGCAGGAACATCAAACCTCTCTTTATTTTTGAACCACCAGTGACGGATGATGAGATTCGGGAGGCCGCCCTGCAGTTTGTGAGAAAAATAAGCGGCTTCAACAAGCCATCGAAGGTCAATGAAACTGCATTCCTCGCGGCTGTTGACAAGGTAACGGCTGTTTCCCGGGATCTCCTGAGCGCACTGGAGACGAGCGCGCCGCCACGGAACCGTACAGAAGAAGCTGTCAAGGCGCGCGAGCGCGCTGCTCACCGGTTCCCCAGGTAAACACCGTGACGCGGGATCGATAGGACCAGCATTTCGAGGTCATGAAAGGTGTTGCCGGCATTGCCTTGTACGAAATCAAAGCAGTTCGCTGACCTTTTACGCGGCCGAGTGTCAGGCTTGAGTGTTCCCCACATCTTTCCCGTTGAGGTGATCCATGAATACCGTTCTCGAATCCATCAAAAAACGCAGGTCCATACGCGCCTATGAGGCGAAGCCGGTGCCGCGGGAGCTGGTGAACACGGTCATCGAGGCGGGGAACGAAGCGCCGTCGGCCATGAACAGCCAGCCCTGGCGCTTCGTGGTGGTCGAGGACCTCGGAGCAAAGAAGACGCTGCTCGGCGCGGCCCTGCCGCAGGCGAAAAAGATCACCGAGCAGGTGAAGGACGTGGACCCGGAACGGTACGAGGCGATCAAGAAACGCTACGCGGAACTGCCCGACCCGGTCTACTACTCTGCGCCGACAATCATCTTCGTCATCGGCAATGGACGATACGCGGCGCACTCCTGCCCGCTGGCCTGCGAGAACATGATGCTCGCTGCCCATTCGCTCGGTCTCGGGACCTGCTGGGTCGGCTTCGGCGCGATGGTGACCGAGGATACGGAGGTGCGGAAGCTCCTGGACCTGCAGGAGGGGGACGCGATCTTCGGCCCCATCCTGCTTGGTTACCCCAAGGCGGACCCGCCGCGTCCGCCAAAGAAGGAACCAAAGGTGACGCGGATATAGGACCATGTTGCCGCGTCTTCGTGTCGGCGCTACCATCCCCATGTCCCCTTGTCACCCTGTCTCGCGGTCGGTTTCATCGTCCCCGCGTCTCCGTGTCGGCTTGCCACGGCTTATATTCCCCCTTGTCGTTTCCTCCCATTTATAGTACTCTCTTTACTATCGGGAGGCTGCTGCAGGCATTTCTCCGTTCTCTCCGAAGCCTCCCGGGGAAATACGCGTAGCGCTCAAGGCCAGGTCCGGCACTTGACGGGCACGCCCTTTCCTGGCAAAGACCCGCATTGGTCCTAGCGAGGAGTTTTTCCCGGATGAACAGTTTTGAGATCATCGCGTACCCCCTCCTGCCCATCTCGGCGATGGAACTCCTTCTGGGGTTCCTTCTGCTGGGACAACACGGGCGAAGCAGCCCTGTGCACCGGTCCGTCGCCGCCATCGCGTTCTTCTCCTCCGCGTACGCGCTCAATACCGCCGTCATGTATCTCATGGCCTCCCACGGGCATGACTTCATCTTCTTCGCCCGGCTGAACTGGGTCGGATGGTTAGCCATTCCCGCCGGCCTGCAATTCCTTTATTACCTCAGGTCCGAGGAGAGCCGGGCCGCCCGACGGCTGGGATGCCTGCTCTATCCCTATTGGGCGGCTGTCCTGGCGCTCTGCCTCTTCACCGATTTGATCGTCTCGCCCCGGTACTCGCTGATACCCTACGGGAACCAGCCGGGCCCCCTGGAAGTTCCCGCGCGTCTCGTCGGCGCGATCATGGTCCTGTGGCTGGTCGTAGAAATACTGCGCACCCGGCGCCATTTGACCGGGATCAAGAAGTTCCAGCTCGATCTGTTCTTCTCCGGCTTGCTGATCTTCGCAAGCGGCGGGGTGGTCATCGCGGGCATTCTGCCGGCGATCGGGGGATCCGCAGTCGAGCCCGGTCTGGGCGCTTATTTCAGCCTGCCGTGGGTGGTTCTCACGTTTTATGCCATCGTCCGGCACAGCCTCTTTGAGATGCGCATCATCGTGTCGCGGACCCTGAGCATCCTTATCCTGGTCCTCGTGTGTTCGGCGGGACAGACGGCCGTGCTGCAGGCGATCGAGCCCGCTTTCGGGACCGCGCTGTCGAGCTTCATCTCCCTCTCGCTCATCGGCTTTTTCCTGTTCGGAACGCCGGTCCTCGGGAAGATACAGTCCGTTGTCAACAGCCTTGTCGTCGGCGACCGCTATAATTACGGGACGCTGATGCGCGAGGCGATCGTGGCCCTGAACGCGAAAAAGGAAGAGCGGGAACTCATCGACTATCTGATCGAGACTGCGTGCGCCGGGCCCGGCATCAGGGACGCAGGGCTGTTCCTTCATCATGTTGAGGACGGCTTTATCCTGCGGCAGGGGAACGGCCACTTCCTGGACATGAAAGATCAGAGCTCCCTGGCGGAGATCGCGGTGAAGAAACTGCAGGAGACGAACCGGTCGCTTGTCCTGACGGCGATGGCAGGGGCGGGAGACGATCCGGAGACGTTCCACCTCCAAACCTACCTGCGGGGGATCCGGGCCGAGGCGCTCGTGCCGCTCCTGTTTCAGGACAGGCTGCAGGGGGCGCTGGTCCTCGGCGCGAAAAAGAACGGCGAGAAGTTCGGACAGAGCGATGTGGGGTTCCTCGAAACACTGGCCGCGCATGCTGCGAGCGCTCTCGAAAATGCCCGGCTTCACGACATTACCTTCCGGATACGGTCATCGCTGCAGGAGAGCGAAGAACGCTTCATGACGCTGGCCCGGAAGATGCCGGCCGCGGTCTTTATTCATCGGGATGCGTCGATCGTCTACGCCAATGACGCGGCGCAGGAGATGACCGGATATTCACGGGAACAGCTGATGTCCATGCCGATACGGGAGATCATCCATCCTGAACACCTGAGCACGGTCCAGCCCAACGACCTGGAGCAGGCCGGGCCGCATATGCGCGATGCGAAAGAACTGAGGGTCATCCGGCGGGACGGGATGGAACGGTGGGCCGTCATGACGTCGGCGATCATCGAATTCGGAGAGCGGGCGGCCGCCATTCGGATCCTCTTTGATCTCACGGAGCACAAGCGGACCGAAGGCAAGCTCCGCTATGACAAGATACGGGAGGCGCTCGGAAGGATGGCGTCTCATCTCTCCGGCGACCTCGAAGGGATGGTGAAGGACCTTCGCCGGGTCGCGGGCCCTCAGGAGCGCGGCGAGGACGGACTTCCGCGCTCCGAACCGGCGTTGAAGATCCTGTCCACCGTGGAGCAGATGGAGATCCTGGTCCGGTCCCTGCGGGAGTTCAGCGCCCGCCAGGAGACGAAACGGACCGTGCAGGACCTGAGCGATCTTGTCGCGAAGCGGCAGCAGATCCTGGCTGCGCTGCTGACCGGAACATCCGAGCTGGTGATGCGTCCTTCCCCGGGGCCGCTGAGGGTCATGGCCGATCCGATCAAGATGGAGCGCGCGCTCATGAACCTAGTCGTCCATGCGCGCTACCAGATGCCGCACGGCGGCGCCGTGACCATTGCCACCGGCCATGCCGTGATCGACGCTGATTTTATCCGGCGGACGGGATATGGGCGGACCGGGACCTATGCGACGGTTTCCGTAAGCGACACCGGGGAAGGCATGGACGCGGCGGCGCAGGAGAGGATCTTCGAACCCTTCTTCTCGACGCAGGGGGACTGGCAGGGAAACGGAATCGGCCTGTCCATGGTCTACGACATCGTCAAGGAGCACGAGGGGTACATTACGGTGACCAGCCGGCCCGGACAGGGCAGCTCCTTCACGGTCTATCTGCCGCTGGCGCCCGAGCGGGCCGTGTTCAGCAGATGGGTCGATCAGGCGTAACTGTCCCTCGAACAAGAGCGACCGGTTCGTGCAGCTCAGAAAATATATGATCCTTGAAAAAGCATTTAGACAGGTCAAATACGGATTAACATCTGGACAAAAACGGATACATCCAAAGGATATCTTTCACCTTCCCGGTGAACTACCCGTCAAGAATACATCCGCTGTTATCCGACGTTTATCCGGGTTCCATGTGTCTCATGCCGTGTTCAGGATGATTGAAGCTTGAGGAACGCAGTTAAAACATTTTATCATAAGTCGTCATAACAGATCAGCGTGGCTCTGCGTTGAGTGCCTTTCCCGGACCAGGCTTTTGCGAGGGGGCGGTGACATAAGCTCCCCGCAGTACCTGTTCATATCGCCATGAAGAAAAGCGCCCCGATCATATTCGGCCCTCTTCCTGTTCTCCGGAAAGACCTCCAGCCCACGCAGGAAGAACTGAGCGCCTTTCTTGAGCAGATGAAGAAGCAGGGCGCCCTGGTGCCGCTCGTCAAGGGCCTGGCCAGACTCAGGCTCCTGCTGATCGATATCGACGCCTTCGAGCAGCGGCGGCGTCTGGACCCCGGGAAGCTGGACCTCCGGGAACGCATGGCGTTCGGCGTGCTTCTGCATACGCGCTTCGTCAACGCCGAGCTCCTGCAGGCGGTGACCCTGTTCCACTATCACCTCCGTGCGCTCGCGTCGCTGGACCTCGAAAGCCCCGCTGAGTTCATCGCCGCCGCGAAGCGGACGATGAAGAAGCTGGACAGGAAGAACACCGCCCACGCCCTCAGGATGGTCAGGCTCACGGAAATGATCGAAGAGCGGAAGAAGATGATCGACGGGCTCGAGGCGCGCAGATCCGCTCTGCTCGTGGAGCTTCAGCACATCGCCGGGTATGTTCAGGAGAACCTCGCGGCGATGGAAGCGGTCTGCCGGAAGGCGATCGTCATGCTTGTCGAGATCGGCCTTGCAAAAGAGAAGGAAAGCGAACTGATCGAGGACATCCGGGCCCGGTTCAAGAAGGACCTCAAGATCTACCTGAGCGTGCGACAGCTCACCGCGGACGATGCGGCAAGGGCAAGGCAGGTGGCGGACCGGCTGACGAACAAGCTGTCAAGACTGATCGGGGAAGATGTGTGCCTTTTGTCGCGCATGTACGAGGCGGTCCATGACCACGCGCAGCTCACGGCGAAGGAACTCAGTACTCTTCTTGCCGGCGCGAAGGGCGTGCAAAGCCACAAGGGACAGGGCGATATAGAGCTCTTCCGGCGGATCGAGGAGGTCCTGGAAGCGCTCGTTATCGACTATCCCCGGGAGCTGAAGCCGCACAAGGCCGCTCTTGACACGACGGTCAACGCGCATGTCCTGGAAAAAAGAAGCGAGATGATCGATCATCTGCTCGAACAGGTCGGGATCGAACGGAGGAAGAGGCCGGACCGCAGAACGGCAAAGGACCGGCGAAAGCTCTGCAATCCGGCCTACCGGGGGCCGGAGCGGAGGAGCCTTCAGGACAGGAGGGCCAAGGCGGGAAGAAGGGCATCCTGAAATACAATTTGCCCAGTGCGGAGCCGCCAGCATATCGATAGACAGTACTCATGTATATCAGATTACTTAAATAGTAAAGACCCTATTGCCCTGCTCGTTGATGATGCACTTCATTGAAGCTCCCTGCAGCAAGCTGCGGGGAAAGCGCCCGCTCCTGGATTCATCTTGACACCAGGGGACTCCGGGCATATCATGGGTGCCCATGATGCCCCCTCCGCTGCCCGACACCGCAGTCCTTCGCCAGACCCTCCGTACGGTCTTCGGTTTCGAATCCTTCCGTCCTAACCAGGAAGCCATCATCGAACATATCCTGGTGCAGAGGGATGTGTTTGCCGTCATGCCCACGGGCGGCGGAAAGTCCCTGTGCTACCAGCTTCCCGCCCTCTTGATGGAAGGCACGGCGATCGTCATCAGCCCGCTTATTTCCCTGATGAAGGACCAAGTGGATGCGGCGAGGGAGAACGGCATCGCTGCGCTGTTCATGAACAGCTCTCTTGACCAGAAGGAGCTGTCCGATGCGTACCGCAGGCTCAAAGCAGGCCAGGTCAAGCTGCTCTACATCGCGCCCGAGCGCTTTGCCCTGCCGCAGTTCATCGAGACATTGAAAGAGATTCCCATTTCTCTCTTTGCGATAGACGAGGCGCACTGTATCTCCGAGTGGGGCCACGATTTCCGGCCCGATTACCTTGCCCTTTCCGCCATCCCGGCACGCTTCCCGGGGGTGCCCGTGGCCGCCTTTACGGCAACAGCGACAGAAAAGGTCCAGCGGGACATCATCGCCAAGATCGGTCTCAGGACCCCCCATGCCATACGGGCGTCCTTCAACCGGCCCAATCTCTTTTACCAGGTAACAGCGAAGGCGAAGGTCGAGCAGCAGCTTCTGAAATTTCTGAAGGAGCATGAAGGCGAATCGGGGATCATCTACCGGACAACACGCGATGCCGTTACGGGAACAGCGGCGTTCCTTGTATCCCACGGCATACAAGCCCTCCCGTACCATGCAGGCCTGTCAACGGAAATGCGCGAAAAGAACCAGGAGGCCTTTAACAGGGACGAGATCCAGGTCATTGTGGCCACCATCGCTTTCGGCATGGGCATCGACAAGTCGAACGTCCGCTTCGTGGTCCACGCCGATCTGCCAAGACATATCGAAGCCTATTACCAGGAAACGGGCAGGGCGGGGAGGGACGGGGAGCCGGCCCACTGCCGGCTCTTCTTCAGCAGGGGAGATATCCCGAAGATACGGTATTTCATCGACAAGATGGAGGATGCTCACGAACGCGCCGTTGCCATGGAAAAGCTGAACCAGACCGTGCGATTTGCTTCCCATAACGTATGCAGGAGAAAACAGCTGCTCTCGTTCTTCGGCGAGGCCTATCCCTCCGACAATTGCAGCGCCTGCGACGTCTGCATCGGCGCGGTCATGCAGATCGATATCACCCGGGACGCGCAGATCGTTATGTCAGCCATGGCCAGGACCGGTGAACGGTTCGGGATCGGCCATATCATCGACATCGTGATCGGCGCTGACAGGGCACGCATCAGGGAACTCGGGCATCATGAGATCAAGACCTTTGGCGCGGGCAGCGACAGGGACAAGAACCACTGGCGGTTCATCGTCGACGAGCTCCTTGCCCAGGAACTGATCAAACAGGACGGGGACCGCTACCCGGTCCTGAAGCTGTTGCCGAAGGGCGCGGCAGCGCTTACAGGAACAGGAGCGATCTTCGGGATCCGGCGCGAGGAAACAACGCCGAAGGCGCGGCGCCGCGTGATCTCAGGCGAAGGCCCGTACAATGAGGCGCTCTTCGAGCGGCTTCGCGTTGTCAGAAAAAGGATCGCCGACGCACATCGCGTGCCGCCCTACATTATCTTTTCCGACAAGACGCTCCATGAGATGAGCAGCGCTGTTCCGAAGACCGCCTCCGAGATGAGACGGATCTCCGGCGTGGGAGACGTCAAGCTTGAGCGGTACGGCAAGGAATTCCTGGAAGAGATCAGGGCCTTTGGGGCATCCTGAGAGGAGGCTTGTGAAGAATATCTCTTTCACCTATCTGATGTTTGCCGGGGGATCTGCGGCAATAGCCGCGTTCTGCTGGTACCTGGTGTATCTTGCGGTCAACGCGCAGGAATCCGGCGGGGCATGGCTCTTTGCGGCGTTTGGTCTTCTGTTCAGCGTGCTTCCGGTCTTCGCGCTGATCAGGATCCTCGCGTCAAGGTCCGACTTGTTCGCCCGGCTCGACAAAACGATCTCGCCTCAGCCCGCAGGACCCCAACGGGTGCAATTCGCTCCGCACTGGATGCTGCTGCTGGCCATGATCGTGATGGCGCTGATCATTGTCTCGCTTATTGTCAAGGTGATCAGGGGCCTGTTTTAGCGGAAGCCCCGGACGGGATCGGCACCGCCATCCGTATGAGCGGTACCCTCCGTGACGACTTCCTGCATGTCGCGCGGAAGGCGATCCTCGGCGGCAAGACGGAAGGGTTCGTCAGGATGAGCTCGCCGCTCACGGCATGGGGCTTGGCCTCGCGATCGTGAAGCTTGGTCAAGGCACAAGGATGGGAAATGAAGATCGAAAGCGCTCCGGGGAAGGGGACGACGGTGAGATTGTTTATCGCTTAACGTCGCTCAACACGGGGGATCGTTGTTGAAGTTTTTCACGAAAGAGGATGGCTGCCGGAGCCTGGCCCGCTCAATTCCGGGGAACTAGGGCTTCGCATGCCCCGCGTCCAATTTTTCGCCGGGCATGGATAGGGCGCTGTTGTAGCCGGTGACCCGGTTCTTGCCTGTTGCCTTGGACCGGTAGAGTGCGACGTCCGCCTCGCGGATCAATTCGCAAGAGGACTTCGTGCTGCCCTGCCCTATGGTCGAGACCCCGATGCTCACCGTGATGACCTCAAAGGGATGCGACGCCTTCAGGGTAAAAGGATACGTTTCCACCGAGCTCCGCACGCGCTCCGCTACGGCCAGGGCTTCATCGATGCCCGTCTCCGCGAGCAGGAGAACGAATTCTTCCCCTCCGTAACGGAAACAGGTGTCCGTGCTCCCCGATCTGCATGCCTCGCGAAGAAGCGGCCCCATCTGCGCAAGGACCCTGCTCCCTTCCAGGTGTCCATACCGGTCATTGACGCGTTTGAAGTCGTCGATATCGATCATGATAAAGCACAGGTCCTTGCCCGTGCGCACCAGCCTGCCGGTCTCCTCCTCAAGCTTCTCCTGCAACACCCGGTAGTTGAACATTCCGGTCAATTCGTCGTACCGTGCGATCTCGAGCGTTTTTCTGAAGAGCTCCGCCTTCTCGATGCCGGCGGAGATCGTGTGGGAAAGGGTCCGGAGCAGGTCGAAGTCCTCCACACGGAACGCGGACCGTTTGCTGCAGCTGAAGCCCATGACCCCTACCATGCGATTCTCGTTCTTGAGCGGGATGCCCATATAGCTTCCCTGTTTCTGCGTCTCATCAGGATGATGGAGAAAGGCCTCATAGTCCGCCGTGTCATTCAGAAAAAGCGGATCGCCTGTGGCCGCGATCTCTCCCGGCGCACCATTGTCGAAATAGATGGCTTCGGACATCTTGTCGTGCAGCAGGGGGTTGAGCAGATAGATCGGCAGCAGGCCGGTAAGATCTTTCTTGACGATATAGACCGACGCGTCATCAAAGCTGACCGCTTTTCTGATGGAGGATATGATCTTCTGGATGAGCTCGGCGGGTTTCAGTTCTGAGGCGATAATCCTGCCGATCTCGCTGAAGAGGTGGGTTTCAGTGAACTTGCTGTAGAGAAGAGGCTTGTAATCGCGTCCAGGAGGGGCCGGGGCGCCTGTACTCTTTGCCCTGGTCTTCGACTTGGCCATTGACAACCCCTCCGGGAGAGACGAGGCAACAGATAATTGCCGGATATTCACTTTAACTATACCATATTATATAATCATTACCATATAAAAGATTTTAAAACATAATTAATTGGTCATATACTTGCACAATATTGCATATTATTGACTATGGCCTCTCCTTAAGAATCGGGTCAATATAGGCTGTTGAAAAATAGCTCTTTTTTTGTCATTGCGAGGAAGGTTAGCGAACTAAGTAATCCTTAAGTATTTGATTAATTTAACACCGAGTTTGCTTCACCTCGCTCGCAAAGACCCATAAAATCATTTTTAACAGCCTGAGAAGATCTTACCACAGTTTGACCCGGGCGCTTATTGAGTTACAAGCCAGTCTTTGGCCTGGCTGCTGGAATCGAATATCACGAGGTTCCTGCCCGAGAATTTGACGACTGCCTTGTAGATGATTTGATTCCGTCCCCTAATGCCGACGACCGCGGCCGCCGTGACATATGGCCTGTTGTGGCTCGCGAACTCCTTCATTGCCTTCGCGGCATCAGTGTTGAATTTCATGTCAGTAACATCGGTCAGCGTCCGGATGGATCCTGCCGGCAGCTCAGCAATCACTCCCTTTGTCTCCCGGATGATCTGGATCACCTCGTCCGCCCGCGCATGGGTGAAATCGAGGTGCAGGATCTGCTTGCCTTTGTGCTCAATGAACCGGATGCGCTCCATGGTGACTCCTTCTCAGGTGGCGGCGTGCGGCAGCCGGTGCCTTGTTTCGTTCCTGAGGAAAGTATACCGGGAAGGGGGAATAAAGAAATACCCGGGCCGGGGTATTTTCAGGGGAGAGAAGAGCGGGGGAAGGGTCAACAAACACATAAACCTGAGCTTTATCAGGAGCTGAGTCGACCGAAAAAGAGGGCGACGGCTGGTCCGGGAACCGGGGGTTGCTTGTTTCATCAACACCTACGGATCTGCTTATCATGGGGATGATCAGGATCGTTATCGGCGGTGCAGAATGGCAATTGTGATACACTAATACTATGATCGTCATCGAACCTTGCAATGGAACGCCGGTCACGGAGCAACGGGTGGAGATCGTGGAGCGGAAAGGCACCGGTCACCCGGATTACCTCTGTGATTCCATGATGGAGGCGGTATCCATCGCCCTGTCTCGGGAATATATGAAGAAATTCGGGACCATTCTGCATCACAACATCGACAAGGGCCTCCTCGCAGCTGGCAGGGTCGAGAAGCTCTTCGGGGGAGGGAGTGTGCTTGCGCCGATGGAGCTGATCATCGGCGATCGCGCGACCTTCGAGGCAGGAGGGAAGAAGGTGCGCGTCGGCGAGATCGCCATCGATGCCGTGAAGGGCTGGCTCCGGAAGAACATGCGGTTCGTGAATCCGGACAAGCATCTGAAATACCGCGTGGTGCTGTCTCAGGGATCGGAAGAATTGACCGATATCTTTGCCCGCTCCGGGAAGGTGCTGGGCGCGAACGACACCTCGGCCGCTGTCGGGTATTATCCCCTGAGCCCCACCGAGGGGGCGGTGCTCTCGCTCGAACGCCATTTGAACTCGAAGGCGTTCAAGAACAGGTATCCTGAGACCGGCGAGGACATCAAGGTGATGGGCCTCAGGACCGGCAGGGACCTGGACCTGACCGTGGCCATGCCGCTCGTCTCCCGGTTCGTCTGGAACGAGAAGAGTTACTTTGAGCGAAAGGACGAGCTCCGGCGGGTGATGGAGAGATACGTCAGCAAGTTCGAGGGCTTCCGGAAGGTCCAGATCCATTTCAATATGCTTGATGAGCCCGGGCGGGGACTGAACGGCGTATACCTGAGCCTCCTCGGTACATCGGCCGAAGATGCTGACTCAGGACAGGTGGGAAGAGGGAACCGGGTGAACGGGCTCATCTCGCTCAACCGGCCCATGGGCACCGAGGCGGCGGCTGGGAAGAACCCGGTAAGCCATGTCGGGAAGATCTACAACGTGCTGGCGCACCGCGTGGCGAAGAAGCTCCATAGCCGGATCGAGGGATGCCGGGAGGTCTACGTTCTTCTGCTCAGCCGGATCGGCACGCCGATCAGCGAACCGCAGGTCGCCACCGCCCAGATACGGCTGGAGCGGGGAATGCGAGTCAGCGATATCGCACGACAGGCAGAGGAAATCATGGCGCGGGAGCTTGCGACGATCAATAAATTCTGTGTGGAATTGAGCAAGGGAAAGTATCCAATATGCTGAAGAGGCAGGAATCAGAAACAGGGATCAGGAGAACACCAACCCTTCGGGAGGCGCAATATGAAAAATGCTGTGATAGTTGCCGGAATGCTGCTGCTTCTGATGACAGCGGCAATGGCGGACGAGAATGCCGCCGCAAAGCGCTTTGTAGCGACCATCGACAAAGACGGGTATCAGCGTGTCGGGATGACGGCAGGAGAATATTATTTCGATCCTTCGATCGTGGTGGTAAAGGTGAACGTGCCGGTGGAGCTCACGATCAAAAAAGCCGGCGGCATCACGCCCCATAATCTCACCATGAAGGCGCCTGAGGCAGACCTCGATTTTACGATAGATCTCTCCAGTGAGCCGAAGAAAGTATCCTTCATGGCGACGAAGATTGGTTCCTATCCCTTTGAATGCTCAAAGAAACTCCTGTTCTTCAAGAGCCACAAGGAGCGGGGCATGCACGGTGTGCTCGAGGTGGTGGAGTAGAGACAAGAGACAGAACAACACCTTACCGCTGTGCTGCGGCAGCTGTTTCACTAGCCGAGGATACTATGGTCAATAAAGAGTTTATCGCCTACTTCAAGCTTGCCCACGGATTTTTCAATCTTTCCATGCTCGCTCTGTTCTGCTTCCAGGCCTGGATGGGCTTCCTGATACGACAGGCGAGGACGTCGGATGCGCCGTTGCCGGTAGACGCGATCAGGAGGCATCGGAAGGCAGGACCGGTGTTCGCGCTGTGGGGGTGCCTGGGATTCATCGCCGGGATGACGGTGGTGGCGCTCGACAAGGGCAGGGTGTTCGAATATCCGCTTCATTTCGTGACCGGCCTGTCGATCGTGCTGTGCATCGGCGCGGTCTATGCCGTTTCGCGCAGGATCCGGGGTGGTGACCCGGCCTTTCGCAATGTACACTTCGGCCTGGGCCTGCTCCTGCTGGCCTTGTATGTCATCCAGGTCCTGCTCGGCCTCAGCATCATGCTGTGATCGAGCTCATGCCTGGATAAAGTGAACAACATTACTCAACGCAGAAAGATATGATCGGTTATGAGGAACATTGAACGACCTTGAGCCGTTTCATATTTTCGTCATAATTTATCAGCGAAGATCAGCGTTGAACTGTATTTTGTATATCTGTGCTTTGTTTCAGCCCGGTGCTCAGTGCCCGGAATTCTTCATTCTTCCTTCCTGTCCAGCACCTCGCGGACCTTCATGAGCAGCTCGGTGGGGGAAACGGGCTTGGAAATGAAGCTCAGGCCTTTCTCCAGGATCCCTTCCTTGCTGATCATATCGGCGCTGTACCCGCTCATGAACAGCGCCTTGATCCCCGGTCTGATCCGCCTGATCTCGTCGTAGGCGACCCTTCCGTTCTTCTTCGGCATGATGACGTCGAACAGCAGCAGGCCGATCCTTTCCCGGTTCTCTCCAAAGGCCCTCACGGCGTCCTCTCCGTCCTTCGCCTCGATCACCTGGTAGCCGAATTCGGTCAGCACCGACCGCGTCAGGTTGCGGATGGTCTCGTCGTCCTCGGCCACGAGGACGGTCTCCGTTCCGCCGGTCAGCGCCGCGGCGGCGCGGCCGAAAGGCCGTTCCGCGTCCTTCGTGATGAGCGGGAAGCAAAGATGGAATGACGTGCCCGCGCCCAACGCGCTTTCCACGTCGATGAATCCCCGATGCTGCTTGATGATCCCGTAGACCGTGGCGAGGCCGAGCCCGGTCCCTTTTCCCATCTCCTTGGTCGTGAAGAAGGGTTCGAAGATCCTCTCCCGCGTCCGTTCATCCATGCCGGCGCCGGTGTCGGCGACCGTGATCCTGACGTAGGGGCCCGGCTTGCCGTACTGCCGCGCAGCGACGAACTCCGCGTCCAGGTCCACGACAGCGCTGCTGATGGTCAGTTTCCCGCCGCCTGGCATGGCGTCCCGGGCGTTTGTCACCAGGTTCATCAGCATCTGCTCGACCTGGGTGCTGTCCGCCATGACCGTCGTGTCCGCGCCGGTCAGGAGGGTCTGCAGTTCGATGTCCTCGCGGATGAGCCGTTTCAGCAGCTTTTCCACGCGCAGGATGATGCCGTTCAGCTCAAGGGGGAGGGGGTTGACGACTTGCTTCCTGCTGAAGGTGAGGAGGCTCTGGGTCAGCTGCGCTGCGCGCTGGGAGGTGGTCAGGATGCTCTCCGCGTACGCGTGGAGCGGATCGTTCGGCGCCAATTTCATCTGCAGGAGGTTGCCGTATCCGATGATGGCGGTCAGGACATTGTTGAAGTCATGGGCGACGCCGCCCGCCAGGAGACCGACGGCTTCCATCTTCTGGGACTGACGGAACTGGTCCTCGAGCTTCAGACTGTCCGTAACATCGTTCGCCAGGACGATCTCGGCCCGCCTGCCGCCGAAGTCCACGGTGTGGGAGGTGATCTCCACGTAGATGAGCGAGCCGTCCTTCTTCCGGTGACGCCAAACGCCTGCTTTGTCCAGGCCCGTCGTGACGCGGGAGACGTTCTCCGTGAGCGGCGTGATGTCCTCGGCTGGGCGAATGTCCTTGATGGTCAGGGACAGGAACTCGTCGCGGGTGTAGCCGTAATGCGTCACGGCGGCGTCGTTCACCGTCAGGAACCGGTAGGTTTCAATATCGTAGACCCACATGGGGTGGGGGTTGCTCTCGAACAGGATCCGGTACTTTTCCTCGCTCTCCACGATGTGCCGCTGGTGGCGCTGGATGTTCCGGGAGAACAGCATGATGCCGCCTGCCCCGATGAACCAGAGGAGCATGTGGCTCATCAGGAGAGCCTTCTGCTCCTTCGCCTCCGCCTCGAAATGGGGCCGCAGCGGAACGGCGATGCTGATGCCGCCCCGGATATCCCCGACCTTGTAGCCCTGGTGGCCATGGCACTTGAGGCATGCCTGCTCTGTCATGAAGGGCCGCATGATCTTCATGTAGGGCTCGTCGCTGATGGTCGTTTCGCTGCTGATTTCCTTTTTTCCCCGTTCGAACTCATTGAGGGCTTTTTCTTCCCAGGCATCGGGCCGGTTGATCGGATTGATGTACTTGAGGCTGGAGAGGCGGCTGATGATCGGCAATGCGGAGCGCCTGCTGATGAGTTCGAAGACCTGGCGAGTCATCCAGGCGGGGTTCACGAGCGTGAGTTTCCTGCCGGCCGTGGTCGTGATGTCGCGCTCCGCAACCGTCAGGTAGGGGTTGGGCTGCAGGGCAGCGGTGACCGGGACATACACGCCGCCATGGAGAGAACCCCAGCGACGAAACTCGATGGTCAGATCGTAGAACGAGCGGGCGATGAGACGGGCCTTTTCGAGATTGTTCAGATGGGTGACGCGGGAGTTCCAGGAAAGCGAGACGAACATGAGTAGGGACCAGCCGATGATGAGCAGGAGGATGTACTGCTTCGTGCGCAGGGTCCATCTTTTTTGAGGGCTCTGGGACATAAGAAGCAAATGATAGCATATTGACCGGCCGATTGCCACGGGCATCGTGGAATAGCACATGGACGAGAGCTCCTATCCTGTTTATATTTATCGCAGATGACCGGAAAATTATCAGGTCCGATCCTTCGGGGCTTCCCATTGGTGAGCTTGCGATGTCAGGGCAATAATAATGGAAACAGCGACTTATGAGCATTCCTGTTTGCTCGACTGGAATGGCACAGGCGTTGCAATATCTGCAGTCAAATCCCAAAGATCAGGAGGAAATGAAATCATGAGACAGATAGCGATCTACGGCAAGGGCGGCATCGGAAAATCCACGACAACGCAGAACCTGGTTGCGGCGCTTGCCGAGGCGGGCCACAAGTGCATGATCATCGGCTGCGACCCCAAAGCGGATTCGACACGGCTTATACTCAATCGCAAGATGCAGAATACCGTCATGGACATGGCGCGCGAAAAGGGCACGGTGGAAGACCTCGAGCTCGACGAGGTGCTGCTGCAAGGGTTCAAGAACATCAAGTGCGCCGAATCCGGCGGACCGGAACCGGGTGTGGGTTGCGCGGGCCGCGGTGTGATAACTGCCATCAACTTTTTGGAAGAGAACGGCGCATACGGTGACGACACGGACTTCGTGTTCTATGACGTGCTCGGCGACGTGGTCTGCGGCGGGTTCGCCATGCCGATCCGCGAAGGCAAGGCCAAGGAGATCTATATCGTGACCTCGGGCGAGATGATGGCCATGTACGCGGCGAACAACATCTCCCGGGGCATCCTGAAGTACGCCCAGAGCGGCGGTGTCCGTCTCGGCGGCCTGATCTGCAACAGCAGAAAGACCGACAAGGAGTACGAGCTCATCTCGGAGCTTGCCAGCAAGCTCGGCACCCAGATGATCCATTTCGTGCCCCGGGACAACGAGGTTCAGCGCGCCGAACTGAGGCGGAAGACCGTGATCGATTATGCGCCGGACCATCCGCAGGCGGACGAGTACCGTGCGCTCGCCAAGAAGATCGCGGACAACAAGAACTTCGTGATCCCCACGCCGATCACGATGGACGAGTTGGAGAAGCTCTTGATGGATTACGGGATCATGGAAAAGGAAGAGGCGGTGGCGTAACTGCGGAGGATGGGAAGGTGGGAGGGTAGGAAGGAAAGAAGGAAAGAAGGAGAGAAGGTAGGATGCGACATCTCGTGATTTTGCTTATCATCATACCCTCTTACCGTCTTACCTTCCTGAATTCAATGAAGGAGACCCCATGAGTACGAAGATCAAAGGTACCCAGAAGATGATCGAAGAGGTCCTCTCGGTCTATCCCGAGAAGTCGAAGAAGGAGCGTGCCAAGCACCTGGCCGCCAACGATCCGTCCGGCCAATGCAGCACCTGCCAGGTGAAGTCGAACGTCAAGTCCCGGCCCGGCGTCATGACCGTGCGCGGCTGCGCGTACGCGGGCGCCAAGGGCGTGGTCTGGGGGCCGGTGAAGGACCAGATCACGATCAGCCACGGCCCCATCGGATGCGGCCAGTATTCCTGGTGGTCGCGCAGGAACTACTACAACGGCCAGACCGGGATCGACGCCTTCGGCACCATGCACATTACGACGGATTTTCAGGAAAAGAACATCGTCTATGGCGGCGACAAGGGGCTCGATCTGGCGATCAAGGAGCTGCACGGGCTGTTCCCGCTCGGCCGCGGAATCGGCATCCTGTCCGAGTGCCCGGTGGGACTGATCGGCGACGACATTGAAGCGGTCTCGAAGCGCGTTGCTAAGGAGATCAACATCCCGATCGTGCCGGTGAGGTGCGAAGGTTTCCGCGGCGTGTCCCAGTCCCTGGGCCACCATATCGCGAACGATACGATCAAGGATTATGTGCTCGGCAAAGGCGAATTGAAGGAGACCACAGCCTACGACGTGAACCTGATTGGCGACTACAATATCGGCGGCGACGCCTGGGCCTCGCGCAAGATACTCGAAGAGATGGGTCTCCGTGTCATTGCCCAGTATACGGGCGATTCGACGATCAACGAGATCGGCATCGCGAGCAAGGCCAAGCTGAACCTGATCCACTGCTACCGGTCCATGAACTATATCTGCCGGACCATGGAAGAGAACTATGGCATCCCCTGGATGGAATTCAATTTTTTCGGCCCCACGAAGACCTTTGACAGCATCAGGAAGATAGCGGCCAGGTTCGACGAGAAGATCCAGAAGAACGCCGAGGCGGTCATAGCAAAATATACGCCGCTCATGGAAAAGGTGGTGGCGCAGTTCCGGCCAAAGCTGGAAGGCAAGAAGGTGATGCTTTATGTAGGGGGCTTACGGCCGCGCCACACCATAGGCGCCTACGAGGACCTAGGCATGGAGGTCGTTGCATCAGGTTATGAATTCGGGCACAGCGACGATTACAAGCGCACCTATCCCGAGCTGAAAGAAGGTGCGGTCATCATGGACGACGCGACCCTGTATGAACTGGAAGAGTTCACCAGAAGGCTGAAGCCGGACATGGTCGGCTCGGGCATCAAGGAGAAATATTCCTATCACAAACTCGGCGTGCCGTTCCGGCAGATGCATTCCTGGGACTACTCGGGGCCCTACCATGGGTTCGACGGGTTCCCCGTCTTCGCGCGGGACATGGACATGACGGTGAACAGCCCGACGTGGGATCTGATCCGGAGAAAGAAATAAAAAATTACAATACAGTTGTTAACCACGGGTCCTGCTTTGCGAGACACACAGATAAACACGGTTTTGATCAAAAGCAAAAAACTTAGGTATTGCTTTACCGTGTGCGACGAAGTCGCCTGTGGTTAAATGGAGGATCTTATGAAAGTCAGAGACCATAGCGAGCTGTTCAAACAGAAGGACTATCTGGACCAGTTCGCGCGCAAGAAGGAGTTCGAGCGGCCGTGGCCGGCGGAGAAGGTCAGGGAGGTCGCTGAGTGGACCAAGACCGAGGCCTATAAGGATCTGAATTTCAAGCGGGAGAACATCAAGATCAATCCCGCAAAGGCCTGCCAGCCCCTCGGCGCGGTGTTCTGCGCTTCGGGTTTCGAAGGCTCCATGCCCTTCGTGCAGGGCGCCCAGGGCTGCGTGGCGTACTTCCGGAGCCATCTCTCCCGGCACTTCAAGGAGCCCTTTGCCGCGATCTCCACGTCCATGACCGAGGACGCGGCGGTGTTCGGTGGTTTGAACAACATGCTCGAAGGTCTGGAAAACACCTATGCCCTGTACAAACCCAAGATGATCGCGGTCTCCACGACCTGCATGGCGGAGGTGATCGGCGATGACCTGAACGCCTATATCAAGACGGCGAAGGAGAAGGGCGTCGTACCCCAGGACCTGCTTATCCCGTTTGCGAACACACCGAGTTTTGTGGGTTCGCATATCGTGGGCTATGACAACATGCTGAAGGGGATCCTGAAGTCGCTCTGGGCAGGTGGGAAAGGCGAGTCGAACGGGAAGATCAACATCATTCCGGGCTTCGATACCTACACCGGGAACTATCACGAGATCAAACGGCTGATGAGCTTGATGGGCATTAAGGCAACGGTGCTTGCTGACGTGAGCGATACTTTTGATTCCCCGAATACGGGCGAGTACAAGCTCTACCCGGGCGGGACGCCGCTTCCCGACGCCATGGATGGCGTGAATGCTCTTGCCACGGTGGCGCTCCAGAAGTATTCGACCGTGAAGACCATGGATTATATCCAGAAGGAGTCGGGACAGAAGACGCTCACGCTTTCGCCTATCGGCATCAGGAACACCGATTCTTTCTTTGCGGAGCTCTCCAAGCTCACCGGCAAGCCGGTACCGGCCGCGATCGAAGCAGAACGCGGCAGGGTCGTGGACGCCATGGTGGACTCGCACCCTTACGTCCACGGCAAACGGTTCGCTTTGGTCGGCGACCCGGACATTCTGCTCGGCATGATGAGCCTCATCATGGAGATGGGTGGAGAGCCGGTGCATATAGTATGCACGAACGGGGACAAGCACTTCGAGGTCGAAGCCAACGAGCTTTTGGCGTCCTCTCCCTTCGGGACGAACGGCAAGGTCTACATCGGCAAGGACATGTGGCATCTTCGATCGCTCCTGTTCACCGATCCCGTGGATGTCCTGATCGGCAACTCCTATGCAAAGTTCCTGACCCAGGACACCGGAACGCCGCTCATCCGCATCGGGTTTCCGCTCTTCGACCGGCATCATCTTCACCGTCAGCCGATCATCGGATACCAGGGGGCGTTGAATCTGGTGACCATGCTGGTGAACACGGTGCTTGATGAACTGGACCGGAAGACCGAGGGTTCGGCGAGCTTTGATGTGATACGGTAAAGAATAATGGATTGCCACTAAGGCACCAAGGCGCTAAGAAAACCTTTGGCCTTTGTGACTTCGTGGCTGGCAGTTGGTGTTGTTCAAGGTGATCGTTATGCACGATATCGCAATGACCGGCATATACTTCTTCTTTATCGCGTTTCTGTATTCCACGGTAGGGCACGCGGGAGCATCCGGATATCTGGCGACCATGGCGCTTCTTTCGTTCACGCCGGAGGTAATGAAGCCGACCGCGCTCGCGCTTAATATCATTGTTGCATTGGTCACGACCGTCCGGTTCGCCATGGCCGGACATTTTTCCTGGCGGTTGTTCTGGCCTTTTGCTGTTGCGGCGGCCCCCATGGCGTACCTGGGCGGTGGGATGTCGGTGGACGCGACGATATACAAAATCCTCGTGGGTGTCGCGCTCGTGTTCGCCGCGCTCCATCTCATGATGAGGAGCACGGCCGCGACCGATGGTCCCGGACGAGTCACGCACCCGGGGATCGCCGCTTCGCTTGCAGTAGGAGGGGGCATCGGGTTCCTTGCCGGCCTCACCGGGGTCGGAGGTGGCATCTTTCTCAGCCCGGTACTGATCATTCTGCATTGGGCAGGCCTGCGGAGAACTGCCGCGGTGGCCGCGGCATTCATTCTCCTGAATTCGGTCTCCGGATTAACGGGCTATCTTCAGCGGGGCGGCGCATTCCCGGACAACATCGCCTTCTGGTCCGTTGCCGTCGTTGCCGGCGGATTCATCGGTTCGACCCTGGGGGCAACGAGATTCAACAGTCCGGTCCTGCGGAGACTGCTCGGTGTCATGCTCGTCATGGCAGGGATGAAATTAGTCGTGATATGAAAACCGGGTAAACAGTTCATAGTTCAGCATTCAAGGTGCAAAAGCGCTGCGGAGTGTCTTATGGTCAGCACGATCGATAAACTAACGGCCCATGGCTGCACGACGGACGACAGGAACAAGGTCTGCCGCTCGCGGGGCGGTGAGTCCTGCGCCTTCGACGGCGCCATGATCGTGCTGCAGCCCATTGCGGACACGGCGCATATCGTCCATGGCCCGATCGCCTGCTGCGGAAACTCCTGGGAGGGGCGGGGGACACGGTCGTCCCAGGGGGATCTGCACCGGATGGGTTTTACCACGGACATGGGCGAGATCGATATCGTGTACGGAGCCGACAAGAAGCTCCATGATGCCATCGTACGGACGCACCAGGCGGTCCAGCCGAAGGCCATCTTTGTCCACGCGACCTGTGTAAGCGGCCTGATCGGCGAGGACATCGAGTCAGTATGCAGAAAGGCCGAGGCGGAGCTGGGTATCAGGGTCATCGCGGTGAGCGCGCCGGGATTCGTAGGCCCCAAGAACCTGGGGAACCGCATCGCCGGGGAGGTGCTGCTTAATGACGTCATCGGCACCGGCGAGCCCGCGGTCACGACGCACTGCGATATCAACCTTATCGGCGAATACAATATCGCCGGCGACCTCTGGCTCGTGGAGCCCCTCCTGGAGAGGGCGGGAATCCGCGTCCTGTCCCGGATCACGGGGAACGCGACCTTCCAGGAGATCACCCATGCCCACCGGGCGAAGCTGAACGTCGTGGTCTGCGGCCGCGCGCTGATCAACGTCGCCGCGGGCATGCAACGGAAGTACGGCATCCCCTTCGTGGAAGCGTCGTTCTTCGGCAGGACCGAGACGACAAAGGCGCTGCGGTCCATTGCACAACAGCTCCAGGAGTCGGAAGCCGGGAGCAGGAGGTCAGGAGATCCCCACATTCTGGGATCCGTCGAAGCGCTCATCAAAGGCGAAGAAAAAAAGCTCAAGGAAGCGCTGCAATCGTATAAACATCTGCAGGGCAAAAAGGCCGTGCTCTACACGGGCGGCGTGAAAAGCTGGTCTTTCATCTCCGCGCTGAAGGACCTCGGGATAGAGGTCGTAGCGGTCGGAACGAAGAAGAGCACGATCGAGGACGAGGCGAGGATGAAGGAGATCCTCGGCCCCGGAGCGCCGCTCGTCGAGGACGTGACGCCGAAGAACCTCGTGAAGCTATTTCAGGAAAGGAATGCCGACATCCTCGTGGCAGGCGGCAGGAACCAGTACCTGGCGATCAAGGAGGGCTATCCCTTCGTCGACGTGAACCAGGAACGACATACCGCTTATGCCGGGTATGAGGGGTTGCTGAACTTTGCGGAACAGATAAGCAACAGCATGGAGTTCTACCGGGGGAGTGCAGAACGCGGAGTTCCCGATCTGATCGGGACAGGTCTCCGTGCGGGGTGCGACGTCAAGGAAAAAAAAGAACTGATATCACGCCCGGCTTTGCTCATCGACCCCTTGAAACATTCCCCGGCGATCGGCGCCGCCATTGCGTTCCAGGGGGTCCACCGCGCATTGCCGGTCATCCACGGGGCACAGGGCTGCGGTTTCCTCGGCAAGGTGCTGCTGACCAAGCACTTCCGGGAGCCGGTTGCCCTCGCGACCACCAAGCTCTTTGTGGAGAACGTGGTGCTGGGGAGCGAAGAGATCCTCGCGAGGACCGTCGAGGGCTTCATCGAAAAGAACGCCCCCGATGTCATCGGCGTCCTGACCTCGGGATTGTGCGAGGTGAAGGGCGATGATGTCAAGGCTGCGGTCGTCGGTCTTCAGTCGGCAGTCGACAGCAAGGGGAAG
>Ga0102851_10000103_pt1 | contig 34330 bp, 21 predicted proteins | sample Mud3Dept3metaG_FD_79558 | JGI IMG/M metagenome (GOLD analysis project Ga0102851, IMG submission 79558) | Freshwater wetland microbial communities from Ohio, USA, analyzing the effect of biotic and abiotic controls - Mud 3 Core 4 Depth 3... | ecosystem: Environmental > Aquatic > Freshwater >... | reverse complement strand
TCCCAATACATGACGCTGGCTGCCGTTGATATCTATCACGTCTTTTCCATCCGCCACATTATCCTGAACCGTCTTGTCCCCGTCCAACTGCTCACGGAGCTGATCGAAATAGACAATCTCCAGTTACCAACTCAAGTCATAATGCGGTTCGGTTCTCCAACGAGGGGAAATTAGGCATGAGGCGGGCGGCGCCCCATGCCTGTACGAAAGGTTGTTCTATGGATAGAAGTTGATGGGCACCATGTCATCAGGAATAACGGTGTTGAGTAACTGCCAGCCGTTGGTCTCATCGAAGTAAAAAAGGCCATAACCACTGAAAGAGACCACCAACTCGTCCACTCCATCATTGTCAATATCAACGGCTACCATCTGACCAGGATCAACCGTGTTCCGCGACTGCCAACCCCTTTCTTGGCTCCAGGTCCAAAGCCCAAAGGCGGCTCCAAAATCAACGGCAATCCCATTGCCAAGCCGAATCATGGCTTCGGAAAACACGGTGTTGATCGGCGGCTGCTGCCAGATTAGGCCCTCTGGCTCAAAGACGTAAAGACCGTAGCCGGTGAATGAGATCACCAGCTCATCATTGCGGTCCCCGTCTATATCCACCGCTATGATTTCGTCAGGAATCACCGTGTTGATCCGATGCCATATATTGCCTACCGGCTCGTAGGTGTAAAGGCCCCAGCCAACAAAAGAGACCACAAGTTCATCTTTTCCGTCTCCGTCAATGTCTGCCGCCACAATCTGTTCTGGATCCTCAGTATTCAATGGCACCCAGCCTTCGGAGGTGTTGTAAGACCACAGTCCATAGGCTGCACCAAAGTCGCAAACCACCCCCTCGCTGTAGCGAACCATGGCATCCGGTATGATGGCGTTGATCGGCGCTGGCGTCCAGGCCCCAGAATCATCGTAGTAGTATAGGCCATACCCCGTGAATCCTGCGACGAGCTCATCATCGCCGTCCCCGTCAATGTCGGCGGCGATCATCTTTTCAGGGTCAACCGTGTTGATCGGTTGCCAGTCGCTGGCTGAATCTTTTTTATAGAGACCGTAGCCGGGAAAGGCAGCGACCAGGTCGTCCGTACCGTCGCCGTTGAGGTCGAGCGTCACCATTTGAGAAGGGTTCACCGTGTTCCACGGCTTCCACTCTCCGGCCTGGTCGTACTGATACAAACCATAGGCGGGGCCGAAGTCCAGCACCAGTTCATTAGCAATAGCGACTGTAAAGAGTTGCAAGGTCGCGAGCGGTTGTGTTTGGTCCCCAAGCACAATGGGAAAGTCATCGCTTAAATCCCCACCAAATTGGGGATCGCTGTTGCCTAGAGCACCCACGAGAACGGGCACTTTGCCTTTGGTATCGCCTGCATCATAAACTCCATTGGTGTTGTTATCCTGCCCGTATCCCGCGGTCGGATTGAACAGTTCCGTTTGGGTCACTTCGAGACTGAAGTTGCCGACAGCTGCATTTTCCTTCACCTTTAATTTAACAGTGAAAAGCGCAATCGGCCCCGCACCGTACTTTGCGCCTCCATCGGTTGTGTCAATCTCAGCACCCGCGAAATAAATCTTTCCGACCTCAGCCGAGTTTTCCCGGTGGGTAGGAGTGCTGTTCTGAGTAAAAGGGAATGCCGCGGTGATGTCACTACTATTGACGGGCAATCCATCGGAATTTGTGGCAGGGGGTGATAGAACGCTGGCAGGATAATTGAGCGTGAAGGCACAGCCTGCCACACCCGCGACATTGTTGAGATTAATATTAAGATACAAATCCTCGCCTTTGGCGAAGTGCTTTTTTACATTTCCCCCTGCGTCCTGCGCCTCCAGGGATAGGGTGTACTGGGCAAAGGCCGGAAATGCCATGCCCAGGACCACATGAAGAGTTATCAAGACCACGACGAGTAGGTTTCTCTGCTTCATGATTTTCCTCCCGCTCCTTGGGGTTGTTTATCCTTTTTCCTGGTTTGCTATTGTATGAAATACTTCACGGCCTTGGTCAAGCAGCCCCTGCTATGAAGGAATAACATGCCCTCTCTAGGGGGAAGGGTTGGCGGCTCTATTGAAAATGATTCATAGAGAAGCGAGTTTTCGGAAATATGAAGAGATTCCTCCACCCGACAGGGTGTGTTGTCTAATGGAACAAGATATAACCCACTCGAAGTAGGTGATGTGGGTTTTGATTTCGTCTCGTTCACCGGACCGATGGATTTTTTCAGGTCTGCTACCTGATACAATGCCGAAATAGCTTTCTCCACCTCAGCTGTGAAAAATCCCGGTTTTTCATATGCTTGCAGCAGATCCCTGACGAACAGAATGGCATCCCCCAAATCCATCCGCATGTTGTGATTAGCATCTTCAGGCTCTGTCAGGGGCAGCTCTGAAGAGAGTAAACCCAGGACAAGAAGCGCTGAAAGGGGGTATCTTGCGGTCTGCATAGGCCCTTTAGGTAGAGAGGTTGAGGGCTTGATTCGATATTAACGCGCCTTGAATAAGCTGTTGTTCAAATCAATAGACGCAAATCTTACAATGAACTGGTACACGTTTACTTCTTTTCTTTAGGGATGAGCAAAAAACACACCAAATTTCGGCCTATGACAAATCCGTCACCTTAGCCCAATAACATAAGCAGCCATGAAAATTAACATAAAAAGTACCTGATATTACACGACAAAACCTGAAAAACATGACTTTTGCGTGGAAGAAATCCACCATTCAGTGGAAGACAATTACACCCTCAAAGCCAGATAGCGATCAAGGCAAAACGGTTATAGGATTAGCTGCAACGGCATATTTGATTTCCTTCAACTGATCACTCATGAATTGCGCTTCCGTGATGGCGATTTTCGTAACATGATTGCCTTTCAGCCCAGACTTTATATTAAAGGTGAGTGTGAATATGGGAACATTCTTACCCTTGATTCCTCGCGCACCGGCCATGACCACGATAAGCTGCCCCGGCTTTTTGTCATTTACAATGTGCATTAAGCTGTCCGTTTCTCTTGTTTTAGCCCCTTTCTTGAACACGAGTATTTCCGGATCATAGGACATGACAAGCTTTATTCCAGCCAAGTTATCGACTTCGTCAACGATGATGGGGACGTCAATCGTCTGGTTCGGACGGGTCGTTATCGGAGGGATCCTGACTTCAGCAGCAGAAACTGGGCTCTGCCAAAAAACTGAAAAAAAGAGGACGGGCATAAAGACGCTTTGCCACTTCAAACGCTTTTTCATCTCCTCGGGTTTTCCTAACAAAGCCCAACTCAGGATGACTATCAGATCATTATCAAGCGACGCTTACCTCAGACCAGAAACTTCCTGCAGGATATAGATCGCCTCTTCTATCCCGACTTTATTGTCCCCATTGACGTCCACCCCGGCGGCTGCATAATTGTCTCGTATAAGGCCCGTTGTCTCTAGTCCCGTCAGAGACCTCAAAACAATGATGAGATCCGCCAGGTCAATTTTATTGTCGTTGTTAATATCGCCCTTCTTGGCCTCCGGCAACAGGGAGAAATTCAACTTGGTCGTGCTGTCCACATTCACCGTTATGCCGGAGCGGCTTTGAGATAAGAATCCTTGCGCCTCAGCCGTGACCGTGTAGGTCCCGGCAGGCAACAGCATGAGGTAATATCCTCCCGTGGTGGTTACACCTGTGCCGGCCAGGGTGGTTGTAGCTGTGCCACTCACGATGTTCGATCTCAGGACAGCTCCACCAACACCGACATCGAGAGCATCCGATATCTTGCCTTTTATATAGCCCGGGCCCAATATAATGGGATAAAACGGGTAACGAACACCAAGATCATAGCCCGTATCCGAACCAAAATCCGTTTGCGTATGTTGTTTGACCATGACGTAGTAGAATCCGTCAACCGGGCAATTCCAATAAATGGATTCAGTTCCCCCGTAAGAACCGGAGTCCCCTTCATTGTATGGCGGGTCTGGGTTCGTAAGCCGGGTAACGCCGTCCCGATCGTAAAGCACGATGACCGCGTCGCATCTCGACTGCAAAAAATCCGCCTCAATCAGATAAAGCCGTCCGGCCACAGCGTAAAACTTCACCCAATCCTGATCCCCTCGATCGTGAAAATTATGCCTCTGGGCGAAATCCTCGACACGTATCACGGAGGCACTGAGATGCGTATCATCATTTTCAAACCGATCCGGACCTGACTCCTGGGTCAGGATACTCTCTTTCGGGAGCGAATAGGCGTTTTCCGTATCCTTAACAAAGAATGTGATCCGGTAAGTCCCCCATTGATTAAGTTTTTCATAGACCCCCTCATAAACGCTGTCCTGATCCGGATCTACAAGCTCTACCGTGGGCAGATCGATCACGGGGTCATCCGATAATTCCGAATCATAGCTGGGAGGGATGATTACAGCCCACACCCGGGCAACGGGTTTCAAGGAATAGATGTTCCCAGCCCTCAGCACGGCGGAGGTCTGACCACCGGTCCGCGCTTGGGAAACCAAACCGATGCTGGGGGGCACTGAGGCCGCCATACGGCCCCGGCCGATGATAACGTTGTTGGCCAAATTCATGTCCTCTATTTCATTCTCCGTCCCATTGCCGTTGCCGTCCACCAGGGCGGTCTGGTATTTTCCCATCATGTCCCTAGCCTTGGCATAGGAAACGTACAGATTGGCGTTCAGATAGACGGATGCCCAGAAGTGATAGGAAAATGAAAGGCGGTCGTCCGATAGAAAAAACGCCCTTTGACCCGAGAGAGTACTGGTGATGACGATCCGTTCCTTGCCTGCAGGCGGGGTGAGTTTTGAGACAAAGCTTCCTGAATTGCAGGCATCATAGATAACGATCACCTTTCCCGGCATGGTTCCCTGCAAATCGTCCAGCCAGGCGTCAAGCGTCTCCGCGTCGATCTTGTCTCTGGGGCTTTTCGTGCCGTTTAGCGTGAAGGTTTCGCTTCCTCCATGATCGGTCATATAAATCAGCACTTCCTTGGCATCTTTGGCCCACACGTTTATCGCATAAGACAGGTTTGCAGGCGTGGCTTCATCATCGATGTCATTATTGAGACCATCGCCGTCAACATCGACATCCGTTTTGGGACTTAGGTAATAAATGCTGCCCCTTGTGTACCCCTGAGATAAAAGTGACAAATATGCAAAATTAGCGCATGCCTGGGTCGCCTCCCAGAGGGAGTTCCCCGCATATGGGCCGCCACCCGCAACAAGAATTGCCTTTTTCTGCCTTGTTGCTTCATATTCCGCAGCAGTTAAGAAGGTGACTGCATCTGGCAATTCATCGCTTTCCTCCCCATTGAAGACCCTCACAGTATAATGGCCCGCAATTTGAGGGATGGGAAGTGTGACGGAAATACTCGTGGGGTTATTGACAGGGACAGGGGTGACATCATAAACAGGCGCATCACCTGATCCGCTGACCTGAAAATTTGCCGGATTGCTGATGTCAATCACTTGAAGACCTCGCTCATAATCCGCCACATAGGCCTTGTCTCCCACGATCGTTATGCCGCAAGCCCCACCCGGTGTATCGACCGATCCGAGGATCTGAGGCTTTGCGGGATTGCTGACATCGATCACCTGGAGACCGCTCCGGGCATCCGCCACATAGGCCCTATTGCCCACGACCTTGACATCATAAGCATTACCCGGGGTATCGACCGATCCGAGGATACGAGGCCTTGAGGGACTGCTGACGTCGATCACCCGAACGCCGCTGCCATAATCCGCCACATAGGCCCTATTGCCCGCGACCGCGACCCCTAAGGCACTGCCCGGGGTATCGACTGATCCAAGGGCCCGAGGATTCGCGGGATTACTGACGTCAATCACCCGAAGGCCGCTGCCATAATCCGCCACATAGGCCCTATCGCCCACGATCGTTACACCGCAAGCCCCACCCGGCGTATCGACTGATCCGAGGATCTGAGGATTTGAGCCGTAGCTGATGTCGATCACCTGGAGGCCGCTGGTATAATCCGCTACATAGGCCCTATTGTCCACGACCGCGACCCCTAAGGCACTGCCCGGGGTATCGACTGATCCAAGGGCCCGAGGATTCGCGGGATTACTGATGTCAATCACCCGAAGGCCGCTGCCATAATCCGCCACATAGGCCCTATCGCCAACGACCTTGACATCATAAGCATTACCCGGTGTATCGATCGATCCGATGATCTGAGGATTTGAGGCGTTGCTGATGTCGATCACCAGGAGACCGCGAGAGCCATCCGCCACGTAGGCCGTATCCCCTACGACCGTCACAGCCCAGGTCTCACCTGGTGTATCAATCGATCCGATGATCGGATTTCTGGCAACTACCTCCATGAACATGGAGACCTTGGTGTTCCCGTCAAAGCCGGAACCTCTTATCGTCACTTGCAGACCCTGACCCATCACTCCAAGAGCGGGATAAACAGATTCGAGTTCTAACTGAGCGAACACGTGAGAAGCCGTGAGCAAGACGCTAAGCAGCATCATGATTGTGATCTTAGGCTTGATATGGAATTGCATCGGTATCGCCCTCCTTCAGTCCAGGCCGACCAATCTAGATCCTCACAGGACCTCTATTGGGAGGCCCACCGCAATGCTCTCGTCGCCTTTCACGGCTTTCGCCTTGCTCTCTGATTCACCCACCTCTCTAATTTCCAACACGGCTTCCTGGTCCTTGATCCTGAAATGCTGCCCTGTCTTCACTCCCTGTTTTGCTCCTATGTTCACCGTAATCTCACCATCTTTCACCTCAGAGACCTTGCCCCGGAGAGGATACTGTTTCACCAGTTTCTCCAGAAGATCCTTTGAAAGTTTTTCTGTCAACGAGGAAACGGGAACGGCGCCTCCGAAAAGCTCATTCACTGTGGCGCTGATGCGCCCTGTCTCTGTCTCAACCAGTCGAAGTGAAACCTGCGTCTGAGGCCCTGAATAGACAACCTGGCCGAAAAGGATGAGCTTTGCTGCGAGAATTCTTCCAAGGTTCAGAGCAGAGTTACGATCGGCTAACTGAGAGGTTCCGAGTTTCAATTCCTCGAGCAACCTCTCGAGGAGATCCCTTTCCACCAGCTGCACCCGGCTTTTTTCAAGCAGCGCCTCTGAAAGCCCCGCAACCAGAAGTCGTTCCTCCCCCTCTTGAAGAGAGTACCCCTGTTTCTGGAAATCCATGATCCAAAGGGTGAGGGGCGTGGATGTCCATCCGTCCGAAGGCAGAGCCCTTTGCGGTGCTTTTGTGCTCTCCACCAGCTCTTTGACCACTTGATCGATGCGTTCCTGCTTTTCTTGGTCCTTTGCAATAGCCACTTTCCTGCGCGCATCGTTGGTGATGCCAGCAAGGGCAGGATCTCTTGCCTCCATCTTCCCCGCTTTTTCGAAGAGGCTCAACGCCTCGGCGTGATTGCCCTTTGCCTCAAGCATAAACGCCTGCGATACGTAGCCGATTCTGCTCCCCGGCGCGAGCTCGCTCGCCTTCTGATAAGACTCTAGCGCTTTGTCCGGCTGATTGCGGACAGAAGCGATTCTCCCCAAACCCATCATAGCCTCAGCCTTTTGAGATTCAGTCCCCTTGGTCGCTTGGAGGGCCTGATGAAAAGCCTTTTCCGCCTCATCCACCTTCCCCTCCCTTAAGTAAACGTTCCCCCGGAGTATGTAAGGTAAGGAAAGCTTTGAACTCTTCTCCGAAAGGGCTTTGCAAGCCGTCATGGCTTCGTCGAATTTCCCTGCCTGATAAGAGGCGACGGCGCGCCTTTCAAGCTCCTCCAGATTGGTGCCCAGGAAGCCTGGATAGCCGAAAAGAAGGAACAGGATGATGGCGAGGATTCCTGCAGCCGCCAGGGCCCACTTCGCTTTCTTGTTTGAGGCTCCTCTCTTTGCAAAATCACTAACCTGTTCTCTTGTCTTGACCACACCTTCCAGAGAAAGCGTCTTTTCCGGCTGGACGAGTTCTGCACCTGCTTTGACCGCCATGACCTGATCTGTGTAATTGAAGGTGGGGTCGCCGTAGAGGAGATAACTGGCCCACACGATGGTCTCTTCCCCGTAATCCTTGATCAGAGAGAGCCGCGCCTGGCGAACCGCTTCACCCACTGTCATTCCGGAAAGGGCGTGCCTGTAACACTCCAGGGCAAAGCGGCTGCTCGGTTCATCCAAGATTTCCCAGAAGGTGCCAATGTAGTGCTTTACCCCCGACAAGATGAATGCATTGGCCAGCCCGAAGATCTCTCCCTGGAACTCTTCCTTGATTCGCCATTCTTCTGTCCGGGCGGATTGGCAGGCATTGGAAAAAACGAGCGCAGGCATAGCCGCTGTGCCTGTGAGCTTCATGATATCCTTGGCCGAAAAGACCCCGTCGCTCAGCCGCCACCCGCTGTCGGCAGGGTTTTCAGCATGATACTCGGCATGACCGGCAAAGTGGACAACATCGAAGTTTCTGATCTTCTGCCGGAGAAAATCTGCCGTGATATCTGAGGAACGGAAGGACACAGTCACATGGTCCTTGAACCTGCCCATGAAATCGCGAAGCTCCATTCCCTCTTGGTGAGCGCCCTCAAGGTCCCCCCTGGGGTCCACAAGTATCAGCATCTTGAAAGGCCGGCCCAGGGAACGTGCCCGAGACCGCAGAACCGCCTGCCGGGTTTTTACCAGTCGGCCCATGTTGAATTTCTGGCAGAGAAACTGCTGGCCGTCATGGATGAGTTCCCAGGGGATGTGCACAAGATGATCATCCAGTTGAAGGATCAAGTGGTCCGCTTCTGTTTTTATGACTTTCTCTTTCACCTCGGGGGTAAAGAGCTCGTCGCGGAAAAGCTGTCCCACATCTCGCAGTCTGAACAGCACCTCCCTGGTCAGACGACCCCTTCGGTTCACATTGTTCAGCATCTGCACGATTTCTCTGCAAAGCCGCCCGACTCTCTCTCCAGGAATCGGCATCTCCTCGTAGTGCCGGATTGTGCTGACTTCCCCTGCGCTCCCCTCGGTGGCACTGATCTTGAGCTGGTCTTCCTCTTGGCTAATCTCCAGTTGCAGCACCTTGAATTTCGGCCGCGTTTGCTTCTCCGGTGAGACCTCCTCGGCTCGCACTCTCGGTTCGACACTCAGCACAATGTCTTCGTCCTGCCATGCGACCCTGTAAAGCTCCAGAGGGATCGCCTTTCCCTTGACCGGCACCATGGCATGGAACCGGCAAATAACGTCCTCGCTTCCGCAGACTTCCTTAAAGACGCTTTTGTCAATGAGCACCTGATCCGGACCCGCCTGATTCTGGATGCGGGAAGCCACATTGACCACGTCTCCGGCCACGTGGTCCCCGTCCACTAGAATCTCTCCTGTGTTGATTCCGATCTTGACGTGAATCTGATGGACCTTGTCTATGCCTGTGTTGTACTGCTGGAGCCCCTCCTGGACGGCAATGGACGCTTTGACCGCGCTGAGGGTGACGGGAAAAGAGGCCATAATCCCGTCCCCCATGACCGCGAGGATCTCTCCGCCGTTCTCCTTGATCGCAGGGAACACAATGTCGTGGTGCTTTTGGATCCAGGTCCTACCGGCAATGTCGCCCCAGGTCTCCATGTACTTTGTGTAGCCGCAGACGTCGCTGAAAAGGATCGTCCTTTTCTTTCTGAACTTCTCCCCGATGAGCTTGTCAAGGCGATACCTTTCCCGCACGATCTGTTCCATCTTGAGAGATCCCGTCTCCAGGTTTTTCTCTTTGTCTTCAGCCATGGTGAGACTCCCTTCGGTCCCTGGAAATGCATTTTGAGATAAGCTGCATGTCTTCCTCGAAAGAAGGCCTCATTCCGTAATTACCCTGTCCTGGGGTTTAACGGCTTCTGGTTTCCCATCCAGAAGGTTCGCCTTGGACATCTCGGGCATCACCTGCGACACTCTGGCCCGCCCCACGATGACATTGTCCGACCCCAGAACCTTGCCTGTGACCGGGTCCTTCAAAAGCTCTTCCTTGAAAACAATCAGCCTTCTGTTGAGCTTGACCTCGCCCTGGCCAAGATCCGTGAATATGGCGTCTCCTCTTTTTTGAAGGACAAAGCCGTCAAGGAGCGGAAAGGCACGATGAAACTTGACTGCCATCCCCTCGGCCAAGCCCCTCAAGCCCGCAGGATCCTTGACTTCGTCATAAACGTCTTCGCTCTCCAGGATCTCCGACGTCTCCGTGTCCACCAAGCGAGCCACGATCTCCGTGCCGGTACCGGTTTCCACGATGCTCCCTGTGACAATGCATTGTGCGGCCACCAGTTTCCCGAGTCGCAAAGCCATGCTCTTGTCGACAAGCTCTGTGCTGCTCAGCTTTTGCTCCTGTAGGATCACATCCAACTTTGCTCTTTCCACCACGCGAAAACGATTTTGGTTCACAAGGCTGTCAATCAAACGCTCCTGGAAAGTTAGGCTCGTTTCTGAGACGGCCCCTTTTTGTTCAAAGGGCAGCACGCTCAGGCTCAACCGTTCCTGAAGCTGGAGAGCCTGGGGTACTTTTCTCCTCAAAAAAATTTTCTTTTCAGCCTGGTTGCCCGCCTGATCCTTTGCTTCAATAATGATCTCATTGTCTCCTTCCCGAAGCTCCGCAAGGTGGCCGAAGAAGATGCTCTGACCCTTCCGGCGGAGCACGGGCGTCTTGTTGATGATCACACTCTCAACAGCGCCCTCATCCACGACCTGTCCTTCGATATAGATCTTGTCGAGGAACACGGTTTGCGAATCCGTCCATCCTTTGAGCTTGATCTCAGGCGGCTGGGTGTCCCTACCCGCCGCGGAAGCTACTAGAATAAGGTGAGATTCCCCGGAACCGGCCAGGGCGACCCTTATGGAAGGCCGCGCTTTCCCAGAAAGATCAACAGGGATCGTGGCGGACGTTTCATTCCCCAGCCGGTCTTTGGCCAACAGCTCAAGTTCTTTCCTGGCGTTTGGAACACGTTGTTTGAAATACACTTCCGCACCGCCTGCCAGTGCGATCGGTTCGTTGTTCAAAAGCACCGTAAGCAAACCTGCTTCATCATAAACAGAACCGAAGATCACGATTCCTCCTTCAGGTGCAGTCTGATCCTCTTCAATCTTCTCCACTGTGATTACAGGGCCTTCTCTATCCACCCGGATGAATACGCTCTGGCTCGTTTTTTTTCCCACCAGGTTTCTCGCTTCCACGGTGACCTCGTGTCGTCCCTGAGGGAGGTGAAGGGCTTTCTTAAAGGGGACCCTCACTTCTGCGTGTTCCAGGAAAACCGAAGTTCTCATGATGGAGACTGCCGCCACGTACCTTGCATCTTCGGCTACTCCTGAGATCGTCACAGGATCATCCCGGGTCCAAATTTCTCCATTCCGGAAATCGAGGAAAAGCCGGGGCGGCTCGACTCCTGCCCCCTCCCTTTCAATCAAGGCTTTTCTCACCCGATCTAGGTAGAACCGCGCTTTGGAGGATGGGTATTGGGTTATGGAAAGCTCCAGTTCGCCTTGTGCCGCCTTCAACTCGCCCATGCGATAGTAAGCGATGCCCAACTCTCTGTGTGGAAAGTAGTCCACAAAGTGCATGCCGTAGGTTCTGGCCATGCGCTGGTCTTCAGGCCGCTGCTCAATGGCGACCCTGAGATCCGCGGCAGCCTCTTTGTAAAATTCTCCGTCCGAGAAGGAAAGGGCCCGCTCATAATAGTTCCACCACCGGTGCCTGAAAGCCCCCTTTACCTTTCCGTACTCCTTCCCCTCCTTTGTGTAGACTGACTCCGAGGCCTGCGTGGCACAGCCGGAGAGTGAGGCACCTGCCACGCAAAGCAAAAGCCCAACAATAAGCCCCCAGCCTCTTTTCATCCTAAACCCCTCATGGTTCTTTCTACGGCCGGTATCAGAGCGCCGTGCACCCTCTTTTAAAAATGGTATATAACCGACATATAGATCATGTGCTGCTTCACGTTCTGCGACGAGTCCGCATTGCCCACTGTAGCGGTCCTCACATCCCTTCCGAAACGATACTGATAGGCGATATCGTAGATGATGCTCTTGTAGGCGATCCCCGATCCGATGCTGAACCCGTAAAAATTGTCCGGACTCCCTTCTGCAGGCTCAGGATCGTAAAAGACTCCTGCACGAAGAGGAATCACCACGGATTCGCCAATGATCAGGTATTCCCCTCCGACCCTTACTTGGGTGGTGGCCGAAACATGGGAGTCCTTCTGAAGCTTTCCGGTGATGGGGTTCATGTCGTTTCCGTCCGCATCATGGAGCACATAATCGTCCCACTCGGTACGGTACACATCCAGGTCAAAGGTGAGCCTGTCGTTCGCGCGATATGCAACGCCCAGACCGTAGGACATGGGCATATCGAGAGCCACGGTCTCAGTTCGCTCGATGATGTTGTGCGAGTTCGCTGCCGGATAGGTTGGGAATGTCAGGGCGGACTCGAAATAGTAATCCCGTTGCAGGCTAGCCACAAAGGGAGCTTTAAATACACCCCCCAAGGTCCACTTAGGAGAAATGCTCCACAAAAAGCCCAGGTTGTAGTTCGCATTCTCCCAATTAAAAGGGTCACCCAAATCAAACTTCATTCCCTTCATTTCGTATTTCTGGTCGATTTGAGTGTTCACGTTAAAAGGGAAGGCCACAAAGTTGCCGGTCCCATTGGAGCGGTACTTTGACTCCCACTTGTTCGTATAGACGCCGCTGTCCCACAAATCGAGCGTGATCCCCACGGAGAAAAAGGGCGTGATCTGAATCGCAAAGGCAGGAGAAAGGCTTTTGAAGCCCCCTTCCTGGTTGAAGCTGACGTTGTTCCGCAGAGTGAGGGGAGGACCGACGGCGTCCGTGAAGCTGTAGCTGAACCCCACCTCCTTGGTGAAGTCGTAAAGGTGCTGGAAATTCAGTGACACGATCATGTTTTTGTCACAAGCCGTGAAAGGGTAAGCGGCGCTCAGGTAGTTGAGTTCATAGGTGGAGGTTCTCTGGGCTCCCGACGCTTCAGGAAAAGCTTTGTAGGTGGTATCCTCAGTCCTGTTGTTGTAAGCGCCCACGATGGAGACTTCTGGGGTCTCGATCTGAATCAGTCCTGCCGGGTTCCAGGAGGCGGCTGTCGCGTCGTCAGCCACCCCGATGAAAGCGCCGCCCATGCCCATGGCCCTTGCCCCGGAGCCCACGGGATTGGGCGAAGAAGAAATTTCAACGGCCTGCATAAGCTGAGCCCGGGCTTCGCAGTCTAGACCTAAGACCATCATGAAAAGCAGGATCAGGCACCTCAGCTTCAACATCTCCTCCTCGATGCTTCTCGATCGGCGCCTACTCGTCTATGGTCAGTCCGATCTTTTCGTGGAGTCAACCACCGTGTCGCCCACCTATTCTGCCAGAATAGACCCTCCTAATTCCGGTTTCTTACGCTCCCAAAGCATTCTCATCCTGGGCACAAGGAATGCAGATTTCTGGTATTGTTGATCTGACAAACAAATCCTCTGCGAGCTCGGCCTGCTCCGTGAAATGCACTTGGGCCTTTTGTTCCACTGGGGGCGACCTCTGTGGCAAAAAGAGTTTTTGTTTTGTTTCTCTTCTGCCGCCTTTTGCAGGATGTAGAGCACATCCTACAATCCGATTTTTTCATCTCCATTTACGTCAGCCGCCTGATTCACATTCACACCTCCTCTGCCGGCACCGCTGTGATTCCTCAAAGCGACAATAGCGTCCAAAAAGCCCGTGACAGCGTCCCCAAGGGATATCCGTCTGTTTTTGACCTTCGCGCGCTTTTTATACCACCTTTTAAGTTAGAAGTGAATTCCGTCCCGAATTGTGTCGTAGCAGCCGGGGAGGTAGAACGTGTTTTTCTGTTATCTCAGCCCTACCGCCTTCTACGAAATGTAGATCACATCCTGCAGCATCCCAATAATCTTCTCCGCCGTAAACCGCTTTCGGCTCATACCTGCCTCCTTCATTCGTGGCCCAGATTATGCCAAAAAACTATCACAAAATCTGGACCAGTTCCTGGGGGGCAGGTCAATAGGAGGTTTAAGACAGGAGTGAAACACCAAGACCAGCAGCCTTCCACCTCCATTCGAGAATGAAATTTATTTGAAAATTACTGATTCTGCACCTCCCCTCAGGCCTTTGCATTAGGGAGACGAAGACTCGGATATTTGAGATTGGCTCAACTCATAATTTCGTTGAAAAAGGGTGTGAGTTAATCCATTTGAGTAGGGTAAGGTTAGAACGATAGTGAGTGAGACTCCACTGAAAGTCAAGAAGATCTGTCTTAGGATACATGAGTGATTACAGATACAAGTCTATCCATCAGGCTTGGGAAGACGTGGTTAAGATTTCAACTCCTAACCACAACCAAGGTCAAACTGCGAGTCCTTGAGAAAGCCCCTTTCTGATAGACATATATGATGGGCGTTTTGCAAGTTTTCCCGATTTCTGGTAGAATTTTTGTCATGAGTTCGTGGTTGCGGCCCGCTTGCTTTCTCACCTACATCTTCGACAGCGGGGTATGTGTTATGCGGAAACCATATAAGACGCTGGCTTCTACAGAGAACCAATCTATGTGGTTGACTACACGGAAGTTTTTTGAATCTCGGCATTGCGTGTTATCTGGAAGGTAGGCCAAGAAGCGTTTTTATCTGGAAACCATATATTTAGAAGTAAAGACGATGAGAAAGAAGAAACCAGCGTGGCCCGCCGATATCGATCTGGCGCAACGATTTCCGCATCCGACTAACACCTCGGTTGTTGCGTTCTTAACCAATGGCTCTCTATGGTCAGCGCATTCAGATCCCGCAGAGGAGTTTTACTTTGGGTTAAAGGAAATTCCAGATGCCAAAGTCTATTGCCCAGATATCAAGAGTTACGCTTATCACATGGCATATATACCCCGCACGGGGTAATTTTCGGTCTTGTTATCGGACTGAGCAGTATATACCTTCGACTACCGCAATCTCAAGAATGGGCGAAATCAAACTGCCGTAACCCATTTCCCGAGGTGGGTCCGGAATGGTATGAGTTCCTCGTCAATTGCGATCGAGGTTTTTCTTCATCTAAGTGGCTACGGCGTGCGTATGATGAAGCTGTTGCGCTTACCTAAAATAGCCCGGAGGTGTCCGTCAAAGCGTGGGCAGTCCAAATCACCTTCTAACTTGCGCTTCGAGCCGGACTCGCTACGTCGGCGCTTCGCGCCGCCTACGCTCGCCGCTCAAGCTCGTCGTTAACGAGTACTTCCGGTAACCGCTTGCGGAGGAACGCTTGGAAAAGCGGGCTCTCAATAACGACTTCGATACGATAATTTCATCCAGGCGTTTGATCTGAAAATCGAGATTACAACAGCAGGCTCAGGTTCCGATTCATTTGGCTAGTCGTTGCCAGATAATCGTCCGCATGCGCGATAGACTCGTGGTGTTAATCTTCACCGTCGCTCGTCCTCCCACCACCGACCCATACCGGCGATGAATAAGAATGCCACAACATGGCGGATTGGTTTTTCCCTTGACACACAAGCCATTTTCCCCTACGCTTCTTTCGTCCCAAGGCGAGCTCGATCGGTTCTCTTCACTAATAATTTGTCCTATACCCGACATGATTTTCCCTTCTTTGAACATGGATGGCAATCGCATTCCGGTCAGGCCCACGGCCTGACTATCTGTGAAGCTTGCTGCGTAGGGATAACGAACTCATTTTATAACGAATCTTCACCTGACCTGCAAGATTTCCGGCAATTCCTGACCAGGAACTTCAAAAGGTCCGGGAGGGAAATTTGAAGAGGGAATTTTAGAAAGGAGGCTCTCATGGGTTTTTCATTGCTTCTTGCCATACTGGCATCCAAATTTAAAAGAGCGGCCAAGCTCAACGAAAGTTTCAAGAAATTCCTGATGGGCCACGAATGCACCGTGGTGATCAAAACTAGAGACGGCAAAAGGGGAAAGCGATTCATCTTTAAAGACGGCCGGTTTTCAACGGACGCCGTGTTGGACCACTACGACACGGCCATGATCTGGGGCAATGCCAAAACCGCCTTCAGCGCCTTGAGACAGGGGGAAGAAGGGATCAAGGAAGCCCTGCAGAATCATCTGGTGGGGATAGACGGCCAGGTGCATTCCTTTACCTGGTTCGGAGCGGCCATCAAATTCGTCACGCCCTAAAACCCATCCCCTTGCCAGAGTGGGGAGGGCTGGGGCGCCTCGAATCATGGAAATGGGTTTCTCCTAACGTTGAACTTTGAACGGTTGCACTTAAGGTAAGGAGGCAATATGGGCTACTGGTCACATGAATATTTGCTAAGAACCTGGGGTGGCCCCATGGTACAGGCCGAGTTTTTGAAAGAAGTTCAGAGACCCTTTTTTGTCCCCCGTGTATTTTCCGGACTCAATCTCTTTTTGGACAAGGCCGGGCTGCTTCCCGATTCGGTGGACCTGGTGGCCCGGGAGTGCAAAAGCAAAAAGGCCTTTATCGTCACTGATGACTATGCCGTGCGCTTTACCTCCAAGATTAAGAGCCCATACGAAAAAAGGCATGGGATAAAATTTGAAATCTGGGCCAAGGCCAAGCCGGATGCCCCGGTGGAAACCATAAAGGAATGCGCCGAAAAGATGCGGCAATTCGGGCCTGACCTCATTTTCGCCGTCGGCGGCGGCTCGTCCATGGACACGGCCAAGGCCGCCTGGTTGCTCTATGAACATCCGGAGGCCAATTTTGAAATCTTAAGCCCCCTGATCCCCCTCAATCTGCGTCACAAGGCCAAGCTGGTGGCCGTCCCGACCACCAGCGGCACCGGATCAGAGGTCTCAGGCATTGCCGTCATCTCCTTTCCCGACGGCGTCAAGCTGGGTACAGGGGGGGCCTTGCCGGAATTCGTCCCCGACTTCGCCTTACTTGATCCGACCTTTACCATGGGCATGCCGCCGGAGCTGACAGCTGGCACAGGGGGAGACGCCCTGGCTCATGCGGTGGACGGCTTCATGGCGCCCAGGGCCGATGAACTCAACCAGGCCGTAGCCCTTAAGGCCATCGAGATGGTGTTCGAGTGGCTGCCCAAGGCCTATCATGATGGGAATGACCTGATGCCCAGGATGAAGATGCAGCAGGCGGCCATGATGGCCGGGATCCCCTTGAGCAATGCCGGCTCCGGTATTTCCCACGCCCTGGGGCATACCATCGGGGGATTGTTCCACATTCATCACGGGGTGATGGTCGTCTTGTTTCTCCCCTATGAACTTCAGGTCTATTCCAGGGCCACCGATCGACACCTGGAGATCTGCGACCGGCTGGGTTGCCGGGACCAAACCTCCGATGAAAAGAGCCTATCCAATCTCATCGAGAAGATCCGTGGCCTGATGACCCAGTTAAACCTGCCCATCGGCCTTAGACAGGCCGGTATTTCCGAAGAAGCCTTCAAAGCTAAGCTGGAGGCGATCCTGGAACAGACCCCGACGGATCCGGCCTTTTATTTCGGCTGGTACGACCTGACCCGGGATCAGCTCAAGGATATATTCATGATGGCCTATGAAGGACAATTGTTAGACCTGAAATCCGAGCTCTGGAGGTAGAACGATGAAAGGATATTTTGGGAAATTCCTAAAGGTGGATCTTAGCCGAAAAAGCCTCGAAGATTCTACCCTCCGCGATGATGATCTTAAAGACTATATCGGTGGATCAACCCTGGCCGCCAAGATCATTTATGACTATGTCAAACCCGGGATGGACCCTTTGTCTGCGGAAACCCCTCTTCTCTTTGCCACTGGGCCTTTTAACGGCACCAATGTGCCCATGGTCAGCCGGGCGACCATTTGCGGCATCGCCCCGGGCACCGGTCTCTGGGGGGAGGCCACCACGGGCGGACAATTTCCCACCCGGCTCAAGGGGAGCGGCTTTGATGGCCTGCTTATAACCGGCCGGGCGGCAAAACCGGTCTATCTCTATGTCAAGGACGGCAAGGCAGAGATCCGAGATGCGGTCCATCTCTGGGGTAAAGACAGCTATGAGACCCAGGAGATTATAGCCAAGGAAGTCGCTGAAAAGGCCTCCACGGCCTGCATCGGAGTGGGTGGTGAAAAAGGGATCCGGTTCGCCTGTGTCATGAACGATGATGGCCGGACCGCCGGCCGGTGCGGGCTGGGGGCCTTGATGGGCTCTAAGAATCTCAAGGCCGTTGTGGTTTCGGGAAATCAAAAGGCCCAGCCGGCCGATGAAGAAAAGCTCAAAGGCCTCATCAAGGAGGCAAGGGAATGCATCCAGAGCTTCCCCAACAAAAACGGTTATCATCTATTCGGAACGAATATGTATATGGACCTGGGAATGAGAATAGCCGATGTGCCCACCAAGTATTTTACCAAAAGCGTTTTCCCGGTAGCCAAGCTCCACGGCCCGGCCTTTCGGACCCGCTATAATATGACCCATTATGCCTGCAGCGGCTGTCCCATCGGCTGTGGAAGGGTCATCAAAGATTTCAGCCCGGACGTCAAGAGAGTGGATGGTCCGGAATATGAGACAGTGGCGGCCTTCGGACCGCTTTGCATGAATTTTGACATCGATTCCGTGGTCAGGGCCAACCATATGTGCAACATCTATGGAATTGACACCATCTCGGCCGGTGTCTCCATCGCCTTTGCCATCCATTTGTATGAAAAGGGCCTTCTGACTAAGGAAAAGGCGGGGATGGAAATCAGGTGGGGCGACGGGGCCGTCATTCTCAAGCTTTTGGAAATGATGATCAATCAGGAAGGCATCGGGGTCCTTTTATCCAAGGGGGTGAGGGCCATGGCCGCCGAGCTTAAGGTCGATCCCGAGGAAGCGGCTCATGTCAAGGGCCTGGAATTTCCTATGCACGATCCCCGGACCTATCAGGGTGCAGCCCTGGCTTACGCCGTAGGCCCAAGAGGGGCCTGTCATTTGAAGGGCAGTTTTTATAACCTGGATGCCCCGGGAAACGAAACCGGATTGGAGCTAGGGATTACCTTTTCCGATAAAAACGATCCGGCACAAAAAGGGGCCATGACCGCTAAGATCCTGTATTTCTGTGAGCTCTACAATAGCTTCACCCTGTGCGAATTTTCACCCTTGCCGGCCTCGCTGATCGCCCGGTTGCTCTCGGCCATTACCGGCGCTGATTTTAAGACCATGGATTTGCTGACCTTCGGGGAGCGTTCCTTAAACTTGAAAAGGGCCATCAACAACCGTTTGGGCGTGACGCGGAAAGATGACCATTTGCCGAGGATCGCAAGCCAGGCCCTGAAAGAAGGCTCCACCGCCGGGATTGAGCCCAACATGGACCTCATGTTGAAGGAATTCTACGCGGTGAGTGAATGGGATTGGGATACGGGAAAACCGGCCAAGGAAAAACTCCTGGCGTTGGGGCTCGAACAGCCAGCCAAGGACCTTTGGAGTTAAGCTTGCCTTCTCGATTGTCAGCACTCTTGCAGACAGATTCTCCGTAGACGAGACACATTGGTGACCCATCTGCTTTTATTTTTCCCAAAGGGGGCTACCGGGTTAATGGAAAGTCCGAAACCCTTTGCTTTTTAAGCAGCTCATTTATCTCCTTCGATAGACTTCCAACAACAAATCACTCGCCTGAAGCGCCATCCTCCCGCTTTCGATTACGCAGTCAATGGAAGAACTTACTTGCAGGGGTATTGGCATGGCCCATTGTCCGATTAAGTAAAGCAATCTGCGACATAGAGGGGCGATGACGGGAGGTTGAAAATTCACGAACGCTCTCCATTGCAAAGCAAGGAGGCAAGATCATGCGTAAGGTTTTGTTGATCACGGTCGTCCTGCTCACAGCAGCGGCGGGGACCTGGGTATTCATGGGTAGGAACTTAAGGCAAACCGTACCTGTACCGCCGCTTTCAGAAAAGGCGGCGAAGAGTTTGGTCGAGCACAGCGAGATTTTCAATAAAGGCGTGGTCAAGGTGACCGACGATGTCTATTCAAAGATTTGGCAATAATCTGTAAGGAAGCCGGGCTTCTAAGGAGGTACCCGGCCTCTAGCATTCATCCGTGCAGACTCTCAATCCAGCAATACCATTCATTGACTTGATAGCCTAAACCTCCTAAAATGCTTCCCGTGAGACTTCACCCGTACACACCCTGGATCATTTCGGTCAGTGCCGTGATATTTGGCGTTGACGGTGTTTTTACGGCCATGAGAACCCATGACCGTACGTGGATTGATTGGGTCGTTACTCTTGGAGGCATGATCCTTGCCGGTGCCGCAATTGGTTTCCTTGTGGCGTTGGTGATAACAATCTGCTTCAAATACCTCTGGCTCCCTTCCGCGCCATTCCGATCCCTGACAAATCCACGGAAAAAAATATTCCGCAAATGAACGGCTCCTGCTTTCGATTGGAGGTTGGGGATCGCCGAGAGGGCAAATTTGGAAAACGTCCCAAGCCAGCTCCTTCAGGTTTTCCTTGTTTTTGGTATCGAGGAATCGCTCGATTTTACATCCCCAGAGACCGTAGCCTTGACGAGTCTGGCACCATGGGCACCCATCATAAGAAGGGCGGAAACGTGCTTAATTGATAGCATACTCGCGTCCAAAAGACCGCAAAATACGTAGAGCTCATCGAGGAGGGTACAGCCGATGTTCAAGCGGCGGACAATTGATAATGTGAAAACTGAAGAGGCCACATTCATTGCGACAGGAGTCCAACTGAGTGGAACGATTAAAGGGACTTCCGACGTTATTCTGCATGGAGCTCTTGAAGGAAATATCGAGCTTTCAGGAACATTGGTCCTGGGCAAAAGTGGGAAGGTACGTGGAGAAATAGAAGCGACGAATGTGGTCGTAGAAGGCGATTTGGAAGGCACCATTAGAGCTACAGGGAAAGTTGAAATACGTGACGGCGGAAAATGTAAAGGGGATATATTCACACCGACGATTGCGATTTCTGAGCATGCCTATTTCGAGGGGGATGTGAAAATGGAAGCGCAAGACAGAGCGCCAAGTGTTCTTAATCGTTCTGAAGAACGAAGGCTCCGGTCGGAGCACAAGGGCGTCCTGCCACAATAAGAGCCTGTTATAGTACGCTCAAAAGGGTTTCATATCGAACGGCAAGAAATCGAAGTAAAAGAAAAACCCCGAAAAATGCAAAGGACAGTATTTTCATGATCGTAAGGAATGTCAATGACAGAGAGGTCCTGGAAACCACCTATCTTGCCCACGGTGGGGCTATCGCTCAGATGATACTGGATCGCAGGATTCTCCAGGAAATAGGCTTCCTGGCTATTGCAAACCTGGCAAGAGGAAAGGCCATAGAAAGCCACAGAGATCCGATGGAGGAAATCTACTTCGTATTGAGTGGGGAAGGAGAGATGTCCGTGGACGAGGAGACGAAGCACGCAGGCCCAGGCGACGCCACCTGGATTCCCGCAGGCTCGTCTCACAGCCTCACGAACTCAACAGAGAAAGATCTACTTATTCTGGTGATCGCCTCTCCGAATTGGTGAAATGAAATCGATCAAGTCTAATTAAATCGACGAAAAAGGCGCTAAAATTGAAAGTATGAAAGAACTAGCTCGACTTAAGAAAAAAAAGTTACTAGGCAAAGTGTAGGATTCATTTAGTGACAAGAGACTGGTGTTGTGCGTCGAACCATTTACCAGAATTAAATCTCACCAACCTCAACTGTTCTCTTAGAGGTCCTCTCTTCTCAGCTCCTGGACCCCCAACAGCTGGGCTTTTAGATCCAGGACCCCCAGGCCCTGGGACTCCGAATATCGAAGGACCTTCGGCCAAGTAATGAATTGTCGCTTGGCTTCCTTCTTGGTGCACTCCAAAAACCTGTTGCAGCGTAGCATTACGAATCTTGAGTATCTTTTCTAAATACGGTTTCACATCTTCAACGGTGAGTTTATCCGAGGTGACAGGTTTGTGCTGCGCCACCGCAGCCTGAGTGAAAACAAATACAAAACACAGCAAGCAGAAAAGCACAACGGACCCTTTCGTCATCGTCTTCTTATCCATTCTTGCAATCCTTTCTTCAGTGTGACGGTTTAGGTGTTTTGGGTTGCAACCACGTTTCTAGCAAAAACAGGTCGCTCGTCTAGGTTCATGAGAACCCGTTGCCCTTATGGGTACCAGACAACGGAAATATGACTATCAGACAAAAGCGCTCATGTCTATGGTGGCCCTGCGCTTGAAACTTAGTCCCTCTTGGGATATCATTTACATCTGTACAGTCAAGATAATTATTCTGGCCCCTTGGCTTACGAGGGGCCAAGATTCTCTTTCACTGGCAAAACCTAAGAATGAAAGGAGGCAATGCCATGTCAAACGTCGTGAAGATTCTAAAAGCGGAAATTGGCAGGATCAGCAAGAGGGAAGCAAAGAGCGCTACTCAGGGGATTGGGAAATCCAACACGTGGTTGAGGAAGACTTTGGCGGATTTGAAGAAACGACTCGTCCTGCTTGAACGGGAGAATAAACGCCTGAGTGCAATTGTGAAGAAATACCAGGTGGAATCACTCCTGAAAACTGATGAGGAAGAGGGCAAGAAAGCCCGCTTTACATCGAGAGGTATACGCGCGCTTCGTAAGAAATTGCGCCTTAGCCAGGCTGACTTCGGAAAGTTGGTGGGAACAACACCGGGTGCGGTCCATCTATGGGAAAAGAAGGATGGTGCGCTCAGTCTACGGGACAAAACCAAGGCAGCAATCCTTGCGATTAGGGGGCTAGGCGCACGAGAGGCAAGAAAGAAACTGGCCGAAGCTGGAGGAAAAGGCAAAAGGGGTAGGACAGACGTTCCGAACAAGAGAAAAAGATCATGAAGTCTGACGGTGGTTGTCTTGCAAGTAAATCGGATGATCTCATTTGATGGCAATAAACCGGACAGGAAGCCCCACTTGAAGTTTGTGCCCTATTGACTTTACGTAATTCGTTGCTAGATTAAGATCACCCGCGTAAATTCAACATTTATGAAACAACCGCGCGATGGCTAGGAGCTCCTAGCTTTTAGCCTCTAAAGGTTATGATTAAAAAAAGGGAGTTTACGCGTTACTCACAAAGGCTTTCTCGGATGTACGCATAGCGGCACCTCGGGAGCCTAATATGAAGGCAGGGGGGTTATCCCTGCCTTTGTCATTTGTGGGGTGTAGAAAGGGACTTCTTATCTTAAAAAGACTTAACAATGTGAGACGGTCTCTAAAAGGGTTTCTGAATTTTGAAGTATATATAAAACAACCGATGCCGTTTCAAGTGAATCTGACACAATACGGGCTAATATCCAAGAAAAGGAGTTGGCGTATGGGAGAAAAAGGTTTAAGCAAGCCGGTAAAGTTGAAAAATGATTTAGCGGAAGTTTTGGGTGCAATGGAATTACCTCGAACAGAGATAACTCAAAAGATCTGGGAATATGTTAGGTCAAAAAAGCTACAGACAAGAACCCAAAATGGAAAACCTGAAAATGCAGGCAAATTCATTGTGGCAGATGAAAAACTATTACCAATATTTAGGAATACAAAAATTACTAGTAAGGCGGGAAAACTTACAGATCTTTCCGGAATACAACTTGGTCAAACAATTGACATGATGCAAATGGCATCAGTTATTAGTGCAAATATCGAGGCCTAGTTAGAAGTCAAGCACCTGGGATTATGGGAGGTAAACCCACCACACTTCCGGCGGGTAAAGCCTCGACCTCCACCCAAAACTACAGGGCCGCCAAAGATTCCGGGATACCATATCGACTATTCCATTAGAGCAAATGACTTGTCGCTGAGCGGCAAGATGGTGCGCTTGGTTCCATTCGCCGCAGCGCACCTTGACAAATGCCCGCAGATGATTACCTTGTTGTCAACGCAGTGCTCTAGGGCCTGCGACCATTGCCAGCGGTTCGCTTGACAGAAACCGCCGGGTGATCTCTAGATCAGATGATGGCGAGAACCCTCAGCCGGATGATAACGGTTGCGGGTTTTTTAGTTTATGCTGAAAGTTTACCGGACGACTGAAGGTGTGAGAATTGAAAGGAGGAGTGACCTTTTGGGTGGGATGTCCAGATCTTTTATGGGACTGATTTAAGGAACGATTAGAGGTTGTAAGCGCTTCCTTCTGATCCTGGCCCCACATTCAACCATACGATACGCTATGATTCCCTTCGGGCGGTTGATTTCAGGATCGAGATTTCGAAGTCATGCTCAGGTTCCGGTTCAGTTTTGAAATCGTAACCGGCTCCCTTCCTACCCACGCAATAGGCTGAATTTGGTAAGCGCTACACGCCGGCTGTCTGGGAAAATGATAGGATTGGATTTATAATCACTCGTTTTTGACCATCCGATTCATTGAGAATTAGTTTGCGATGTTATGAGTGCAACCACCTAAGAATGAGACAAATCAGAAGACGCATCATCTGTGAGCCCTATGCCTGATTCCAACTCGGCCAAATCCTGATGGAGGCCAAGTCCGCTGAACATCGCCCTCGCTTTATCAAGGGATTCTCCTATTTGTGTTGGGGAAGGTCGCCCGGTTTGAGCCTTGAGCTCAAAGAAACGCCTTGCTATTTCAGCATAGGTCCTCGAGAGCTGAGGACGGGCACCGAGGCGCTCTCCTTCGTCAATAGCCATCCGCCAGTATTTCAAGGCAGTTTTCTGGTTGTCGGTCAGCCAGTAATAGACGCCCATGAGTCTGTAGGCCTCCGTTCGATATAACGCCGCTTTCCGGCAGGTCCTGATCAGCATCTTTCCTGATTCCAAAGCCTTCCTACGATCAGCAGAGAATTCTTCCCTGTGGCCACTCCCCATGGAGTATTCTGCGCGACGGAGAAAGTATTCAAACTGAGTTCGGTAGAAGAACGACAATTGCATGGGGACCGCCTTCACTTCAGATCGGATCTGGTCGGCTTTATCTAGCGACTTTCCGGCCTCATCCATCTGTTTCGTCAAGAGGTATATCGAGGCCTCTAAGGAATGCATCGTTAGAGCGGATTGGCGCCAGTTGTTCTTCTGGACCAGCTCAATCCCTGCATTCAATTCGGTAGCTGCTTCCTTCAAGTTACGGCACTCAACAAGGAGATTCACATTAAGCAAGTATTTCAGCAGGCGGTAGATATCGTTTTCGTAGACTTCGGCGATTTCGCTCAGTTTTGTCACCATCATCCTTGCTGCATCAAAATACCCCTGATAGGTTTTCGGGAGCCCATGCCAGTAATAGTGCTGGATGGCGTACCACATTTCGCCGATTCTCAAGTTCCTGTTGACCAGGTCTTCGTTGCACTCAGTGATCTCATTCCACTGCCCCTTCAGAAAAAGATGGGTGGTATCCAAAAGATCGTATAAAATATGCTGCTTGGCATCGTCTGGTGACAGCCTGGGCTTAGCATAATCCAAGATCCTTCTGCCAATACGGAGGGAAAGACCGGTGAAGGAGAACAGCGCACTGGCACCGGCAAAGATCCCTACACCGAACTTAAACTTTGTAAGATCGAAATGGACGATTGTGTCATAGTAGAAGAAAGTCTCGATGAAAAACCGCTTAGGGCTGATGACAATCAGTGCCTCGGCCTTGTTGTAAAACAGGTCTACGGCTTCGGTATCCCGCTGTGTAGGGAGTTTCTTGAACCAGAGGTATGGAAAATAAAGGGCGAGGATAAATGTTATAAAACTTGAGAGGAACCTTAATGCCCTTGACAAAGCATTTTTGGGCAGCCCGCCCCAATAGTAGTTCAGGGCCTTGTCGAAATGCTCCACAGCCTCTGCGTAGTGCCCCCGGTTAAAAAGAGCCAACCCGATGTTCTTTTCGATCATCGCAACCTTTTCGGGATCAACCCTGTCCCCTCGCAAGCTTCGGTAAATGCTGAGCGCTTTCTGGTAAAAGAGGAGGGCCTCATTGGATGCAGAAGATTTTAGAGCCTGCTCACCGGCCTTGATCAGGTACTCCTCCGCTTTCTCCAGAGTCTCGCCTCTACTATAATGATAGGCAAGCATCCCGTAGAATTCATGCAGCCTTTTGGCGAAAAGCTTTTCGATGGCTCGAGCGACCCTTAGGTGGAGGTCCTTCAGCTTTGAGAGCAGAATAGATGCGTAGGCAACTTCCTGGACAAGGGTGTGTTTGAAGACGTACTCCACCTCACCCATCCGTATCCTTGCCAGGAGAAGTTCTATCTCTTGGAGGTACAAGAGCTTCTCATCGATTGCATCGAGCGGGGAGGCGACTTCCAAAAGAATCCGGTGGAAAAAGGATCGACCAATGACCGAGGCGGTCTTCACGAGTTCACGGGTTTCTTCTTCCAATCGGTCAATTCTCGCCATCAGCACGTCTTCAACGGTAGGGGGAATTTCAATGGCTGCTGCCCTCTCCATCAAGTGAACGGTGCCGTCCTTCCGAACAAAAGCTTGCTCATCGATGAGGGAGCGAACGACCTCTTCAATGAAAAAGGGATTCCCTCCGGTTCGCTCGGTGATTTTCGCAGCAAAGGCATGATCCGATTCACTCATCCCCAACATGTTCCTGACGAGGGTTTCACTCGCTTTTTTTGACAGGGGTTCCAGGGCGATTTCAACATAGTCGAATCGAGGATTGTCCTTGAGGGATTTCACGATCCTGTCTCCGGACTCCTTATACCCGGGGCGAAACAGATTGAGAAACACCAGCCTGTGGTTTTCTGCCAGGCGGAAAAGCGACCCCAGCAGTTCAACGGAACTCGCGTCAGCCCAGTGCAGGTCTTCACCCACAATCACGAGAGGACTCACCTCCGTCGCCTTGGCCAAGAGTTCCCGAACACTGTTGGCAATGAGTTTTTGCAAGGCTTCACCCGCAATCCCTCTTAACCTTTCGGCATGTCGACCCGACAGTTTCATCCCCATCAGAGTCGCCACAAAAGGAAGAACCTCTCCGTACTCATCTGGAAACAGCCTCCTGACAGCGGCCTGAATCTTATCGAACGCTTCTGTCTCACCGTCATCTCCCCGTATCCTCGCCCAATGCTTCAAGAGATCGATGACCGGATAAAAGCTCAAATACCTACCAATCGAAATGGCCCTTCCCTCAAGGAGGGCGACACTCTTCATGAGCTCCCGCGTTTTCAGTTCAGCCAAGAGCCTTGACTTTCCGATTCCGGCTTCTCCGATAATGTTGACCACTGAACCAACCCCATTGACCGCCTTCATCACCTGGAGCTCGAGCCTGTTGAGCTCCATATCCCTCCCCACCATCGAGGAGTAGATCCTCCGCTCAGTGCCCAAACGGGGACGCAACACATCCTCTTTGGCAGAAAGGACCCTGTAGACGCGTACCGGTTTTTCTTCCCTCTTAACCGCCATTCTCCCCATCGGAAAGAAATGAAAAAGGTCTTTGGTCAGGCGGTAGGTGTCTTCTGTCACATAGGTGGTCCCCGGTTCTGCGAGGGTTTCCATTCTTGATGCCATGTTGATCGTGTCACCCATAATGGTGAACTGAACCCGGAGATCATTGCTGACAGTTCCGATCACCACCATGCCTGTGTTGATCCCCACACGCAGTAAAATCGGAGGAATTCGTCGTTCGTCCTGGATCCTCCGGCTGAAGTCGGCGATCTCTTTATGAATGGCAATAGCCGCTCGGATTGCCCGCTGCGGGGCGTCTTCAAGGGCATCCAGGACTCCGAAAAGGGCCAATATCCCATCCCCTCTGATTTCATTGACCGTGCCTCCATACCGATGAACCACCGGGATCAGAATATCGAGAACCTCTTCCATAAGCACAAAGGTCTGCTCCGGGCCGAGCTTCTGCGTCAAAGGCACGAATCCCTTCATGTCGCAGAACAGGATGGTCGCCAGCCGGCGCTCCCCTTCAATCGTAGCTCTCTGGGCCAGGAATTTTTTCGTGAGACCCTGGGGTAAGTAGCGCTGGATTCTTTCTAATTTTTCTTCGAGAGATGGTGCTAGGGTGGGTTGTTCATGAGAAGTGGATAACTCACGGCCGCATTGTCCGCAGAAGCGCATGCCCTCAGGATTCTCTAAGCCACATCGAAGGCATTTCATCCCGCAGGCCCTCCCGACAAGCCAGCCGGCCGCTATTCAGATGGACGTAGAAACCACTACCCGTTTGGTGTGTTCATGTCTACTGACTGTGCCTAATGGTCTGAACCGAAATCCCGGTGTTCATCATCTTATAGAAGTTTGGCTTAGAGTCTTTGTTGAAATGGAATATACTTATTTGATTGTGACGTGTCAACAGCCTAATGAATCGGCCTAATGGGTCGGTATTGGCTTGCGGCTTTTCAGTAAGTTTCGATTTTGTGACCTTTGTTCTATGGCAAGGGGTTCCTGATTGATCACCTCAGCCGGCCTCCCGGTTAGACCGTAAAAAGGATCTTCCGGACGGGGAAAGGAATGGATCGATCGGTAAGGGTCCAACGAGACGGGGATTTCAAAAGGTCGCCGGAAGTTTTCTTTCGATAGTAATACGCTTCTTGTCTGTGGAAATATAACCGCCGGTCTCCAGGGCTTTCAAAATTCTGCTCACCATTTCCCTGGACGAACCGATCATGTCGGCGATCGCCTGATGGGTCAACCTTTCCTGCACGATCCATCGGCAGTCCTGGGGCTTGGCCAGCTGCATCAGGAGTTTGACGAGACGGCGGTAAACATCGTCAAAAGCAAGGCTCTCCAGCTTTTCGGTGGCTATTCTCACCTTCCTCGCCAAAACGGCTAGAAGATCGAACATGAGCTCCGGGCTTGACCTTAATATCTGCTGAAAGTCAGCCCTGGCAATCGTCAGCACTTCGCTGGCCTGCGTGCTAACGATCGTGGCAGTTCTGGGCTCCCCGTCAATCAGAGCAATTTCCCCGAAGTAATCCCCCTCGCTGAGCAGGGAAAGGACGATCTCCCTGCCCGAATCATCGAGGAGCGTCACTTTGAGCTTGCCCCTGATAACCACAAAGAGATGGTCGCTCACATCTCCCTTGCTGATCAGGATCGTATTTTTGGGATAGACCCGCTTGACGGCAATGCCCTCCAGACGGCTGAGCGTTTTTTCATCCAGATGAGCAAAAAGGGAAACCTTACGAAGCATGTTTCAATCTCTCTTTCGGAAAGAAATCCTGCTTGTCGCACTCGTCCTGCGTTTGAAAGACCCTACCCCCGGCCATGGCCCTCTTCGCCGTGAGCCAGCCTCCGCGGCGTGCCGTCGCGTGAGGGCGTAACGCAGAAACAGCCAATCTTGGGAAAATCTAAAGACCTCCTGCCTCTTGGCGGCGTTTTGGTAAACAGGTCACAAAAGCCGTGCGTTCCAGTCCACTGCAGAGGAAAACCATGATGGCATAATAACACCCGAAAATCCCCTAGCCCAGCGGATTTTTTTCAACCCCCCCGGCCCATCCCGGAATGAAGCATGGACCGGACATGGAGTCTCGACTTCCACCAAAAGGTCGCCACTCAGCCTCCCCTCACTTGCAGCTTTACACCCTCCTCCGCTCTTTGACATGGAAAATCTTATTCAGTGCCAGGCCAATAAGGTGCTAGGCCGCTGTGCGGGCGAAAAAACCCTTCCAAAACCGACGAATGTCACCCCAAAGACAAAGTCGGTAAGATACACCAGAGCCGCCTTGCACAAAGGGGTCTTGAGTGAATAAATCACACTAGAATTGTGATCCAGTTCACAGAACAGAAGGACGCGCTCATGTCATATTGCAGGTGAGCCCTTGGATGCCAGTCGGTTTTGCCGTAATTGGGATCCGTCTTCCGGGTAAATCATGAACGGGACCTTGCATAATGTGCCCGAAACAAGCGGGTAGCAATGCCCAGAGAATCAATTCAAAAAAGTCATCGCAAGCAATTCAAAGAAGGGTTGCGTACCGGAAAAACCGGTACAGGTGAAAATCGGGTTGAACGATTGCCCGCCACCGCTGGCGATGCGGTTGCATTGCCGGGTGGAAGGGCCATTATCCGGTCTTGTCGCCCTAGGCGTGCCGGACGGTAAGCCAGCCATTCCGAAACCGCTCTGAACCTTTCTTCCCAGGGATGGAGGTGTTATGGAAAATAGAGAGCAGTTCACCGCGGGGGAGATAGAAAGCGCCAAAATGCCTGGCAGGGCGAGGGCTGAAAAGTTAAGGAAAAACCCTCTCGAACTCCCATTAGGATCGAACAGGCTTCACAACCCTTCCCTGTCCCTTGAAAAAAAGGTGCAGGATCTCACCAAAAAACTCTCCGAGGCAAATGAAGCGCTGCGTGAGGAGGTCATTACTAGGCAGCAAAAGGAAGAGGCGTTGCTGGAAAGTGAAGGAAAATACCGGGACATCCTCGGGAGCATAGAAGACGGGTATTATGAAGTTGATCTTGCTGGCAATATGACCTTTTTCAATAAGGCATTATGTAAAATCACGGGATATTCCCCTGACGAGCTTCGGGGGATGAATAACAGAGACTACACGGAGCCCGAGATGGCCAAGAGGATGTTAGAGATATTTAACAGGGTTTATCGCACTGGGGAACCTTCAAGAATAGATGATTACGAGGTGATCAAGAAAGATGGGAGCAAAGCCGTGGTAGAGTTATCCACCGCTTTAATGCGAAATCCTGCGGGTGAACCGATTGGTTTTCGGGGCATCGCTAGAGATGTTACCGAGCGGGAGAGGATCAAACAGGAGCTAAAAGAAAGTGAGGAGAAGTACAGGAATATTATTCAGAGTATTGAAGAGGGATACTATGAAGTGGACATAAGAGGAAATTTTGTTTTCACGAATGAAGCTATGTCGAGAATCCTTGGTTATCCCGAGGAAGAGCTGATGGGGATGAATAACCGGAATTATATGGCGGAAGAAACAGCGAGAGAGAGTTACCGGATTGGCACCGAGGTATACCGAACCGGCCTTCCTGGCAAAGCTCTTGAGTGGGAAGTGATCAGAAAAAACGGTGAAAAAAGATATCTCGAAACAACAACGTCGCTTCTCCGGAATTCACATGGCGAATCTGTCGGGTTCAGAGGAATAGCGCGGGATGTGACTGAGCGCAGAGCAGCCAGAAAAAGCATTGAGGAGAGTGAAAAGAAATACCGAACGATCCTTCAGAGCATCGAAGACGGATACTACGAAGTGGATTTGAGCGGAAACTTTGATTTCTTCAATGAGTCCATGTGCAAAATTCTCGGATATTCCCCAGAAGAATTGAAGGGTATGAACAACAGACACTTTATGAGTGAGGAGACGTCCAAGAGGGTTTTTCAAACATTTAATGAGGTCTATCGGACCGGAGAGCCAAGCAAGGCTTTGGGCTGGGAGTTGATCAGGAAAGATGGGGAGAGAAGGTATGTGGAGACATCCGTCTCCCTCATGCAAAATCCAGAGGGCGAGCCTGCCGGATTTAGGGGCATCGCCAGAGACATCACTGGGATCAAGCGTTTGGAAAAAGCAAAGGAAAGAGCCATAAACCATTTATCTCATGAGCTGGGGACACCGCTTGCAGTTATTGGCGGGGCGATGAAAAGAATTCCGGATCTACTGAAAACCAAAAACACCCAAAAAGTTCTTGAATTGGCCGAAAGGGTGGAGCGAAATATCAAAAGGTTAAGAGACCTTCAATCGAAAATTGATGACATTCTTAATGAGAAGCCGGTGCTGGAAAAAGAAAGAATCCTTAACCTCGTGGAGGCAGCAATAGCATTCCTCGATGAGATGAAAGATGAACCGTTACAAAAAGGTGCTGAAGTCATACGACAAAAAATTATCAAACGGCTGGACTCTCTTCACAAAGTCGAAGAGGTTCGAAAAGAAACCATTGTCCTCGACGCTTTTATCCGTCAGGCGTGTGAGGAAGCACGGCTGTCAATGAGAGGAAGGCAGATGGAAATAGTCGAAAATGTTGAAAAGGGAATCTTTATTGAAATGGATGCAAACGTCTTGAAAAAAGTGTGTGAGGGATTTCTAAAGAATGCCATTGAAAACACCCCGGACGAGGGAAAAATTGAAATAGAGCTTAGGAATGAAGACAATCTGGCGAAGTTATATTTCCGTGATTTTGGAATGGGGATCACGCCTGAGAATCAAAAACTGATTTTCAGCGGCTTCTTTCACACCCAGGACACGGACCGCTACGCCTCCAAAAAACCATATTTATTCAACGCCGGGGGGGCCGGTTCTGATTTGCTACGGGCAAGAGTTCTTTCCGAGAGGTTCGGTTTTTCTGTGGACTTCTCCAGCAGGAGGTGCAAATATTTGCCGGCTGATAAAGATGAGTGTCCCGGCAGTATCTCCTTGTGCTCTTTTATAAAAGGGAAAGAAGATTGTTTGACTTCAGGAGGAAGCACCTTTTCTCTCTGTTTGCCTCTCAAAACGCCTTATATCCCTCCTACTCACCTCGCCACTTGATTGAGGCAATCCGATCAATCTCTCCTCGCTTCTCGTCTCACACGCTTTGATGGTGCGCTGGGGGCTAGAGAGGCAAAGGAGAAACTGGCGGAACTTGGAGGAAAGCTTAAGAAGGGCAGGAAAGCTGCCTCGTAGGTGCAGCGACACCTTTTCCCTATTGGTTTACGGAGTCATAGTGCGCCTGCTTTGACCGACGCGAATGCGCTGATTGGATGGTATTTTCAATGAGCCAAAACAAGAATAACTTCCCAAAAGAAAGGTCGAACAGGATTGTTCTGTTTGTTGACCTCCGGGATTCTACGGATATCCTGATAAACTTCGAACAGGGATTTTATCAGAAAACGGAGGGACGATCAGAGTCCGGCTTTACTTATGAAAAATTTATCAGCGACGTTCATGAAACCTCTTATAAAGAGCTTTATCTAGGGCACGAAAACACCTACGCGGAAATTTATGGCGACGGAGTTATGGGTGTCTTCCCTGAAGACAATACCAAGTACATCCTTGAAAATATCTATCAACTTACAGGAAGAATGTGGTTTTATAATGATTCTCGCGGAGTTGGTGTTTCTAAGCCTCGAATTGATATTGGATGTGGCATCACGGTGGGAATGGTATCTTTTGTACATTACACCTTGGATGAGCGGTATCATGCTGTCGGACACTGCATCCACGAAGCGGCAAGAATAGAGGGAGTTTCAGGATTATACGATGCTAGAATTTTGGTCTCAGAGCGATTTCTTAATTTTGCCGAAGGTTTCTTAAATTCAGACCTACGATTTTCGCATCGATTTATTGACCGGGTCTTATTAAAGGGCTTCCGGGAGCCTTTGACCCTTTTTGAACTTCTCCTGGATAATGATCCTAGGTTTGAAATCAAAAAAAAATCCATCCCATTGTATTCGGAAGCCTATGCCAAATACTGCGAGAAAAGGTGGGAAGAGGCAAAAGAAATTTTCGAACAGATTTATCACGAATACGGGCTGGGGATTGGTGCTGTGATGGCTAAGAGAAGCGACATATTAGCAAGCAGGTCACCGACCCCCGATTGGAGCGGGATTTGGGAACTGAAAGATAAATAGATACATTGCTAGCCATGAATCCCAATAATCCTATTCCACACTTTCCTCTCCCTTTGACATTCACTGAAGAGGGGTTCTCCCCATGCCCTACTACTCGCTTCAGGTCCTTCCCTTCGTAGTACCTCTCGCAGGCCTTGCAGTATACCACCCCCTTACTCTTTTCGATGAGATCCAGGGCGAGGTAAGCGAACCGATACTCCTCCAGGGGTACCGTGATACCATGATGAGAACGGGGTACGAGAGGTATGGCAGGGTACTAGCTTCAGTTGTGCCTGGCTTCGATCCGTAGTAGGGGAGCTTGTCTACTACGTCGTCACAGTCAAAACGTTGTATGGCGTTTTCCCTTCCGAGGTATAGCTTACTTATGAGCGCCTCCGTACTGTCCGGGAAAGTAGTAGGCGGCGGTGTCAACTCCGATACAACCCCTTGGCGTTTCTGGTCCAGGCTGGATATGTTTCGATGAAAAACGCTATGTCGGATTGTAGGAAAAAGGCGGGAGTAGTAGTTTGAGCTATGGCAGGGTACCTGGAGCGAGGTGATCGGCGTAAGGATTCCGGTTGCTGCATTTTTGGCTTTTGAAGGGGTAGCAAAGAGGCGTTGGGGGTAGGGTTGAAGGAAAGTCACCGGTAGATCATTTTCCTAATCGCTAAAGGTGCTTTCCCGGCCTGGTGGATAGGCTCCATTTGGTAAGCGTTGGTGGAGGATCGTTTCTATACACGATTGACTTGGATCAGTAATCGCTTGTTCTTGAGATGCGTCTTTCGCATTGCCGCACAAGCCAACTCGCCTATCCTCTCTCCCACTGGAAGCGAGTTCTGCTATTACCTCACCTCACCTTATCACCTCACCTAGCGGGAATCGTTGTGAACGATTTAATAGAACTCGTCGAGCATGCCGTGGGTGAGCGGGAACCGAGGCTCCTGCCGGACGAGGGCTTTTTCACGTATCATCGGTACCTTCTCCTCAAATACGGAGCGCTGATGCTTGTACAGAACGCCGAGCGGTATACGCTCCCCAAATTCAAGCGCCTTT
>Ga0102851_10000102_pt1 | contig 34790 bp, 23 predicted proteins | sample Mud3Dept3metaG_FD_79558 | JGI IMG/M metagenome (GOLD analysis project Ga0102851, IMG submission 79558) | Freshwater wetland microbial communities from Ohio, USA, analyzing the effect of biotic and abiotic controls - Mud 3 Core 4 Depth 3... | ecosystem: Environmental > Aquatic > Freshwater >... | reverse complement strand
TTAACGCACCGACAATACATTCGTCACCAATTACTACATCATCCATTAAAACAGAATTCATTCCGATCATTGAATTTTCACCGATTGTTGCTCCGTGAATAATTGCTCCGTGTCCAATATGCGCCGAATTTTTCAGCAAAACTGTTGTTCCGGGAAACATGTGAATTGTACAATTCTCCTGCACATTACAGCCGTCCTCAATAATGATCTGGCCCCAGTCTCCTCTTAAAGCTGCACCCGGACCGATGTAAACATTTTTTCCGATAATTACATTACCGGTTACAGCAGCAAGCGGATGAATAAATGAGCTTTCATCAACAACAGGAATAAAGCCATTGAATTCGTAAACCATGGTTTGGAATTTTATTTAAAGATAGAAATAATTGGTGATCGGTGTTTCGTGATAGGAGATTGGTAGTCTAAAACAATGGAGTGTTATTTAAACTCTCAGAGCTTTTCTTAATTCCTATATAGAAATAAATAATTCCTACCAACATTAAAACATGGCTCAGGTCATTTTTATCAAACCATTGATGCAGATTTATTTTCATTAAAAAAATTACTGCGGAAGGAATCATGACAAGAACACCTAAATAGAAATACCTGAATTTTTCTGATATCTTTTTTGAATAGCTCAATCCTAAAAGTCCTGCTGTTAGTGCAACACCGACTATTGTATTAATTGCGATCGGTAAGAAAGGCAAATCCATTCGAAGGCTGATTGATTGTTGTGAGCAAATGATAATAAAAATAACATATACAACAATCAATTTCAACGCAGACAGCAGTTTAAACAAATTCAATTTTTTTTCATCCGGATGAATTGAAATCATTGCCTGTTCAAGGCAATAAACAGAAATAGGACCGCAAATCCATGATGGAAATTTACCACCCATTCCCCAATAATTTATAAATGTGTGGCCCAAACCGCCCGTAAATGCCCCAATACCAAAGATCAGAAAAAACCATTTCCAATAAGTATAGTAAGGAAGGTTTGATTTTATTAACCCGATTTTAACGCCAAAATAAATACTTAAACCGCCAAGAAGGGTGTCCAGAATGAGCGCCATTGGTTCAACCAGATCCAGCCCAAATAAAACAAAATGAATTTTTTCAAAATCTGCTCCAATCATTTTTAGAAAGTATTGTGATTAGCAGAATTATTTTGTGTTGTAAACGCCCATTTTACAAAACTTTTCGATGCGCTTGTTGGCGCGATCAATAGGATCCATCGCACTTAACTTTTCCAGGTTTTTTAAAATTGTTTTCTTAACATTCTGGAAAGTTTCTTCTTTGAAACGATGTGCGCCGCCAATTGGTTCTTTAATTACCTCATCCACCAATTTCAGTTCTTTCATGTCGGTTGAAGTCAGTTTCAAAGCTTCAGCGGCTTTTTCTTTAAAATCCCATGAACGCCATAAAATAGTTGAACAGTTTTCGGGCGAAATAACCGAATACCAGGAGTTTTCAAGCATAATCACTTTATCGCCAACACCAATACCGAGTGCGCCTCCGGAAGCTCCTTCACCTAAAACAATACAGATTACAGGAACTTTGAGATTCATCATCTCATAAATATTTCTTGCAATTGCTTCACCTTGTCCGCGTTCTTCTGCTTCTAATCCGGGGAAAGCTCCGGGAGTATCAATTAAAGTAACAATCGGTTTATTGAATTTTTCCGCTAATCTGAATAATCGTAATGCTTTGCGGTAACCTTCAGGATTCGGCATTCCAAAATTTCGGTACTGACGCATTTTAGTATTTATCCCTTTTTGCTGGCCGACAAACATAATTGTCTGACCATCAATCTGGCCAAATCCGCCAATCATGGCGTGGTCATCTTTTACTCCACGATCGCCGTGAAGTTCCATGAACGTATTATCTGTAATATTTGTAATATATTCAAGCGTATAAGGGCGATCGGGATGACGGGACAATTGTACTCGTTGCCAGGGAGTTAACTTTTCGTAAATATCTTTGGTCGTTTCCTTTAGTTTTTTCTCTAAATCTTTTACCATTTTGGTAGTATCAACACCACTGTTCTCCTCGATTTCCTTCGCTTTTTTAATTTCTTCCTCTATTAGTAAAATAGGTTCCTCGAAGGGTAAATAATTTGCCATCTTTTGTTGAATTTTAAGTGAGCAAATTTACAACTTTTTTATAAGGGAGAAATTTCAAACTTATTTTTAGCAGTATCTTCGGCCAAACAAGCTTCACAATGGTTGTATTTCCTAACGCTAAAATCAATATAGGGCTTCATGTTCTTAATAAACGCGATGACGGGTTTCATAACCTTGAAAGTATTTTTTATCCCATTGGTTTATGCGATATTCTGGAAATCGTTAAGGCGAAAGAATTTGCCTTTACTCAATCAGGACTGGAAATATCGGGCAATCCTAAAAAAAACCTTGTGGTAAAAGCCTACGAAATTTTAAAACGTGAATATAAAATAGGCCCGGTTGCGATTCATTTACATAAAGTTATTCCGACTGAAGCCGGCCTCGGCGGAGGCTCTTCCGATGCAACATTTACGCTTAAACTTCTTCGTGATATTTTTGACCTTAAAATAGAAGAAGACGTTTTTCTGAAACTCGCTCTTGAACTTGGAAGTGACTGTCCCTTTTTCCTTTTTAATAAACCTTGCCTCGTGACCGGAAGAGGTGAAAAAATAATTGAAATTGATTTTAATTTAACAAACTATTGGATAAAATTGATTCATCCGGCCATCAAAATCTCAACTAAAGATGCATTTGAGAAAATAAAGCCGAATAGAGAATCATATAATTTAGAATCAGTCATTAACAGAGACACTAGAAATAATTTGAAGCGTTTTATAAACGATTTTGAAATACAATTATTTTATCAATATCAGGAATTACAATTAATAAAGGACCAACTCAAAAAAGAAGGGGCAATTTATGCTTCATTAAGCGGAAGTGGTTCTTCCCTTTATGGTATTTTTGAGATTGAGCCGAAGAAAACTGAGACCAGTTATTTCGAATATATTGGACAATTAGCATACTAAAAAATGGCCGAACTTTTAAAGAATTTATACTCCGCAGAATTCGTTTCAAACCTTGGGAATGAACTTCGCTATTCAAGTTCAGATTTCAATATAAAAAAATTTCAAAATTCAGTCTTCGATAAAAACTGGCAGAATCGCGAATTAAAAGATCGAATGCAACACATTACAGAAATGATTTCAAATTCTTTAGAAGGAAATTACCTTTCCCAATTAAAAGTATTGAAAAAAGTTGCGCCAAAATTCAATGGCCTTACAGCCCTTATTTTTCCGAATTTCGTTGAGAAATATGGCCATGAAAATTATAATCAGTCAATTGAGGCACTTGCTTTTTTTACACAATTTTCAACAAGTGAATTTGCGATACGGCCTTTTTTAAAAAACAAGCCTGAAACTATAGAAGTGTTGTATGACTGGTCAAAAGACAAGAATCATCACCTTCGCCGCCTGGCCAGTGAAGGATGTCGTCCATTGCTTCCGTGGGGAATGAAACTTGAACAATTTATTATTGATCCGCTCCCTATTCTTCCTATCCTAAAACAACTAAAAAATGATAAAGAAGATTATGTATACAGAAGTGTAGCAAATAATTTAAATGACATTTCAAAGCATCATCCCGGATTAGTGCTTGACCTGGCGAATCAATGGATTGGACAATCGGCAACAACAGACAGGGTTCTAAAACATGCGCTAAGAACTTTACTCAAAAAAGGAAATTCAACTTCAATGAATTTGTTTGGATTTGGCCCGATAAAAAAAATAGTTGTTGATGAATTTCGTTGTAATGTAAAAACGATTATAGTTGGAGAATCAACTCAACTTTTTTTCAAATTTACCAATAAAGGAGAGACTGCGAAATTCAGATTTGAATATGCAGTTTCATTTCTTAAAAAAAATAATTCTTATACCAAAAAAGTTTTTCAGATTTCAGAAAAGGAAGTGTTGAAAAACGGTTCTGAATCATTCGTAAAAAAAGTAGACTTCAAAAATCTTAGTACGCGTAAACTTCATCCAGGCTTGCATTACATCGTGCTTAAAATTAACGGGGTAGAAAAAGACTTGATTGAAATCACATTAAAATAACCAACAGTTTTTTCCAAAAATAAATTCACGGTCATTAAAAAAAATCTGAATTTCATTTTGAATATTCGGATCAATTGGCCAAACGGTAATTATCGATTTCATTCCACTGATTGAATCAAAAACCGAAGAAACTTTTTTATCAAAAATATTTTTAGAATTTTCAGAAATATTAAAATCAAACCAATCGAAATTTACTTTTTTTTCTATAAGTGTTTTTGCGACAAGTTTTCCTTTAAGTCCCGCGCCGAAAAGTTGAATTTTTTCATTGTTCTCAATTTCAAGATCGATAAAATAATTTGTTTTTAATTCAAAAAACGCTTGCTGCTGATATGCTTCATGATGTCTTGACGTTCTTGCTGTGTGTTCGCGCCAAAGGTGCGTCACTGCATCAACTGAAATAATTTTATAACCCGATTTATACCATTGAAAAACCATATCATAATCTTCCGGATAACTCAGATCAGAAAATTGAAAATCTTTTTCAAAACAGGAACGGGAAACCAACCAATTGGGTGAAGCAATAATACATTCGCGGTAAACAGCAGCAAAAAATTCTTTCTTGTCAATAAGCGAATTCAGCCAGGTTTCATACCGTAAATATCCTTCACTTAATTTCTGATCAGAAAAATAGCAGACCTTTCCGGTAACGACACTGCGATTGTATTTTGAAAGTTTGTTTATTAAAACCTGCAATTTGTCAGGCGGCATCAGATCATCAGCATCCATACGTGTTATGAATAGCCCTGATGAGTTATTAAATGCGAGTTGCAATGCCGGAATTATTCCTGAAACCCGGTTTGGAAGGTATTTAATGCGGGCATCTGATTTAATATAATTTTGAATAATTTCAACTGTATTATCTGCAGAAAAATCATCGATAATTATTAATTCCCAATTTGTAAAAGATTGGTTCAGCACAGAATCAATACAATCAACTAAATAAGTTGCTGCATTTTTTGCCGGCATTAGTATTGAAATATCTATCACTTAAAAGGATTAAAAAATCATGAAATTAATAATGTCAACAATGTAATGAAAAGTTACTAAAATTAGCCATTGGTGTAGGTACTTGTAAAATATCTTCAATATCTTTGCCACCAAATTAATTTATCTATGAAATATTGGCAATTTATTTTTGTTCTGATCACTTCAACACTTATTTTATCTTCGTGCAATGGCTCCGGAGAGTCTGAGACTGCAGATCAAAAAGACACAATTGTCGCTGAACCAACAGGTAAAGACAATGTAGCCTATCGTTGGGGAAAACTTGCCCTGACTGCAACAGGTAATGATACAGAACGATTCAGACCAAGACCAACAATTACTTCAAGAATGCTTGCGTTGGTTTTTGTATCCATTTTTGATGCCTGGTCCATATATGATGAAAAAGCAATTCCAATGTTTTTGACTGGTGTTGAACGGAAAGTTGAAAATGAAAGAACATTAAAAAATAAAGAAACAGCAATCAGCTATGCTGCGTTTACCGCACTGAATGAATATTTCTTTTCAGATTCTGTTTTGTTTGATGATTTTATGCTTGAATTAGGATACGATCCAAAACTGACAATTGAAGATCCGAATACACCAAACGGTGTTGGAATTCTGGCAGCCAAAGCAGTAATAGAGGCCCGCAAAAATGATGGTGCTAACCAGTACGGAGAAAACCCTGCATGTACTACAGCTTATGGCGATTACACTGTTTATAAACCTGTAAATACTGCTGACAAAAATGTTGATTTATACCACTGGCAACCAAAATATTTTGCTGACGGAAAAGGTGGAAAATTTTGTCCTCAATGTCTTACACCTTATTGGGGAAATGTAAAACCACTTTCGCTTGACTCCTCAAATCAATTCCGTTCTCCGCCGCCTCCCGCAATCGGATCGGATCAATTAAGAAATGAGTTAGAAGAAGTAATTAGTTTGCAGGCAAATTTAACATTAGAACAAAAAGCTTTAGTAGAATTTATGCGCGATGGCCCTAAGTCAGTTCAACAAACAGGTCACTGGTTAATTTTTGCCCAGCAAGTTTCCGTGCGTGATAAACACACACTTGATCAGGACGTTAAACTCTATTTTCTTTTAACGATGGCAGCGATGGATGCATTTATAGCTTGCTGGGAAACTAAAATGTATTACGATTTTGCGCGGCCATATTCATTAATCAGACATGAGTTTAAGGGAAAAGACATTGAAGCCTGGGGAGGACCATTAAAAGGTACTGTTACCATGAAAGGCGAAAATTGGATTCCTTATTCACCCGAAACTTTTGTGTGCCCTCCTTTTCCAAGTTATGTTTCAGGCCACAGCACAGTGAGCGGTGCCTGCGCAGAAGTTTTGAAACTTTATACCGGAAGCGATGAATTTGGTGAAGAGGTTACTTTATTACCCGGTGCAATGACTGAGCCGGGAGTTACGAATGATTCGATCGTACTGAAATTTCCAACTTTTTCTGAAACGGCTGAAATGGCCGGACAGTCAAGGGTTCTTGGCGGATATCATATACAAAGCGAGAATACTGAGGGACTAACGATGGGTAAAAAAGTTGGTCAAAAAGCCTGGGAGAAATATTTATATCATACCGGTAAATAAACCGGTTTTATTGGTTTTTGAAGAAGAATTTGCAGCGAATGTTTTTGTTTCGGCATTACATTTTTCTTGTAGAATTGTCCTTATGTTAAATTATCGTGAGGACGTCTAAAACTATTTAAATGAAATTATTTTTCGCAGTAATATTTATTCAAAAACCTTTGTTTATCAACTGCTTAACTAAATATTAAGTGAAGATTATTAACTTTTTTTGATCTTTTGTAATCTTTTTTCCAGTTCTGCACGTATATAGTTTTGCCCACCCACCTGAATCGTATAATTAATTTATACAAATACTTAATTTATCAGCTTATGAAAAAATGGTTTACAGGACTATTTTTGCTCGTATCATGGACATTTTCATACGGGCAAGATGACGCAATTTTAGCAGATCCATTGGGAACAATAATTTCTCCCGTTACAGGATGCTCACTCACATCAACAGAGACAGTAACTGTCCGGATTTTTAATTCCGGACCGGGAACGATTAATGCGCCTTTTGATGTTGATTTTAATATTACGGGACCAATTGCATCTTCAGCGACAGAGACCGTTTTAGTCGGTTCTATTCTCCCGTTCAGTACGTTCACGTATACATTTACCGCAACAGCTGATTTAAGTACAAGCGGAGTATATACAATGGATGCTACTGTAACAGTTGCCGGAGACCCGAACGGCTCTAACGATTCATATACCGGATATAGCATAACCAATAATGCACCTTCTGATGGAGGTACGGCTACCGGTGGAATGAATGTTTGTTCCGGCGTAAACTCGGGTAATGTGACCCTGGTTGGAAATGTTGGTACTGTTGTGAATTGGGAATACTCGATAGATTTAGGTTTTACCTGGATCAGTATTTCAAATACAACAACAACTCAATCTTATAATAATTTAACAGTTCAAACATGGTATCGCGCAAATGTTCAGAATGCAACTTGCGCTATTGCTACATCTACTATTGCTGTTATGCTTATTGATCCTACTTCTGTAGGAGGGACAACAGCCGGAGGAACAACACCAACATGTGCAGGAATTAATTCCGGTACAATTACTCTTGCCGGAAAAGTTGGGTCAGTCCAGAACTGGGAATACTCAACTGATGGTGGTGTAATATGGAATCCAATTGCTAATGTTACAACATCGAATGCCTATTTGAATATACCTGTTACAACAAGATACAGGGCAGTGGTTAAAAGTGGTTCGTGCATAGCAGCAAATTCAACTCAGCGAATAATTACAGTGAGTCCGACTTCAGCGGGCGGAACAGTAACTGCAGATGCAACCGTATGTGCAGGTGCAAATGGTGGAACATTAACCCTGGCAGGACATGTCGGAACAATACAGAACTGGCAATTTTCAACTGACGGTGGATTTTCGTGGACCAATATTGCCAATACGACAACTACACAAACCTATCTTAACCTTATTACTACCACTATGTATCGGGCGCAAGTAAAAAGTGGTACATGCGCAACTGCAACATCTGTTTCCGCTACTATCACTGTGGACCCAAGTTCGGTTGGAGGAACAGTTAATTCAAGCGCAACGGTTTGTGATGGTGTTAATGATGATACACTGGTACTGAGTGGATTTACAGGAACGATCCTGGATTGGGAGAGTTCAATTGACGGAGGTACAACATGGGTTCCTATTGGAACAACGAATGATTCATTGTTCTATACCAACTTAACACAAACTACCATGTATCATGCAATTGTTCAGGCCGGAGCATGTGCCACTGCTACTTCATCTGCTGTTACAATTTCTGTCGATGTTGCTTCGGTTGGTGGACTTCTTGCAAGTGACAATACAGAATGTGCATCGGGTAATGCCGGCTCAATTACACTATCCAGTCAAACAGGTACTCCAATTAATTGGGAATTTTCAATTGATGCCGGTTTAACATGGACGCCAATAGCCAATACAACTTTAAGTCAGTCATATCTTAACCTGACTCAAACAACGCTTTACCGATCAAATGTTCAAAACGGAACATGTGCTGCGACTTATTCTGACACGGTAACAATTACTGTTGATCCTATTACAGCAGGAGGTACTGTAAACTCAAACGCGGTTTTATGTGCAGGAAATAATATGGGTATTTTAAGTTTGGTTGGAGAAACCGGATCTGTACTTAACTGGGAATCTTCAGTCGATGGTGGTTTTACCTGGATTAATATCGCAAATACTACAACTTCGCAGGCGTATAATAATATCGCGGTGAACACGCAATATCGCGCAACAGTTCAGAGCGGAATTTGTCCAAGTGCACAATCCGGAATCGTTACTCTCACAGTAGATCAACCGGCAGTTGGCGGAACAATTTTTGGTTCAACAACGGTGTGCGAAGGAGCAAATTCAGGAGCACTTACACTCATCGGTTCAAGTGGCTCTATATTGGATTGGGAATCATCAACTGATGGTGGCTTTATCTGGACTCCAATTGGAAATACGACAAACACTGAAAATTTTCTTAATCTTATTGTTACAACTGATTATCGCGCAATTTCAACGTCAGGCGTTTGTCCGAATGATACTTCTGCGACAGGAACTATTACTGTTGATGCATTAACTGTGGGAGGAGCCGTATCAGCAGATGACATTGTTTGCGAGCTTGCAAATGGAGGGATTCTGACACTGGCGGGTCATACAGGAAGTGTTCTTAATTGGGAAATGTCCAATGATGGCGGAAGCACATGGATTACACTTGCAAACAACACGACGTTCCAAAATTATTTTAACGTGACAGCAACGACTGCTTATCGTGCAAAAGTACAAAACGGAGTTTGTTCCGCTATCGGTTCAACTCCCGCTACAATTAGTGTTCATCCTCAAACGGTTCCCGGAGCTGTTAACAGTAGTACAACTGTTTGCGAAGGATTAAATTTTGGTACCTTATCCTTAACCGGCCAATCAGGAATTATTTTAGATTGGGAGTTTTCAGAAGATGCCGGAACAACCTGGATTAGTTTAGGAAACACAACTATCAATCAAATTTATTCTAATCTTATTGATACTACATGGTATCGCGCAATTGTACAAAATGGAATTTGTCCGGTCGATACTTCTGCTATTGCTTTCATTAATCTCTTCCCTGCTCCTGATGCAGCATTCCTGCAGGACACAACTTGTTCCGGAACGGCAATGACTTTTGTAAATGGGACAACAAGTACAAGTGGTTTTGTAACTTTAAACTCCTGGGATTTTGGAGATGGTAATACTTCAACTAATACTAATCCTACATACACCTACTCAGCAGCCGGAACATACAATGCGGTTTTATTTGTAATGAATAATTTTGGATGTTCTGATACTGTTTCGCACCAGATGCTTGTTAATGCTACACCTGTTGTTGATGTAACGGCAGCAACCGCTTCTAGTTTTTGTGAGGGAGATTCAGTTCAGATAGGATCAATTCTCGACCCGAGCTATAGCTACTTATGGAATAACGGAGCAATCACAAATGCGATTTTTGTTGACAGTTCTTATGTTTATCAGTTAGATGTAACGGACATCACAAATTTATGTACAAGTGTTGATTCAATAGAAGTTATTGTCTTCGCATTACCGGTTGCAGATGCCGGCCTTGATACAAATGTAGCGTTGGGATTTTCAACAGTACTTACTGGTTCAGGAGGAATTTCATATTCATGGTCACCAATAACCGGACTTGATAATCCGTTTGATGCATATCCTGTTGCGACTCCAATTGTAACAACTACATATACACTAACGGTTACAGACATCAATAATTGCTCTGCATCAGATAGTGTGATTGTGACTCTAAACGGAGATGTATTATTAAACGTTCGCAACATAATTACACCAAATGGTGATGGTTTTAACGACGTCTGGCACATAGAAAATATATTAAACTTCCCTAACAATACAGTTTCAATTTTTAACCGTTACGGACAAAAAGTTTATGAAACAAGTTCTTATGTCAACGATTGGGATGGCACTTATAATGGTGACCTTTTACCGGATGGTGCATATTATTATGTCATCGTTCTGACAGATACCAATGACACTTATAAGGGATCAGTTAACATAGTTAGTTCAAAATAAATAAAAAAGGAACTCATGAAAAAAATAATCTACACAATCGTTTTGCTCATCACTCTCGCAGTGAATTCGGGCGCACAACAATTGCCGCTTTATAGTCAGTATTTCTATAACCGGTTTATTTATAATCCTGCATTTACAGGAACTGAATCGCAAAGCAATGCATTTCTAATTCATCGTTCGCAATGGAAAGATGTACCGGGAGCTCCTGTTACTTATGCCCTGACTGCGGATGGTCCTGTTTTAAAAGATAAAATAGGCGTTGGTCTTAGCGTATTTAATGATCAGATGGATATTTTTAGCCGAAGCGGAATTTACGCTTCATACTCCTATAATTTTAAATTGGCCGATGATCATAATTTAAGACTTGGTTTGGCGGCAGGTGTAATTGATAACAAAATTGATTTCAGCAGATCAAATGCGCATGATGCAAATGATCCTTTGTTATACAATGTAAATCAACGCAAGACTACTGTTGACGCAAATTTTGGTATCGCTTATTTTTGGAAAGATCTTAATGTTGGAATCAGCGTTCCGCAACTTTTAGGAAATAAAATAAAATACCTTGAATCAAATACAAATGTCTACACTACTTTAAAAAGACATCTTATTTCAAGTATTTCGTATAAAGTGACATTAAGCGAAACGTATGCTATTGATTTTTTACCATCAGTTATGCTTCGTTATGTTAATGGTGCCCCTATTCAGTTTGATATCAATGCTAATTTTTCCTGGAAAGATATGTTAAGAGCAGGAGTTTCTTATCGATACGGTTATGCAATTGGATTCAATATCGGTACAAAACTCAATAAAAATTTAATTGCAGGTTATACTTACGAGCAGGTTATTTCGCCACTTGGTGCATACTCAGGAGGTGGACACGAAATTATGCTCGGATTTTCTTTTGGCGGAAAAGCTGTTGATAATGATGAACTTGACCTTCTTAATCAAAAAATTGATGAGTCAAATGCAAAGAATGATAGTTTGGCTAATGCACTTCAACAACAAGATGCTGTTCATACGGAAGAAATTGAATTGCTAAAAGAAGAAATTGCTTTAATGCAATCAGAAACTATTGGTACATCTGATGCAAACGGTAACCAGGATAATAAAGAAGTTCGTGTAGAAAACGTATCAGAATTTGTTGATGAATTCGGAAATCCGATCAAACCCGGATTTTACGTAATCATGGGTGCATACAAAAATAAAGACAATGCATTGAATGCTAAAAAGGCCCTCCTCACAAAGCATGATGCCGTTGTTCTTTATAAAAAAGGTGACCTCTATTATGTAAATATTTATTTTACAGAAAATGAAACTGCTGCACTTAAATTAGCTGAAGAATTGCGCGTTGAGCAACCGGATGTGTGGGTGTTTCAACTAAAATAATAAAAATTAAAAGGTGAAAACAAAAAAAACTCTCTTCAGTTCGAAGGGAGTTTTTTTTTGTTTAAAATCGATTCCTTCCGTTCATCTATATCCGCTAAATCTTTATTGAAAGAATCATTACATTTAACCATTCAAAAAAAATGGCCATGAAAAATTATATTGCAGCACTATTGGTTTTCTTTTCAGGAGTATCAATTTCACAACCGCTCTGGATGCGCTACCCTACTCTTTCTCCCCAGGGTGATAAAATCGCTTTTTGTTACCAGGGTGATATTTTTGTTGTTGATTCTAAAGGCGGAGTAGCAAACCAAATCACGAGCCATTCTGCACATGATTATAAACCTGTCTGGAATAACGATGGAACAATGATCGCGTTTGCGTCAAATCGTTACGGCAATTTTGATATTTATTTAGTTCCAGCAGAAGGCGGCGCCCCTACCCGGTTAACTTTTCATTCGTCGCATGATTTGCCTTATGATTTCACGACAGATGGAAAAAATATTCTTTATCAATCTTCAAGACTTGATGCAGCAGGCTCAATTCAATTTCCGTATGCCGGATTACCGGAACTATACTCTGTTGCAATCACAGGTGGACGTGAAAAACAATATTTGACAATTCCTGCTGAAGAAATTCAATTCAGTGCTGATGGAAAACAAATTCTCTTTCAAAATAAAAAAGGTTATGAAGATCCCTGGAGAAAACATCACACATCCTCAGTTACAAGAGATATCTGTGCTTACAACACTGAAACTAAAAAATACACACAGATCACAGATTCAAAAGTTGAGGACCGCAACCCGGTTTGGGGAACCGGAGATGAATTTTATTTTCTAAGTGAAAAATCAGGATGTTTTAATATCTGGAAAGGATCTGCGGCTAACCCGTATGCGGAGCAATTAACTCAATATACTTCTCATCCCGTGCGTTTTTTAAGTTATTCGTCAACCACTAAAACGTTATGTTTTGGATATGATGGTGAAATCTATACATCATCAAACGGAAAATCTGAAAAAGTAAATATCACAATTAAAAAAGATGATGTTCTGAACGCAACAAGTCTGTTGAAAGTAACAAGCATCAGCGAATTTGCAATTTCGCCCAACGGTAAAGAAATGGCATTTGTTTTCAGAGGTGAAATATTTGTATCGTCTTTAGAATACACAACGACAAAGCAAATAACCTTTACAGCGGACCAGGAAAGATCTGTTAGTTTTAGTCCTGATGGAAACAAAATTCTTTTTGCCGGGGAACGTAACGAGAGTTGGAACATTTACGAAGTATCAAGAGAAAATAAAGATGAAAAATATTTTTATAATTCAACTCTTTTAAAAGAAAAAAATATTGTTGTTACAGATGCGGAAACATTTGATCCAAAATATTCTCCTGACGGAAAAGAAGTCGCGTTTTTAGAAAACAGAACAACTTTAAAAGCGATTAATCTTGAAACAATGAAAGAACGTGTTGTTGTTCCTGGATCCTACAATTATTCCTATTCCGACGGTGACCAGTATTTCACATGGTCGCCTGATTCTAAATGGTTGCTGATACAATTTTTTGAATTTGAACGTTGGACATCTGACGTTGGATTAGTGAAAGCATCAGGAGCTGAAAAGCCAATTAATCTTACGCAAAGCGGATATGGAAACGGTTCGCCAAAATTTGCAATGGAAGGAGAAATGGTTTATTATACAACAGATAAATACGGATACCGATCACACGGAAGTTGGGGAGCACATGATGATGTTGAAGCAGTTTTTTTAACGGAAGAAGCGTATCAAAAATTTAAACTCACTAAAGAAGAATATGCGCTTTGGAAAGAAGATGAAAAAGATGAGAAAGATGAGAAGAAAGATGATGAAGAAGTAAAAACGAGTGAAGAAAAAAAAGACACCGTTAAGAAAGTTGAACCGCTAAAACTGGAACTTGACGGTATAGATGATCGTCGTGTTCGCATGACCATACATTCTTCCGCATTAGCTGATTTCATTGTGACTAAAGATGGTGAAGAAATGTTTTACATGACAAGTTTCGAAGAAAATTACAACATCTGGAAAACTGATTTTCGTGAACATGAAACAAAACTTTTAGGAGAAGTAAATAGTTCGCCGTCGCAACTTGTTTTTAGTAAAGAGCAGGATAAAATCTACTTCAATAATGCCGGAAAATTAATGGAAATGGATGTAAAAACCGGCGTTGCTAAACCAATATCATTCAGTGCTGAAATGGTTCACAATGCTTCCGCAGAAAGAACTTATATGTATAATCATGCGTGGCGACAAGTCAAAGAAAAATTCTATGTGGAAGATTTACATGGTGTAGATTGGAACTTATACAAAACAGCCTACGCAAAATTTTTACCTTCAATTAATAATGGTTTTGACTTCGCTGAATTGTTGAGCGAATTATTGGGTGAGATCAACGCATCACACACAGGAGCGCGTTATTCAGAAAATAATCCGGATGGAGATCAGACTGCAACGCTTGGTTGTTTTTACGACGAAAGTTTTACCGGGAAAGGAATAAAAATTCTCGAAATAATGGACAAAAGTCCCCTCGATACTAAAACCAATAAAATTGTAGCCGGCGTAATTATCGAAAAAATTGACGGCGTAGAGATTACAGAAAACATGAATTTTTATCCGCTGCTAAACAGGAAAATCGGCGACAAAGTTTTATTATCATTTTACGATCCGAAAACAAAAACCCGTTGGGATGAAATTATTAAACCTATTTCACAAAGTGAGGAAAATAATCTCGCATACGAACGTTGGGTGAAACGTTGTGAAGATGAAGTTGAACGACTATCTGAAGGTCGTCTGGGTTATGTTCACATCCGCGGAATGGATTCAAGAAGTTTCAGAGAATTATTCGATAAAGCATTAGGTAAACTGCATAAAAAAGAAGCGCTGATTGTTGACACAAGATTTAATGGCGGAGGTTGGCTACATGATGACCTTGCAACTTTTTTAAGCGGAAAAATGTACATGAGTTTTGAACCCCGCGGACAAAAAAATATGGGTGGCGAACCAATCTGGAAATGGCAAAAACCATCTTGTGTTTTAATGAGCGAAGGAAATTATTCGGACGCGCATTTGTTCCCATACACCTATAAGGCACTTGGAATCGGAAAACTTATCGGAATGCCTGTACCTGGCACCGGAACAGCGGTTTGGTGGGAACGCATGATTGACGGAAAAACCGTTTTCGGAATTCCGCAAATCGGAATGCGTGGCGTGATGGATAATTATTTAGTAGAAAATCATGACCTGGAGCCGGATATTAAAGTCAACAACGAATATGAAAAATTCATCGTCGGAGAAGATCAGCAATTGCAAGCCGCCGTTAATGAGATGTTGAAGAAATAGTTTCCGCCTTCGCTGAAGCTTCGGCGGATAAAAGAGTAGAAGGTTGAAGAGTTGATTGGTTGAAAAGGTTTAGTCGAACGGTTTGTTTTTTCAAACGGCGCCTTAGTCCTTCCCTGGTCATTATTTGGATTATTGTAATGATAAAAATCAATCCCTGTAAGTTGTAAAAACTATATCTTTATTTAACTATTCAACAACAAACGGAGCATCTTTTTAAATGAGAAAATCGGGAAAATTTATCTTGAATTATTTTTATTGGTTGCCGTTATTCCTTTGTTTTCAAGCCTGTTCGGTCAGCGAAGGAATTTCGGGAATTAAAGAAGCCCGCAACGGAAAATTAAATTTAAGTCACTCTCATCTTACTGAAATTCCTTCTTATGTTTTTAAGATGACGGAATTAAAAATCTTAAATCTACACGACAATCAAATAACAAGTATTCCACCGGAAATTGGCCAGTTAATTAATCTTGAAAAATTGATTATCAGCAGAAATGATTTAACAGAATTACCACCGGAAATTGGAAAACTGGTTAACCTAAAAAAACTTTCTGTCAAGGCAAATAAATTAAATTCTTTGCCCGCTGAAATAGGGCAACTAAAAAACCTTGAAGAACTTTGGTTGAACTTTAATTTGCTCACAACACTACCAAATGAAATTGGGCATCTCGAAAATCTCAGTCACTTGTATTTGGAATACAATAAAATTGAAAATTTACCTGCTCAAATTGGATTGTTGAAAAGTCTGAGACATTTTGTTATCGGAAGAAATAATTTGAAAACATTACCTGCAGAATTTTATTCGCTTACAGGATTGATAATTCTTGACCTCTCCTATTCCGGTCCGCAACTTACCATCCGGGAAGAAATTTGTAATTTTCGGTTGTTGGAGCAACTTATCATTGATCAAACTACATTAAATTTTGCGCCGCGATGTTTACAAATCAGGGCTAATTCACTTCAACGTTTCAGTATAATTATCAAATGATTGATTTGAACTTCCATGAATTGGATATTTGAACATGCCCATCCGGTTAAATCATCAATAACTCTTCCATAACTTACTTTCTTTTTAACATCATCAATTAGACAATATCTCATCAAATAAATTCTTTTGTTGATGTTGGCCAATCTTACTATATCAGTAAACAATTGTATGAATATAATCTTGTCCCTGCAAAATGTTTATTGTATCTGACTTCTCTGTCCAAAAACTTGAGGTATATGGCCGCCAGTCATAGGAAATAACCCATTCACCATAAAAGACTTCTTCCACAGGATGAATAATTTGCTGATAGGGTGAATAAACATTTGAATTTCCCTGGGGTAAATTGTAAACCGGAGATTCACTTGTAATGGGAATCAATCTATAACGAGTAATGTTAGTAATTTCAGCCGTATTCGAAAAATCCAAAATCAATTTGAAAGTCGATAATGGAATAACTTCCAATTCAAATATATTGTTTTCACCGTTGATAATTTGTATGTTTCCACCTACCAAATAATAACCAGCGAAAAGGTTGAGTTCAAATGCCTTGTCCGGATGAATAAAACTACCAAGATAATTTCCATAGTCGTTTGTGGAATCGGTTATTCCATAATTGCTTGATGTGTATGGTTCCTGAATTTTAAAACCGATATTCGGGCATGAATCCCCGTTAAAAAAATCAGTCGTGGTAATTTGAACATAAGTTGCTATTTCATTATCAACTTTTTTGCAGGAAGCCATTAAAATGACAAAACCGATAAGAATAAAATTTGTTTTCATAACTTTTTTTTATCAAAGTTATGGTCAAAGTTAATCCCGGTAAAATTGAATTGCGCAACGAAGAAAATTCTATTTGCGTTTTCTGCAAAACAGACGAAAAGACCTACCTGACTGTCTCTTTCAACATCGGAACAAAACTAAATACGCCCAGTTTCTCTGTTGTAATTTTCTGATCTTTCTTTTGAATAAGAAGCATTTCCTGGTTTTTACCTTCGCCAATCGGAATGACCATTTTGCCGCGATCGGCTAATTGATTTACCAATTCTTCAGGAATTGAAGGTGCGCCACAAGTCACAATTATTTTGTCAAATGGAGCAAAAGCGGGCCAGCCTTTATAACCATCACCGAATTTAAGTTTAGGATTAAATTTCAAATGATCAATAATTGATTGACATTTTAAATAAAGTTCCTTTTGACGTTCAATCGAAAAAACTTTGGCTCCCATCTGGCATAAAATAGCAGTTTGAAATCCTGATCCTGTGCCAATTTCCAACACCCTTTCGCCTTTTGACAATTCAAGTAATTGTGTCTGGAATGCAACTGTAAACGGATGAGAAATTGTTTGACCCGCACCAATCTGGAAAGCCATATTTGAGTATGCCTGCTCGGTAAAAACTTTATCCAGGAAAAAATGTCGTGGAATAGAATTAATGGCAGTAAGGACTGTTTCATCCTTAATTCCTTTGAGTCGCAGCTCATCTACCAATTGTTTGCGTAACCCTTTATGTTTGTATGAATCAACCATTTTAACAGCTTAAACATCAAATTTACACACATTAACAGGAGCAAATTAAACCAGACTTCGAAAGAAATGAACAGTGCATATTTCGTATCCTCATTCTTTAATATTTGCGCTGTTCTGGATATGATATTGATATTTTATTACTTTTATAATTGTGAAAAAAAGTTTGATTTGAATTGTTTGAACTACATACCACTTTTTATTATTTTTTTTCTGGCGTCTTGTCAATCCGGAAATAATGATTCAGATTTAGCAAACGAAGGCGAAAATTCCAAAGCCTTCAACCCGTCGGATACTATTATTTCCGGGGTTCCTTTTCCATGTCAACCCATACTTGCAACAAATGAAGCAAGTTCTGAGCCAATCCAGGTTCTTGCAAAAAAACCTTTAATGGACAGCGCAAATAAAAATATCTTTCGCGTTAATCCACCGGAAATTAAACTCGTTTCTGAAATATTACCACGATTTACTCCGGGCCAATATTCTGTAGAGGTTCCTGTGAAAACTGAGGCAGTCGGAAAAATCAGTAAATTCAGATATGCACCCCCGGTACCTGCATTGTCACCAAGTTTCAAAGATGCTGCTTCATATAATATTCAGTACATGGATGTTGACCAGGGCTTAAGTACAAGTTATGTCATGAACATTGTTGAGGATTCGCGCGGAAATTTATGGTTTGCAAATTGGGCCGCGGGTGTATCAATGTACGACGGAAAATCTTTTATTCATTTTAAAGAAGAAGATGGATTTTTAAGTAATTACATCTGGACAATTCATGAAGACAGCGATGGTAATATGTGGTTTGGTTCCGATGGCCTCGGCGTTTGTAAATTTGATGGAAATGTTTTTACCCGGTACACAGTTGAAGATGGATTGGCAAATGATTTAATTAATGACATCGATGAAGATGACGAAGGGAATTTATGGTTTGCCACGGGTGAAGGTCTGAGTAAATTTGATGGCAAAGATTTTTATAGTTACACTACAGAACAAGGCCTGAGCAATAATTATATAACTTCTTTGCTCATTGATCATAACGGAACTTTATGGATTGGAACTGATGGCGGTGGCATGAACAGATTTGACGGAGATGACGAAAAAGGATTTACACATTACACCACTAATCAAGGCATGCCAAGTGATGACATAAGTACTCTTTTCGAAGACAGTGCAGAAAATATCTGGATCGGAACATTTGAAAATGGCGTATGCCTGTTTGATGGTTATTCATTTTTCACTTATTCAACAGAACAAGGACTAAGCAACGATCTCGTTTATACAATTAATGAAGACGCATATAATAATATCTGGTTTGGAACAGGCGGTGGCGGAGCATCCATGTATAACCGCACTTCATTTATACACTTTACCGAAAGTGAAGGACTCAGTAATAATATAGTCCGATCCATTATTCCGGATTCCGATGGTAATATTTGGTTTGGGACATACGGTTCAGGTGTAAATAAATACAATGAAAAATCGTTTGAGACCTTCACTAAAAATCAGGGCCTGAACAGTTCAATTGTTCGGGATATTATTGAAGACCGCAACGGTAATTTATGGTTTGGTACCGAGGGTGGCGGCGCAACCCGTTATGACGGAAAAGCCTTCTCACATTTCACCGAAGAAGAAGGTTTGAATCATAATGTAATCCGTGCGCTTCTTGAAGATCATGAAGGTAATTTGTGGTTTGCTACCGGCGGCGGGGGTGCAAATAAATTCGATGGCAAAACTTTTACCTATTATACAACACGGGAGGGAATGAGCAATGACGTAATTCTGTGCATGTTTGAAGATTCAAAACACAATATGTGGTTTGGTACAAACGGTTCGGGTATTACAAAGTTTGATGGAAATAATTTCTACCACATTACGGAAAAACAAGGCCTCGGTAATAATATTATCCGGGCAATTGTTGAAGATAATGATGGCAACATGTGGTTTGGAACCAACGGTGGCGGATTGGATAAATTTGATGGCGAAATGTTGACTCATTATACAATGGAAGAAGGTTTGAGCGATGATTATATTCTCTCTCTTTTGAAAGACAGTAAAGGAAATATTTGGGTTGGAACAGAAGGCGGAGGTTTAAGCAAAATAGAAAAGGATACAATTCTTCATTACAATGTTGCCGAAGGTTTAAGTAATACAATTGTCTGGTCCATCATTGAAGATTTCAATAATAATTTATGGGTAGGAACAGAGAACGGACTTAACCTGATTACGTTTGGTGACAGTAATGAATTTCAAATAACAACATTTGGAAAATTAGATGGATTAAAAGGTGTCGATTTTTTTCCTAATTCTGTTTGCCTTGATAATGAAAACCGGATGTGGTGGGGAAGCGGAAAAGCACTGACCATGCTTGATTTAAATAAGTACGAACAAATTATTGAACCTCCCGTCATCAATATTACAGATATCGGAATTGATCAAACATTTATTGATTACCGGCAATTAAATGATTCCATCGCTAAAGGATTTACCGTTTTCTTAAGCGAAACTGCGACTGTTCCGCTAAATCATATTTCTTATGATTCAGTCCTGGCCTATTCAAACTGCCCTACAAATCTTGAATTGCCGTACAATTTAAATCACCTTACTTTTCATTTTACTGCAATCGATTGGTCAGCGCCGCATAAGGTAAGATACAAATATAAACTGGAAGGATTGGATAAAGAATGGAGTCCTGTTCTGAAAGAAAATAAAGCGATTTACAGCAACATTCCTTATGGTGAATACACATTTAAAGTTAGAGCAATTGGTGAAGCGCAATTATGGAGTGAGACACTTGAATACAAATTTGTTATTCATCCGCCGTGGTGGTTTACCTGGCTTGCTTATTTTATTTATTTTATTGCTATTTCGATTTCAATTTTTATGATCATCCGTTGGCGAACATATAAACTGATTCAGAATAAAAAAGAACTCGAACAAACCGTTACAGACAGAACCATTGAGGTTGTTCAGCAAAAAGAATTGGTTGAAATGAAGAACAAGGAAATCACTGATTCCATTACTTATGCAAAACGAATCCAGGAAGCAATTCTTCCTTCAAATCAACTGGTAAAAACTTTATTAGACGAATCATTTATTTTATACAAACCAAAAGATATTGTTGCCGGAGATTTTTACTGGCTCGAAGAAAAAGATGATAAAATTCTCCTGGCTTCTGCAGATTGCACAGGCCATGGTGTTCCGGGTGCAATGGTGAGTGTTGTTTGCAATAATGCACTTAACAGAACTGTTCGTGAATTTAATCTTGATGAACCGGCCGCCATCTTAAATAAAGTGCGCGACATTGTAATTGAAACCTTTAATAAATCAGGTGAAGATGTAAAAGACGGAATGGATATTGCGTTAATCAGCTTCGATAAAAAAACAAATATTCTTCAATTTTCCGGAGCAAATAATTCGCTCTTTTTAATTTCTGACGGAGCATTACAAGTCTTAGCTGCAAATAAACAACCCATTGGAAAATACGCGGTAACAGAGAATTTTACAAATCATGTGGTGCAGCTAAAAAAAGGTGATACATTCTACATTTTTACCGATGGATACGTTGACCAATTTGGCGGCGAAAAAGGAAAAAAATTAAAGTTCCAGGGACTAGTGAATATCCTGATGGAAATAAAAAGCGAATCAATGTCATATCAGCATAAATACATGGATGAGTTTTTTATGGAATGGAAAGGAAATCTGGAGCAGGTCGATGATGTGTGTGTTATCGGAGTGCGCGTTTAGCGCACGAACGAAAACACACAAACATCATCGATCCCGACGAAGGAGGGATCTCTGCTAACGATAAGAATCTTTTACTTTTAGGAATTCAAAAAAAATCACAAAACTTTGTACAAAGGCATCCTATATCTCCTACTCGCAACATTCACTTTTTCTCTGGTAAATCTTGGCGTAAAATTACTCAGCGGCCCGAATGATTTTTTACCCGGCGTTCAATCTTATCCCGTTCACGAACTTGTTTTTTTTCGTTCAATAATTTCACTTTCAATTTGTATCACGATTATTAAAATGAGGAAGATTCCTTTTTTCGGCAACAATAAAAAATGGTTATTTATTCGCGGACTTTCCGGCGCAACAGGTCTCTTTCTTTTTTTTATGACAATACAGGAATTGCCTATGGCCATTGCAACAATCGTACAATACCTCTCCCCTGTTTTTACAATAATACTTGCGATTTTTTTATTGAACGAAAAAGTAAAATGGATTCAATGGTTGTTTTTTGCAATTTCTCTTTCAGGTATTTTTATTATTGGATTAGATTCTGATGACACAGGAACCATAACAATTGGTTGGCTGATTGTCGGAATTATTTCCGCTCTTTTTTCAGGACTTGCATACAACGCAATAATGAAATGCCGCGACACCGATGCACCGATAACTGTGGTCATGTATTTCCCATTAATTGCAGCTCCTATAATGTTGATAGCATGTTTTATTTACGGATTTATTTTACCAAAAGGAATTGAATGGATCGTTCTTTTATTAATCGGAATCCTTACACAAATTGCGCAGGTTTGTATGACTCGTGCTTTTAATGCAGACAGCGCTTCAACAGTTGCTCCGCTTAAATACATTGGTTCAATTTACGCAGTGCTGATTGGCTTTTTTATTTTTGATGAAACTGTTGGTTTATATGCAGGAGTTGGAATGACGTTGATTATTTTGGGTGTGCTTTTGAATACCTGGTTTAAGAAAAGGAAGTCTGCGGTTTTGGTTAATGCCCCTAACTAAAATTCAAATCATACAACCTCTTATACTGCCCATTCACCGCAAGAAGCTCCTGGTGATTTCCGCGCTCAAGAATTTTACCGTCATCAATTACTAAAATTTCATCGGAGTTAACTATGGTTGATAAACGATGCGCGATGACAATTGATGTTCTTCCTTTTTGTAATTCTTTTGTTGCATTTTGAATTAATTCTTCAGATTCGGAATCGACACTTGCTGTTGCCTCATCAAGAATTAAAATTTTAGGATTATAAACGAAAGCGCGGATGAAAGATATAAGTTGTTTTTGTCCTACGGATAATGCTCCTCCCCTTTCGCCAACGCTGTATTGATAACCGCCGGGAAGTTGCATAATAAAATCATGTGCTTTTACTTTCTTCGCTGCTGCGATAATATCTTCTTCAGAAATTGACTGATCGCCAAGCGTAATATTATTCATGATTGTATCAGAAAATAAAAAAACATCCTGCTGAACAATTCCAATATTTTTTCGCAAGGCGTTTAATTCAATGTCGCGAATTGAAATATTTCCAATTGTAATATCGCCTTTTTGAAATTCATAAAAACGGGTTAGCAAATTTATTATCGTGGATTTTCCTGCTCCTGTTGTTCCTACCAATGCTACTGATCGGCCCGGTTCAACTTTAAAATTAATTCCTTTTAAAACCCATTCTTCATTTGAATAAGCGAACCAAACATCATTAAAATAAATTGTTGCATCAGCATTAAACTCAGAAATATGTCCCACATGATCAATGTGTTCTTTCTGATCCATCACCTCGAAAACTCGCTCGGCGCGCACCATTCCGCGTTGCAAAATATTAAACCGATCCGCAAGTTGACGAATGGGACGATACAACATTGTGACCCACATTATAAATCCAAACATTATTCCTGCAGCGTCTTTTATATTTCCTGACGAATAATTTAATTGCATCATTCCCCATAAAATTAATCCGGCGATCGAAAGCGAACTCAACAATTCAACAACCGGAAAAAAGATGGAAAAGGCCCAAACCGCATCAACGTGCGCCTGCCGGTGATCTTTATTAATTGACTGAAATTTATCGTACTCCTGGTCCTGCCGGTTAAATAATTGAACAATACTCATTCCCGAAATATGTTCTTGCACAAATGTGTTGAGTCGGTTAACCTGCACTCTTTCTTTTTGAAAAGAATTTTTCATCGCGCGAGCAAAAAGCCGCGTTGCAATAATTAATAACGGAATTGGAATCAGTACTATCAACGCGAGTTGCCAATCAATGCAAAACATCAGGATGACAATAAAAAGAAGTTTCAATAAATCACCAAGCATCGTAATTAATCCAATTGAAAAAACTTCAGCGATCGCTTCAATATCAGACACCATTCTCGTAACAATTGTTCCATTCGGTGTGCGATCAAAATAACTTAATTTGAACGAATTAAAGTGTTTGTAAAGATCAACCCGAATATCTCTGATAATGGCCTGTCCCAATAAGTTTGCAAGGTAAGTTGAGCCAAATAAAATAATTGATTCAAGGATCAACAGGATCATAATTAAAATTGTCCACGCCAATAATTGAGTTGAGGCAACATTACTCGGTTCAAAGAAAGAAATAATGGATTGAATAAAATTTCCATACCAGGTTTGTTCACCTTCTTTGGGAATAATAAAACGATCAATCATTTCCATAATCATCGCCGGCCTCACAGGACCAAGCAATGAAAGTAAAATCATCATCACTAATGCAAAAATAAACATGGCGCGATAAGGCCTGATCAAACGAAAAAGTCGTTGAAGTAAAACGCGATCAAATTTTGCCTTTTCGCTCATTGAGTGCAAAAATAGTCAAAGAATAGCAATACCCTCCGCAGGGATGCGATTTGTCGCGTCCTTGGTTGATAGGTTGATAGGTTGATGGGTTGAAAAGTTGATAGGTTGATAGGTTGAAAAGTTTCCACCGGCGCCTGAGCCCTTCCTTCGTCAGGATAAACTCCGCCGAAGGCAAAGGTTGAAGAGTTACCTGCAAAACCTCTCCATAATAACTTGCTTATTATCATTCATGATTTTATAAATTTCTCCGTTCTCATTATAAAAATAATAATACGTCAAATCAATTTTCCATTCTTTTCCGGTCCATGATAAATGAATTTCTGTTTTCGTTTTGCCTTCCTCATTCAATTGAAAAATATAGTAGAACTCATTAACCCATTTACTTTTTTCACCGTTCCATTTTTGTACAACATTAAATTTCAAACCATCCTTTGGATCAATGCCATACTCAGTTCGAGAATGAGGAACCCAAACTCCTTTCATAAACTGATACGTAATTGTTTCCGATAATTCATTTAAAGAATCGTAACCAAAAACATTTTTCCAGGAATTTGACCAGCTGTTTTTTGTACTATCCCATTCAGAAGTAATTGTTTCATCACGCAAACCATTTTCATTAAACGTTGTTGCGATTTTTGATTGATTTTTCCACTGTGAATCTTTAACATTCCAAATGCTAAAAATTTGTTCTGTGAGATGACCGTTTTTGTCATACGCATAGACATTCTTAGCCTGGTTAACATTTTCACTGGAACCATTATCCAACATTTTGTGATCTGAATAGGTCTGGCTGATTAATTTTCCTTTTCTGTAGATTGCTATTTCCTGTGTGTAACTTGACCATGTAACGCGGGTAGTCCATACTTCGAATGCAGTAGTAACCTCCAAATTACCTTTTACCTTTTTTCGTTTAATGTTTCTATGGTAAGATATACCCGGAATTGAATTCTGATATTCCTGGATAGTTTCTGATGTCAAAGAATCATTTTCATCATACCAGTAATGTTCAATAGAACCAATCTCGTGTTGCCCTCCAATTATTTGATAATTAATCGCAGAATCAGCTTTACATTGTGAAAAAGCAGAGTAATTAATGACTAAAAAAAATAAAATTGTGATTAACGTTCCTAAGTTTTTCATTATCGATTTTTTATCAAAATTATAAAATTTCATTCATCACGCCGAATTATAAAAGCTGAACACCGAATTTTATAACCGCAAAGAAAAAATCTGATCACGTGAATGCCCTCAAACAAATAATCAAACAGAATTTCTAACTTAGCAATTGAAAGTAAAAAATTGAAAAAACTACTTCTAAATATTATTTTGTTGACGTTGTTTGCGCAAAATGCTATTGTCCAGGAAATTGAGTCAAATGAAGTGTTAACGAAAAATAGCGAGTTTGAAGTTCGTAATTTAATTTGGTTAAGCGAGAAAGCAATTTTAGCAGAGAAGAATGACAGCGCTTTAAATTATGCAAGCAAAGCGAAAGAATTAACACAGGCTAATTTTAGTAACAAATTAAAGGCACGTGTCTCCTACTGGTTGGCAAAATCACTCTACTCATTAAATCAATTTGATGTTGCAGAGCAGGAATATCACACGGCAATTACTTTTTCTGCAAGAGCAACAGATACGCTGCAGCTGGCGATTTGTTATAATGATCTCGGACGTCTATTCAAAAAGACAGCTAATTATTCTGATGCGCTGAATTCCTTTAACATGGCAAGAAAATATTATTTCGTTGCCGGAGATTCTTTGGGCCTTGCACTTGTAAATTTAAATGTTGGAAATGTGCTTAAAAGTATTGGCAGAAATGAACTGGCAAAAAAGAAATACCGCCTGGCTTTAAATGTTTTTAAGCTAAACGGTGATGAATACAATGAGGCCGGTTGTTACAACAATCTCGGTAATATTTACAAAAATGAGGAGAAGTTTGATTCTGCATTTTATTATATGTACAAAACGTTGCATATCCGCGAGCATAGTTCAGATAAATCTTTTTTAGGTTTTATTTATCACAATTTAGCAAATCTGCATCTTGCTATAAATAATACGGACAGTGCACTTTTTTATATAAATAAATCTTTGGTCGTTAATCAAAGTATTAATGGTTACGCTGAAATCGCATCTGATTATAATGTGTTCGGATCTATTTATATCGCTCTTAAAAATTGGAAAAAGGCCATTGAATATCTTGAGCAGTCACGCATGTTTAATGAGAAAATCGGCATCATCGAAAACAAACTTGATAATATAAAACAACTGGCAATAGCAAACCATCATTTAGGTAATTACAAGTTTGCATCTGAATTAAATCTTGAATACAACCGGCTGAATGACTCAATTATAAAACATAACGAAAACAGTTCTATTGAGAAAGAACTGATCTATTATGAATTATTCGCAGACAGCATTAAAACACAACAATTGCTCCTGGAAAAAAACCTTGTTGATTCAAAAAAAGAAATTGCATCACTAACGAATACAAGCACCATACGAAATTTTACCTACGCCTTTATCATTGCTCTGCTAATAATCTCAATGGTTATTGTATTTTATTTTTCAGCCAGGAAACGATTGACACAAACAAGAGAACACGAAACTGTTTTAAGGATTCAGAATGAAGAATTAAAACGAACATTAATTTCAAAAGAAGAGAAAGAAATTTTATTGAAAGAAGTTCATCATCGCGTAAAAAATAATCTCCAGATCATCAATAGTTTAATCAGGCTTCAATCAAATTTCATGAACGCCAATAATTTTAAAGAGAAATTAATACAGACTGAAAACCGTATCAGAAGTATGGCACTCATTCATGAAAAACTCTATAAAACCGGGAATCTCGCAAGTCTCAGTGTCAGAAATTACATTGAAGAATTATGCATAAATATTATTGAGTCGTATGAAAATCACAATGTCAAAATAAAATTAAAATTTGATCTTGAAGAACGGGAATATGGAATAGACACTCTGATTCCGATTGGCCTTATTATAAATGAAGCACTATCTAATGCAATGAAACATGCATTTTATGATCGTTCTGAAGGGAATGTCCGGATCTCACTTCAATCTGCAAATAGTTATACGAGAATGACAATAAGCGATGATGGCCTTGGCGCGGATCTTTCTTTTGACGAATTGAAAGAAGATTCACTTGGTATGGAATTAATTACTTCGTTAACGGATCAATTAGATGGAAAATTAATTTTAACCACAACAAAAGGATTTGATTATCAATTTGAATTCCCGTTGTTGAAATAGAAATATTTTCTTAAAACAACTCCATTAAGGTATTCTGACTATTTTTGAAAAAAAAATCTACATGCCATCAATTTCCATTAAAGGGGCAGATATGCCACAATCACCTATCCGTAAACTGGTTCCTTATGCCGAACAAGCAAAACGTGAAGGTAAAACAGTTTATTATCTGAACATTGGTCAGCCTGATATTAAAACGCCTGAGGTTGCAATGAATGCAATCCGGAACACTGATAAAAAAGTTATTGAATATAGTCATTCGGCCGGTTACGAATCGTACCGCAGAGGCCTGGCTGATTATTATAAAAAAACCGGCATCGATGTAAATTTTGAAGAGATCATGATTACAACCGGTGGATCTGAAGCATTGGTCTTTGGTTTTATGACATGTTGTAATCCCGGAGATGAAGTAATTATTCCGGAGCCGTTTTATGCTAACTATAATAGTTTTGCAAAAACCGCGGGACTCAATGTTGTTCCCGTAACTTCAAATATTGAAGATGGTTTTGCATTGCCTCCTGTTGAAGAAATTGAAAAACTGATTACAAAAAAGACAAAAGTAATTGTGATTTGTAATCCGGGAAATCCAACAGGATATTTATACTCGAAAGCAGAACTTGAAAAATTACGCGACCTTGTAAAAAAACACGATCTTTTTCTTTTTGCAGATGAAGTTTATCGTGAATTTTGTTACGACGGCGCTCAGCCTTTTTCAGTTATGAATTTAGATGGCATCGATGAGAATGTAGTCCTGATTGATTCCGTTTCAAAAAGATATTCAATGTGCGGCGCTCGTGTTGGCGCTTTAATATCGAGGAATAAAGAAGTGATGTCAACAGCATTAAAATTTGCACAGGCTCGTTTGTCTCCACCTACATTCGGCCAAATTGCAGGAGAAGCTGCACTGGCAACACCGCAATCTTATTTTGATGAAGTGATTGCAGAATATGTTGAACGCAGAAATATTTTAGTTGACGGATTAAATAAAATTAAAGGTGTTTTTTGTCCAAAACCAAAAGGAGCTTTTTATTGCGTTGCAAAATTTCCGGTTGACGATACCGATAAATTTTGTCAATGGCTGCTCGAAGATTTTAGTTTCGAAGGTCAGACCGTTATGATGGCTCCCGCAAGCGGATTTTACGCAACAAAAGGTCTTGGAAAAAATGAAGCCCGAATTGCTTACGTTCTTGAAAAAGATGCTCTGCGAAAAGCGGTTAAATGTATTGAAGAAGCTTTGAAAGTTTATCCGGGACGGACTAATTAAGGAGAAAATCAAAAGATTTGGAAGAATTTCATTAATTTTCTTCTGATTTTGACGTTATACTTGCATGAAGCAATCAGCATTTGTCTTCTTCCTCTTTTTACTTTCCGTGAGTTTCTCTCAAAAAGAAACGACCGTTTATTTTCATGTCGAAAAATTATCCATAAAACAAAAAATAGTTCTTGATTCTACAAACGGTGAACGATATAAGCAACGGGCACTCCAGGAATTTCAATTAAACGGATATACCGGTTTATCACTCAGAGATTCTGTCATTAAACATTCAGCGATTCATTATTATTATTCTTTCACAAATCACTTTGAAAAAATAATACTTGTAGAAAAAAACGATTCGGTAAAATCATTTTTCAGACCGGACAAAAAACCGAAAACGGTAACAAGCAAAGATTATTTATCAACTCTCAGAAACATTAATAAACAACTTGTGTTTCTTGAAAACAATGGATATCCCTTTGCATCGCTCAAAATTACAGAACAGGTTGAAGAAAAAAATAAACTTTACCTGGTTTACGAAATTGATTCAGGCGAGTTTTTTGTGATCGATAAAATCACAATTAAAAGCACGGATAATTTTCATGAAGTTACCATGTTGAATCTGATGAATATTGAACCTGGAGAAATTTACAATGAATCTAAAATAGTTGCGATTGAAAACTTATTGATCATCTCCAAATTATATACACTTACCCGACCGGTCGAAGTTATTTTCAGAAAAGGAAAAGCAGAGTTATTTATTTTTATCAAAAAAGAAAAATCAAGCGATGCTGATGGTTACATTGGTTTTCAGCAAGACAAAAACACGCAGAGACTTGTTCTGAATGGTTATGTGAACCTCGGTTTATTAAATTCTCTGAATCGCGGTGAAACAATAAATTTAAATTGGAAAAGTAATCCGGATAAAACACAAAACCTACGCGCGGTCTTTGAATATCCCTATATTCTGAAGACACCAATCGGAATCGGGACAAGATTAAATCTTCAAAAACAGGATACAACTTTTGTAAAAGCCGACGCCATTTTTGATATTTCCTATTTACATTCTTATTTCAAATTCGGTTTGTTTTATCAAATTGAAAGTTCGTCAACACTCACAAGTACTGTTGCAACTGACTTACGTGATTTTAAAAAAAATACAATTGGGTTAACCGCTTTGTTTCGTCCGCGAATGCCTGTATCATTGGGTTTCTATCATCCCGTTTTGTCTTTTAGTGGCGGATTTTTTAATTATCGCTCAGATACAATTGACGACAATGAACAGAAGTTAGCCAATAATAAATATGCAGTAAAATATGAGCATGTAATTGATTTTCTAAAATATTTTCATCTTAACAACAAGCTTCAGTTTGAAGGCCTGTCATCGTCAATTGGTCTTGCAAGAAACGAGCTTGTTTATTTCGGCGGATTAAGAAGTATCCGCGGATTTTATGAACTTGAACTTGTAGGAAATAATGTGTGGATACTGAATTCTGAAATTGAATTTACACCGGTCAGTTTATTGTCATTTAAAATTTTGTATGACTACGCTGTCTTTGATTATGTCTCGCATCAATACGCACAAAGTTTTGGATTTGGATTTGGTTTAATATCCGGGAACACAAAACTTGAGATAATTGTCGCAAATGGAGTTTTGAATAATAATCCGCTTGAATTATCGGCAACAAAAGTGCATATCGGATTTAAATCAAGCTTTTAAAATTGTACCGATCCTCCTGTATCCGTTCGACATGAAGTTATTACAACGCGGTTACAATTTGAACCTCCGGACTGCTGAAGAATAAAACCTGAATCAGAATGATCCATTTTTAATGTTCCTGCTGAAATGGAAATTCCTGTTTCAAGATTTGAATTCAGATTCTTCAGATTCAAAGAAAAATGTACGCAGTAATTCTGGGAGTTGGGAATATGAGTGTCAACAATCATCCTGATTGCAGGATGCCCGGCTTTTTTAAAATAAAGGCTGTAACGACCATTAATTGGCAAGGACGAGAAAAACCGCGTTGAAACATCTTCACGCTGAACAACTGCTTTTGTTGAAAGATCAATGACTGAAATTTGCATATTTTTCAGATCATTATTAGCTTCAATTTGTGCAACAAGGATAACCCTTCCTGGACTCTCCGCCTTCGCCTGAGTCACAAAAAATGTCAGAAATAAAAATAAGATCGCGTTTGCTGTTTTCATAAGCTACTCTTTCCAATCTGCTTCTTTCTACAGTTAAATTCAATGAAAGGTTACCAGGGTAATAAAAATTCCCTCAGGGAAACTTGCCTTTCACTCAATAAATACGTCTATCAATTAAAGAATTCATTAATTTTACTTCATGCTTAAAATCAGTAAAAAACTATTCATATTAATTATCTGGCTTTGCCCGTTCTATTCGTCTGGTCAAAATGATAATTATGTCAAAGGCGAATTACTTATCCAGATCAGCCCGGAAGCTGAACCTTTTGTGCTTGCGCGAAAAATAGAATCTGAACATAATTTGGTTGTGAAAGAGATCATCTGTCTTTCGGACATTATGAATATTTATCAATTCCGGTTTAACGATTCGGCCGTTAACTTAACCGAAGTTCAGCGTATTTGTTTAACTTATTCTGAAGTTCTTGTTGTACAAAAAAATCATTATGTTTTTGAACGGGAAACAATTCCGTCAGATACTCTTTTTGACAATCTCTGGCACTTAAAAAATACGGGGCAAACCGGTGGCGTTGTTGATGCAGATATCGATGCACCTGATGCCTGGGATATTACCACAGGTGGCCTTACAACACACAATGATACAATCGTAGTTTGTATTATTGAAGGAAATGGGGTTGATATTAATCATGTCGATATAAAAGACAACCACTGGAAAAATTATGGCGAAATTCAGAACGACGGAATTGACAATGACAACAATGGATACATCGATGATTTTAATGGCTGGAACGTAATTTCAACTGACGATGCAATTGGTGCCGGAAGTCATGGAACACGTGTTGCCGGCATGATCGGGGCAACAGGAAATAATATTACAGGTGTTGTCGGTGTCAACTGGAAAGTGAAGTTGATGGTTGTTCAGGGTCAACAGGCATCGAATGAAGCAAGCGTTATTGCAGCATATAGTTATCCGTTAAAAATGCGAAAATTATATAACGATTCGTACGGACAGGAAGGTGCTTTTGTTGTTGCTACCAATTCATCCTGGGGCATTGATAATGGTGATCCTGCAGATTCACCACTCTGGTGTGCGATGTATGATTCACTGGGTTATTACGGAATTCTTAATGTTGCCGCAACAACTAATAGTTCATACAATATTGATGTTGTAGGCGATTTACCAACGACCTGCGCAAGCGAATTTTTAATAGCAGTGACAATGACTAATAGCCAGGATTTAATAGCCGGCTCAGGATATGGACCAATAAATGTTGATCTTGGCGCACCGGGAAGCCTTGTGCAGTCAACGTCTCCCGGAAATACTTATTCAACAGTCAGCGGAACTTCATTTGCATCTCCATGTGTGGCCGGTTGTGTTGCCCTCGCCTATTCTGCTCCGTGTGCTGAATTTATAAATTTCGTTAAGTATGATCCTGCTCAGGCTTCCCTGGATATGCGGCAATATATTCTTTCAAGTGTAGATGTTGTTCCCGGTTTAATGGCAGATGTTGCAAGCGGTGGACGAATGAATATAAAAAATGCCATCGATAGTATAATTGCTTCTTGTGATCCTAATCTTTGTGTTCCTCCTTATAATCTTATTGCAGCGAACATAACCGATTCTGTTGCGGATATTTCATGGTCCGGATTTTCTGCTGACTATGTCTTCTACCTGCAAGAAGGAAGTTCGGCACCTGTTGAAATTGGTGTTTTTGGGGCGAGCTCAATCAGTTTCGATACATTGACACCTTGCACGTGGTACACAATTTTGATTAAATCAGATTGCGGAACAGACAGCAGCAATTATTCTTTTCCGCTCGTTTTTCAGACAGATGGTTGTTGTGAAAACCCTTTGTTAATACTTGATTCAAAAACAAAAAATTCGATTACCCTTTCATGGCCGCCGGTTTTATATTCTACTAATTATGACTTGCGTTACAAAGTCAGTTCAGAGTCTGTATGGACAGAAGTTCTTAACGTCACGTCGCCTTATATTTTCAGCGGACTTACGCCTTGTACGGAATATGATTTTCAGATCCATACAACCTGTACTGACAGCACGCACGGATATAGCAGTACCCAGGCATTTTTAACATTGGGCTGTGGCGCTTGTACCGAACAAACTTATTGCAGCGTGGCTGGCGCTAATTCGGGTGCGGAATGGATTGCCGGTATTACAATCAACGGGTTTTCGAATACAACCGGTAACGACTTGGGTTGGCTTCAGTCTAATCAGATTATTACAGCATTAACTCCGGGAATATCTTATAATGTAACGCTGATACCCGGATATTCCGGTTTTAATTTTACAGAAGAATTTTCTGTCTGGATTGATTTTGACCAGGACGGAATTTTTGAGGCATCCGAAATTGTTATCAATAATCAAAGCACCAACACAACTCTGTTAAGTTCGATTTTGATTCCTTCCGGTGCGCCAATCGGAATTACAAAAATGCGTATTGGTATGAGCGCCGGCACTGCGCCTGCTATTTGTCCCTCGTCTTCGTTCTATGGAGAATATGAAGATTATTGCGTTTACATTGGTCCTCAATCCGGAATTGAAGAAAATAATTTAACGCTTTCAATTTATCCAAATCCCGTAACTGACGAACTCTTTATTCAATTTTCCGAAACTATTCCGGAGATACGGATTTTTGACAGCTCCGGCAGAGAAGTTATTCGCCTGCTTAATTACAATGGTGCGCCAATCCAAACGGCCGGGTTGAGCAATGGTCTTTATATTATTGAGGTCAAAACAAACGACGCAATTTATAAAACCAAATTCGTTAAAAATTAATGGGCGAATTTTCCAAGACCAACGATTTGGACCCTGAAGATTTTTACAAAACTCAGGAAGGTTTTATTGTTTTTACTGAAAAATATCACCTCAAAAGGGGTTATTGCTGTAAGAGTGGTTGCAAACATTGCCCCTATGGCTTCGACAAAAAGACAGGATTAATTAACCCTGTTAAAAAAGATAAATAGAGCTGAAACTATTATCTACGTTGCATTTCAAAATGTAACATATCGGTTAGTAACATACTTGTTAGCAACATACTTGTTAGCAAAACAGTTGTCATCAAAAACCCGATAGCAAGATAATTGTCCTAACAATTCTTAGTAACACAGTTGTTAGTAACATAGTTGTTAGTAACATAGTTGTTAGTAACATAGTTGTTAGTAACATAGTTGTTAGTAACATAGTTGTTAGTAACATAGTTGTTAGTAACATAATTGTTAGTTTTAAAAGATTGTATTATCTTTGGAGAAAACAAGATAGATATGACGCCTTTCAAATATGGCAAAGTTGTTGAACCATTTTTTTTTGTAAATCGTGAAAAAGAGGTTCAATTCCTTCAACGTAATTTTGTATCTAAAATTAATACGATCCTGATTTCTCCGCGACGCTGGGGAAAATCTTCACTGGTAAAAAAAGCAACGCTTGATCTTGCTGAATCAAACAAAAAAATTGTCCCCTGCTATATTGATCTTTTTAATGTAAGAGATGAAAAAGAAT